>Ga0214917_10004072_pt1 | contig 16514 bp, 26 predicted proteins | sample LL_1208_BB_MetaG_FD_177983 | JGI IMG/M metagenome (GOLD analysis project Ga0214917, IMG submission 177983) | Freshwater microbial communities from Lake Lanier, Atlanta, Georgia, United States - LL_1208_BB | ecosystem: Environmental > Aquatic > Freshwater > Lake | place: USA: Georgia | collected... | reverse complement strand
GAAGCGCCAACACGCCGCTGGTGTCAGCAGTGTTTACTAAGCCTGCACTGGTGCTGGCATTGATTGTTACAGCCATTATGTGTTCTCCTCATCTGCGGGTAGTGGTGTGTTGCCCTCTGCAAGCCACTTGACGTACTCTTTAGCAGTCACTAAGCAAGACTCTTGTTTGCCATCAGGCCACTCACGCCACACAACTTGCGTTGATTGCATAGGCATCAGAGGCATCAATTTCCAAATTGGTTCGTTCATAATTCACATCCTGTAAATTGAATTTGTGATGCTGTTCCCACACCTAAACTACAAGGTCTAAATTGGGTAACGGCTGAAACACTAACACCACTAATTAAAAATTGAGTAGTGTTTGCTGTTATAAAACTAAAACTTGCTAATGTTGTATTTGTAGCACCATCTGATGTAATAAATCCACCAGCGGTTGTAGTGATAATCCCCGTTGGCGCAACACGAGGTTGAACTACTGGGGTGTAAATAAAATATGAACCTAAAGTAGAAAAATTAAAACCAGCATATCCATAAGTTGTACCAGCGGAATTTCCTTGAATTACTGGCAAGTAGCGTTGACAAAGTTGCAACTCAGTCCCATAAGGTCTGTAATCAAAGCTAGTTGCTGTTGAGCCTTTTTCTAACTGTACGCCTGTGATGTAGAAAGTTGCGCCATTTGTTCCGACTACTGATGTTGCGCCTGTGGCTGAAAGATAGTTAGTTGCTGACCACGCTCCAGAAGTTCCACTATAAGTAGAGCCAACACCAAGACTCCAAAAAACTTCAACACCAATTCCATTTGTTGCCCCAACCCAAGTTCCAGATGTAGGGCCAGCAATCGTTATTGAAATAGTTGTCCAAGTATTTGCATTTGGAATTGAATATGTAAATGGATAAGAATAATTTGTTGCTGAATTTCTTAAAGAACCTCCAAATGTACCAGTTAAACTTGAATACACTTTAAATGATAGCGTTACAGTTTGTGCATTTGCAGTACCCCACGCCATATCTGCAAAGTTAAAACCTTCTATTCGTTGACAAAGTAAAAAATAATCTCCCGCAAGAATTGAGTAAGCAGATAATGATGTAATGCCTAGATAATTATTAAAACCAACTGGAGGAGTAACACTTCCAGCATTTTGTCCAATTTTAAATTTGCCTGCCGCACTAGTAATTACAAAAAATCTATCAAGATAATATGTGCCGCTAACAGCGGGGTTAACTTCAGCCCCCGCATTCCTTTGGTCAATCACCATTGCACCATTGATGATGCGGTTCTTGAAGCCGTAGTAGCCAGTTGAAGTTCCAGTGCCTCCATAAGCCTCGGCAACAGTACCCGAAGATATTGCGCTACCGCTGATGCCTGTCGAAGACGCTGTAGTCAGCATCGTGCCACTTGCCGCTGGCAAAGTAACAGTCACCGTACCCGCTACCGCTGGCGCAGATAGCGTTACCGCCCCGCTTGTATCTCCATTTACAACAACGCTTGCCATAATTTTTCCTTATTGAACGACCCAGCGTGAGCCGCTGGAAACTGTTACGACTGCTCCGCTTGCCACTGTAATTGGCCCTGCTGACATCCCTGAATATCCTGCGGCAATCGTATAACTTGTAGCCACAGTTAAGCTATTTACCACGATACCGTTGCTTGCAACAGGAACCCGTGCTTGGAATTCACCCGTGCTTGGTTTGTACAACAAGTTTGCGTTGCCGGTATACAAATTTAATGCCGTACCCGATGTGGCACTGGCAAACGTAGGATACAAATTGCTTGTCGTGCTTGTGTCATTACTGAGCGTTGCACCACCCACCGAAGTCCAAGCAGGAGAAGATCCGCTATAGCCCTCAAACTGGTTGGTTGTTGTGTTGTACCGCAACATGCCCACAGAAGGGCTTGCGGGGCGCTGGGTGGTTGTCCCAGTAGTAACCTTTAACGTAGTGACCTGCGCAAAGTCAGTACCGTTCCATGCACAAAGAATCGCAGCACCCGTAGGAATCAATACGCCAGTAGTTGCCGCACCCTTGAGAATGACATCGCTGTCAGACTGGTTGATGACCGCATATATCTTGCTCTTGGACGGTGCAATGATATTTCGTGAAACACCGGGAGAGCCCGTTGGAATAAGGATCGCGTACCGGGCTTGATTAGATGCGCCAGAACCGGTAGTGGTTAGTGTCCAATCTGCAGACAGCACACTTTGTGTGGCTACACCCGCAATAGCATCATCTGTCAGTTGAGTGATGGAGTTGTTGACAGTGTCGCCCCAAGTTCCAGAAAGTTCTCCTGTAACCGGTAGCGCCAGCCCTAAAAGTGTTGTGTATGCAGTCGTCATGGTTTACCTCAAGTTACAACTTCTTCCCAATCAGCCGTTTCAACATTCACAATGTCGGTCCAGCCGGGAGTCTGTGGGTTACTGATATTTTGCCAGTTTGCTGTTTGATTGTCATCAATATTTGCCCAATAAACCGCAATTAAAGTTCCTACCGTGCCACTACCTTGAACACCTGTCAAGACAGAAGAACGATTAAAGCCAATTGATCCAACTGATGCACCAGCCGAGTTGCCCGTCAATGCTATCAGAAGTTCCTTGACAACAGTGCCTACCGCAGCATTTGCTTGATTGCTGTTAAGCGGGACAATCACTCCACCGGGAGTTCCAACAGCAAAGTTACCCGTCAGCTCCGTAGAACTACTAGGAACAACAGTTCCCACCGAGCCCTGCCCTTGAACACCAGAAAGAAGAGCCTGTTTCCCAGCCTCTACTGCCCCCACCTGACCAGAGGCTTGAGTTCCAGTCAAAGCAACAGCAAAAGCTGAAGAAACAGTGCCCGCATTTCCCGATGCAAGGACCCCGGATAGATCTACTGACTTGCTTTGCGTAACAGTTCCAACTGCGCCTGTCGCCGCTACGCCTGACAATCCCACCAACACGGCAGAAGCAACAGTACCTACACTGCCCGTTGCTACATCTCCGGTTACTGTATTGGTATTGCTTACAGTTACCGTTCCTGTTGACCCTGAGGCCGACGTTCCTGACAAAGCAACTTCTTTGCCTTGCGTAACTGAACCAACCGATCCTGCGGCAGATACCCCTGATATTGCTACTGCAAATACGGAGGATACGGTTCCCACAAAACCGGTTGCTACATTTCCATCTTCCGTTGGGTTGTTTGTCTCAACAACATCCCCAACACTTCCCGAAGCGGAAACTCCAGATAGGGCAATAGTCCGATCAGGCGAGAGCGTACCGACGGAACCGGTCGCCTCATTCCCTGTTGGATATACCGTCCCTCCACCCCAAGGGCCGCTACTCCATGTACCGTCACCCCAGCCGAGAGACATGGACTACCCCTTAGGTGGTAGCCAAGCGCAACAAAGCGGTTGATGTGGTATTAGATGGCATTGTCAAAGTGAAAGTACCAGCCGTAATGGTCTGTGAACCAAACGTGTGGACACTGATAGCCTTGTTGGTTTGCGTTGAGTTGTACAACAACACGGTATCAAATGCAGTTGCCAAAGTCACTGTAGTGTAGGTAATTGAAGCTGAAGGGGTCCAATAAGCCACACCCGCAGTTGCTGAGGAATTGGTTGAAGTTGGAGCAGTAGCATTTGTTACCGTCACGCCGCCAGCGGTATAACCGGTGCCGGTTACCTCGCCAGTTACCGTGTACACAGTAGTCGCCGCATTAATCGTTGCCGATGTCAGGTACAAAGCCGCTTTAACAGTATCTGTGGTAGGTGATGTCAAGCTGCCACGGGATACGATGGTTGAAGTACCAAGTTGATGTTGACCAAGCATTAGCTCGCCCATGAATGAGGTACACATTGATTGAGTGTTTGCCATGATGTTTCCTTTAGCCTAAAGTTTGTGTTTCGCCGCCGCCAAAAACTGGCATCTTTTTCAACGTCACATGAGCGGAACGGTGGACAAGTTCCCCATCCAACCAATACTCAACCCATGTAGTCAGTTCATTGTCATTATCGACGGTACCTTCCAGCTTTTCAAGCAGGGAATCGTCCATTTCACCTTTTGTTGTCGTTACCAGCATTCTTTTCTCCTTAAATGATCCGAATTACAGCAGTTTCAGGATTATCTGCTGGTAACTGAATGGTGAAGCCTTGATTGGCCATTGTCTGATCAGTTCCAAAATTAAACACACCAATCGACTTGTTGCCCTTAGTGTAATTGTAGATCAACGCACCACGGGTAGTGAAATTTGCACCCGCCCAAGATGGATCGTCAAAGGTGGCATACCCCGTCCCGTTGCCCTGCTGAACAATAACATTCAATAGCACTTCTCCCCCAGCGGTGTATCCTGTACCAGATACTTCATTCGTGGTGGAATAAATGGCCGTATCGGGGCCTAAATCAGCACTGGATGTGTACAGGGCAATTTTGAGCACGTCCGTATCTAGGTCATGTATGCCCAAAAGGACTTCTCTTTTAAAACTGGTGGTAAGACCGGCTGTAATCATTACTGCACCTTGACCTTGACTTGGCCATCACGATAAGTGTCGGCCCGTTGTTTGCCATCGCCCAAGTTCTTCAGAAGCGCCATTGCCTCTTTGTACTTGACATCGTACAGCGCCATCATGTCTTGCTCACCCTTCATGAAGGTGTATGCCTCAACCAAAGACCCATACAGGAGTGTGGAATCAAAGTTGTCTCCAAGCCATGAAGTACCCGCAGTCACAATCGATTCAGGGTAGTAGTAGTAATGCAGCTCTGCTTTGTACGTCCGGTCCGGAGTTGGTCCCAAAATAAACGATAGCTCGGTCACATTGGCAGACTGTGGCCCAAAGATGGCATAGTATTTAGGCTCTGCCTTACTATTGGGGTTGGGGTACACCTCACGAATGAAGTTGACATCCTTGTCCAGCAAATACAAGTAGTCGCCTTGGAAGATGATTGTTCCAGAAACAACCCCACTATTGGCTACAGACAAGGTAATGGTTGTGCCGTTGATGATTGTTACCTGAGCACCTGTACCAATACCTGAACCCGTCACCACTTGGCCGACAGCTATGTCCGTTGCACTGCTGACGGTAATGGTGAACGCACCCGAAGTGCCCGTAGCTGTGGGAGAAGCATATGTGTACACCGCAAGAGAATAAGTAGACAAATAATCATCGGGTGCCGACAAATACTTGTTCCCTGAAGTGATCGTTCCCGTCTGATTGCGGCGCAAGTTGGCCAACTGCACCATGTTGTAGATGCGTTGCTCGGCTTGCTTTACAAAAATGGCAAGCTCCGTCGCCGTGAACGTGTTCTCGGTGTAGTCCTCAATAGCAGCAGTGAGTTGAGCGTAGTTCATGTGATCGACGTGGTTACAGGGGACAGCACACCGGCTGCCACCAATTGTTTGGAATACGGCATCGGCTGCATGCCAATGCTCGCAAACGAGGAGTCCGCAGTCAAGCCTACATAGACTGTAACGTACAAACGAGACTCTGGTCGAGGTTGATACAAGGCCTGTGGCTCCGTGATGTTTCGTTTGGGCTCTAACTGTGGATGCTTTGGCTCATAGCATTCCGTGCAAACCTTAAACCCCTTCCAATCCTTGATCAGAGCAAGCAGCTTGTACCGCTGACCGCATTGGTCACACAGTGCAATCGCAAACTTGCCTGAAGCGTAGCCCATGACTACCTATCCGAATAGGTTGGTGTCAGGAACACGCTGGCTGTGTCTCGATCTTCCGCCGCTGCTCGGGCAAATTCTTCTTCGTATAGTTGTTTCAGAATGACCATGCGATCCGGGGCCTTCTTAACAGCCAAATGGAATGCTAACGCCGCCACCAAACAAGGTAAAAACCGGAAAACAATATCTGCGGTATTGGTGTACGCTCCAGCGTTCTCAATACGTCTGATGGCGTAATACACAAACGTCCACGTCTGCGTATCGTCAGGAGCGGGGTACAGATATACCGTAGTGGGAACCGAGCGCTGTACGTAATATTGAGCAGGTCTGGACTGGGTATTCTTGTTGGGGATGTGCAGCCATTCTGCTCGGCTAATGCGGTCAATAGTGATGTCCTGCTGTGTAGACAGGCCCGCATTGGTCCGAATCACCGCCGATAAGGCGTTGACGGTATCGTCTGGCAGGTTGTATTCATACACCCCGGGGGTCAGTACCTGCTGGCGCTGCTCAATCGTCCAAAGGTTTAAACCACGGTTGGCCCACTCAGCAAAAATAATGTTGAGCGACCGCAACGCCGTTTTCATGTCGTAGCCAGCCCTGACCTCTATGCCACAGCGTTCATACGCCTCGGCAATCAGATCATCAAACTGAAGATCAAAGTTGGCTACGCCTGATGTGGTCATGGATTAGCAAATTTTTGCTGTACGAGCACGCGCAGCACCAACGCCACGCACTTGAACTTCCTGAGAGCCGCCGCCACCAATTTTGCCACCTTCGGCATAGCCTCGTTTAGCAATGCCCTGACCGCGCATTGCTGCGCCGCCGTTTTTCATGCCCATCATGCTCTTGTCCATCATCATGTCTTTTTTAGAGCCTTCTTTTACGCCTTTTTTTTCAACATCTTTTTTAGACATTTCAAATTTTTTCATTTTTGGAGTCATCTTTGCCATGGTATCACCACCCTTTTGAAATTTTTTGCCTTTGCTGGCCTCACTGAAATCCATCGCCACAGACTGTGGGATGCCAACTTTTTTTGCAAATGCTGGATTGTGTGCTGCCGCATCCATCAATCGTTTTTGTTTAAGAGATTTTGCTGGCATTTTTAACCCTTAGCTTGAATAAGTTGATCAATTTTTGCTTCAAGCCTATTAAACCGTTGGTCAATATGATCAGTAACTCTTTGAACCTCTGCATTGGTTGCGTAGTCACGGGCAATCTCCTCGCGAGTTATGTTTAAAAGTCTTTCTACCCGTTTGATATCTTCCAGTTTTTCACGAACAAAAAACCATACAGCTCCCATAATAAGGGATAACGTGGCTGACCATATTGTGTTGATGTCCATCAGCATTTCCATTTTTTAAGGCTTTTGTTGATTCGGCTATTCGGATCTTTTGCTGTCTTCTCGCTTGTCAGTTTGCTCTTCATGCCCTCCATTCGGGCACAAAACGACTTCTTTCTGGCTCCGCCTTCGGGCTGAGGAGGCTTCAGGTTCATGCCCTGCTTTTTGGCAGAAGCCCGACCCTTGGCATTTAAACCACCGGTCGGGCTCTTGCCCTCTTTCCTCTGCCAAGCTGGCGTTTTAGCCATTTCAGTACATCTTGCACTTGGTTTTGCCGCGAACAGCAATACCATCGCCACGACCAGAGGAAACAGTTCCGCCATCCTTAAATCTAAAACGAGATCCAATTCCTGCGACTCGATTTAGGGAAGGGGCTGCCGCACCAACAACCGACTGAGGTGGGTTGTTTTTAGCTTGCTCTGCCAGTTTTGTCAGCCGTCCCACAGGGCCTCGAACAGCTGCTTGAACCGCAGGAACAACATTTTGTATAGATCTTCCAAAAGGCATGTTCGTCCCCTTATTAGTACATCTTGCAAGGCTTGTTGCGGGCCATGCCCACGCCGCGAGGAGAGAATGAGCTAGAGGGCTTAGGGCCGCTCTTGCGAGCAACCTGTTTTGGACCACCCTTACCCATGTCCTGCTTGTTGGCACCGGGCTGAACTTCGCCTTGGTACTCAGGAATTGACATTTTTGCTGCACGTCCCATGATGGACTCCTTATCCGTAGAAAATGTTTGTTGCGGCTAAATTCGACATTTGGGCGTAAATTCCGTTGTAGGCCACTACGCCGTCGCCCGGAATAAGACTGACGTTGTTGAAATTGTCCCCTGCTGCCACATCAAATGTCATCAGCCAACGACCAGAATACACCATTGCTGCGCCAGCGGTAATGCTGCCGGAGTTGATGTCTGTGATAGTAAACGTATTGGCATTTACCCTAGTAACTACATAATTACCGTTTGTAGCTGTGCCCCCTGTACCAGCGGCAAAATCCGCGCCAATTGCATCCCCTGTGGAGAGGCCATGGCCGGTTGAAGTAATGGTTACCGTAGTGCCTGATCTGCCGTAAGTTGCAGTGGTTACTGGCGCAGTCATGGTATCAAACAGGCTCACATACCCAGCAGTTGCAGTGCCCGTGAACGAGATTGCTTTAACACGGGCCCGCCCAGTGACAAGAAAGCCACTGCTGTTTATGTGCGCCTGTTTTACGTCATACTGAAACATAATTAATCTCCTTTAAAAGCGAAGCTAAAGCCTCTGAGACCAATTAGGCTGTACGGGTAAACACGTAGGCCGTTGCGCTAGAGAACATGATAGTGAAACGAGCAAGGCCGGTTACACCAGCAGCAACTGTCAAATCACCAAAACTAGTAGCAGAATCAGCAGCGGCAGTAGACAAAATGCCGTTGACTGCAACAGCAATAGTTACTGTGCTTGCGCCGCCGGTGTTGTCAATGTACAGGTCCAACACGGTACCTTTGGTAGCGCCAATAGCAGCGCCAAGCAAGGTGCCTGTGGGCAATGTGATGGTGGTGGCGGCGGCTGAAGTGGATGTGATGTATCCAGTTGCGACCTGTGCAGCGGTGGCCGTAGCCGTTGCATTAATCGCGGCTTTTGTAGGGTGGTTTTGATCAGTGAAGACCAGATTGGTAGTTGTCAAATCGGTGACGCTGGTGGAAGCGCCAAACGTACCAGTGACAGTTACTGCGCCAGTAGTGGCACTTTTTGTGATCGATTGAAAGCCGTTCTGTGAACGAACTGGGCCGTTAAATGTGGTATTTGCCATGGTTTTTCCTTACATGCAAGTGGTGGCGTATCTGTCTGCATGTCGTCAGCCGGGACTGTCAGATACACCGGGAAATCCCGGAATACGCTCAATATACACCCTTTGTGTAGAATGTCAATATGCCTTATAAAGATCCTATCAAAAAAAAAGAAAAGCAACAGGAGTATGCCAAGAAGCATTACGCCAACAATAAGCAAAAGGTCAAAGACGCTACTAAAAAAACAGACAAAACTTTCAAGCAAAAATGGAAAGAATTTAAAGCTACTCTGTCCTGCCTTGAGTGTGGAACCTACCATCCGGCAATTCTAGATTTTCACCACATAGACCCGGAAATGAAGAATGACAGTGTACATAAACTTGTACAAGCCAAGAGCTATAGAAAGGCATTGGAAGAAATTGAACAGTGCATAGTGTTGTGCTCAAACTGCCATAGGGTTTATCACTATAACGAACGCCATTTGAAAAAAGCTGCGCATAAAAAATGAATGATGAGTGGGGGCCGAAGCCCCCACTCAAATTACTCTTCTACGCGAGTAATAACGTAGTGCGTTACTGTGCTGGGTTCCTCAGCCTCGTCTTCTGACTCGTCTTCGTCTTCGTCTTCGTACTCAAGGTACTCTACAAAATCATCAGACTCTTCATCGTAAACATACCAAGTATCGGTATCCTCATCGTACCAATACCAAGCATCGGTTTCTTCGTCGTAAACGTACTCTTCGTCTTCGCCAAACTCAACGCCTTCGTCTTCGTCATTTTGGTTGGCAAGAAACTCGTCGGTAACGTCATAGTCAACAGCCCAGCCGTAGTTCTTTTGGAACTCGATAAATTCTTGGATGATTTGTGCTTTTTCAAAATCATCTGTTTCAATGGTCACTTTATCTGTATTCCAATCCCAATCGCCAATTTCAATTTCAAGCTTATACATAAAAAACTCCTTTAATTTGGTGCAACCCTATGCTGCAAAATAATCCTACGGAGTCTTTATGACTGTTGCAAGGCTAATAAAAAAGGGCCCCTTTTGAGGGCCCCCATTTGGTTACTTAAAACCAAATTATCATCAGGTCGAACCTGAAGAACCGTAGATGCCGCGTGGGTCAGACCAGCCAAAGCTGTAACGCTCGCGGGCCTTATAACGCACGTTACCAGTGTCAAAGTCGCCTTCAAAAGCGGTTTTGATTGGTGAGCGCTGGAACATCTTCAAGCCGTTGGGCGCGTCGGTGATCAAAAACCAAGCGTTAGTGTCTGTCAAGAAGTGGTTGACAGCGTAACCTTCGGGAATCAAGCCCATGGACTTGATCGCGTTGATATCGTTGTCAGCGCTTGACGTACGCAAAGTGCTCTTCATCAGGCGTTCAGCGGTGAACTGAAGTTCTTTAGGAACGATCATCTTACGGGCAGTCAGAGCGACCTTCAAACCACGTTCGTCGGTGAACGCTGCGATGTCGATGATGCCTTGCTCTAAGGAGGTTTCGTTCAAATCAGCCTGTGTTGCAGGCGTATTGGCGAAATTGGGACCCAGAGCTGTAGGGTGAGCGGTAGAACACAGAGCAACACCGTCGCCGCCAGCATAAGCGCCGCCGGTGAAAGCATTGTTCAGGACGTTCGCGCCCTTGACCTGCTTGGTTTGAGACATGGAACGAGCCAATGCCTTGGTGTAGCGGCCAGAGAGACGGTCGTAGAGGTTATCTTCGACAGCTTCTTCGGTCAACGCAAACGCCATGGCGATGGTTTCGTGGGTGTAGCGAGCAGTGAACGATTCCAAAGCGGTATCGTACTGAACACCAGCGCCCTCAGTCTTCACTGGAGCAGTGCCAAAACCGGTCAACATTACCTCTTCTTCAAACGCACGGTCAGAGGTTTCGATGTCGAAAATCTCTTCATGTTCGTTTTCATAGCGGTTGTATTCCATGCCAAACAAGGCATTTAAACCGGGCTCAAGTTCCTTAACGAGTTGTGAACGTGTAATTGCCATGATTAAGCTCCGTCAGATGCAACACCGACGCTACCGTACTGGTGTTGATTAAGTTTCACAACCACTTGTGCATAAGTGCCTAATTCGTTGTCAACAGTGGCGGACAAGCCAACAATCTTGAACGTTAATGCAGCAGTTTTTGCAATCGAAGAGGAACTGAGAGTACCGTTGGAAATACCTGTGGTGGTGCTTCCTGTGGTAGAGGCTGTGGGATCAGCATTCTTGCCAATGTTGGCTTGAGTAACTGAACCATCAGCTTGGACCAAGAATAACTGGTTTGGATCATCGATAACTTCACATTCGATGATGCCAGAGGTGATGTCCACGCTACCGGGGTAGAAGTTTTTCCAAGTCGGCTTGCCTGCGCGAGTTGGGTCGTAGTACTGGCAGCCATTGAATACGCCTGTGGGGGCAGCATGCGTAGCAGCGTCGTACTTGATGATGTAACCATCATACAGAACGACTAAGTCGCCCTGATAAATGGCTCCGGACTGGTTATCCGCGATTTGATAGCCGTATTGCTTCTGTGCACCAGTAGCAGACAAGTTACCAAGCGGACGCAGACCAAAAGGCTTATTTGTATTTGCCATTTGAAGCTCCTAAAAAGTTGTGGATACCGATAATTATCGGGGTCCGAAAGTCGTCCGTGAACTTCTCTCGGGATTCTCAATGCGCATTGTAGAGTGAGCGTTTTCTCGCATCATCTCGTTATCCACAGCAGTCATCTGGTCACGGGCCTTTTGGCGGAAATAAACATCACGTTCTTTTGCAGTTTCCAAAGGAATTTTGGCAAGGAGCAGGCCCCCAACCGAAATAACTCCGGCATGCTTTCCTTCCTCAATGGTAGGAAGCATGTTTTGATATTCCTCAGGAACATCTTCCAAGCGCACAAGCTCATAACCCTCGCGCAAGCTGCTATAAACATTTTGTTTATCCAAGAAACCGTTGACTTCTGCACGAATCCAACGGTATCCATACCCCTCAGGAGGCGGTGGTGTATCCAAGCGTGAAGGTGGTTTCCATGGCTTGCGACGCTCTTCTTTTTCGCGGGTTGAAGCCGCACGTGAAGCTCTATCGATTGTGATTTTTTCGCTCATGATTACTCCTTAACGTACTTGGCGTATTCCTCAATCGGAACACCCAGTTTCTTTGCAATGGCAACCTGACTCGGCGAAAGCCGAACAGTACGGCGCACGTTGTTGATTCCCGAACTACGGGTTGCAGGTGCAACAGCGGGTGCGGAACGCTGTTGTCTGGTTGGTTGGGCAGAGCTACGGCTCTGAAACTTGTTCGGAAACTCTTCTTGGAGTCTACGATCCAGTTCAGTATAGTATTCATCCGAATTGGGGTCAATACCTTCTTGACTGACCATGGTTTCGTGAATACCCCATGCAGCATAGGTCAGCACGCGGTCTTGGCCAAACCAAGGATTACGTTCTGCCCAATCTTCTGCCTGTGGGCTTGGACGAGCGGCTTGTTGAACGGGCTGTTGGACCGGAGCTTGTTGCTGAGGCTGTTGTCTGTATGTCTCAACCTGTTGCCCCTGCTCTTGCAGCCATCCTGCCACCTGACGTTGCTCGTACACAAGGTCCGTCAGGCGCTGATTTGCTTCGGTTTCGGTGTCAATGTCACCTTCTTCGCGAGCTTTGCGGATGATGGCCTTGAGCGTAGCTTGCTGAGTCTCCAGACGGGTCTTGGCTTCGTTCAAGCGGCTGTAGTCTGTATGTACAAGCTTTTGCTGAAGCGACTGGGTCTGTGTTTGCAGGCCTTTGGCGTACTCAATTGCAGCTTGTTCACGGCGCTCGGCCTCCCGCATGCGGGCGGTGAGCTTGGAGATACGCTTTTGGACGTTATCGCTGATAGTTTCCAGCTCTTCACGATTAGATTGCGTATCAATGGCAACGGCAGGGGTTTCTTGGACCTCTGCATTGCCTTCTTCGTTGATGGAGATGTCTGTGGCAACTTCATTTTCGCCCAAATCAAACTCCAACTGGCTATCCGGTACTGTTGCTGTTCCCATTTATTACCTCACATGTGCAGAATGTCTTCTGGGTCGTTTATAGTGGCCAAGATCTCGTCATCGTTGAGAATTCGGATCTCTCCACCGTCAATGGCCATACGCGCACCCGCGTAGCGGCCAAAAATGATCCAATCCCCCTCCTTGCACCAAGCGCCGGTGGGGAACTTGCCTTCGTCTCTGTAGGCCAAGGGCCCAACAGACAAAACATATGCACAAGTGGTTGTAAGCTGCTGGCGCTCAAGGGTTTGGTCGGCCAATTCGATGCCCCCCTTGGTTTTGCGTGCGCCACGGTAGGGAAGAACGATTAAACGCCAGCCGGTGGCCTTGGGAAGGTGTTCCCTGATGTTTGCTACCTGATCATCGTGATCTTTTCGGGCTGCTGCGGACGCTGCTGCGTCTGCCACGGCATTTGCTGCCGCTTGGGCGGCTTCTTCTTCCGCTTCTTGTGCCCATTTCTGTTCCAGTGCAGTAACTTCTGTCATGTATGGTCCTCAAAGATTGGGATTTTTGTTGAGAAGCTCTTTTACTGCCTCTTCAACAAACCGAAACCCCTCAAGACGGCCCATCAGGAACTTGTACTGCTCCATATCCCGTATTCCACCGCTCAAAATCGACTCATGCGTCTCCCTTTGGAGGCGACGAACGGAAGATAGAACGGTTTCTGCAAATTCAAGCATGGATTACTCCAATGAAGCAGACAGTTTAGGCCCCTGTCCGAAGGGTGTACTCACATTATGCATGCAATTACGCGATTTTTACCTTGTTGAACGCATCTTTTCGATAAACGTACGTAACACCAGATGGTTTTTTACCACTTGGAGGTGCTTTTGGCACATGTTTTTTTGTTTTCTGTGCCATTTTTGGCATTACTTTGGGCTTGTTACGCATTTTGAGCTCCTTGGTTGGCCGTTTTAGCGGCATCCGCTTGCATTTTCTGGGCGGACAACATTAACTTAGCTTGGCTTTCCTGTTGGTCAGCTTGTTCTTTTTGTTGAGAGAGTTGCAACTTAGCTTGATCCACGCCAAGTCTAGCCTGATCGTTCTTTGCCGACTGTTCCAGCTCTTGTTTCTTCAACGCAATCAATGGATCTTCCTGATTACCCGACAGCTTCTCTTGCAACTGCTTGACCTCTTGGAAACCTTGAGCAACCTTTGTAGCAATCATTGCTTCGCGCTGCAATGAGGACACTGTTCCATCGGGATCAGTACCGTACTGTTTGAACAATTCGGCTTCCGTATCCTCTTCAGCTTTCAAGCGAATGTGATCAAAAATGTGCTTTTGCAGATTCACTGCAACATTGGGCATACCTTGCATCATGGGGGACATACCAAACAAAATGTGCGTCATGATGTGCGCATCGTGTTGCTGGCCAGCAAATGCTTTAAGTGGTGAGCCGTCCAAAGCCTGTGCGTTTTCGCTTGCAGGATCCTTTGGTTTATCCACATTCTGTGTGTTCAATATCTGGTCAATATCGCGCACACCAATCGCTTCGTACATCCTGCGATAGGCTTCGTACATGTTGTGCATCTGTGGAGCGCTTTGTGCCAGTTGCAACTGGGTTTGCGCCATGGTGATGCGTTGAGCAATTGAGAAAATGTTGGGGTCAGAAACAGGCAATACATCGATGCGGTCATCAAAGTCTCGCTTCTTGATGACGCGGCTCTCTCCGGGGACATCGTAAGGGTACTCGTCAGGCAAGTATTCAGCAAAGCCCTTGGCGAGCAGTTGAAACTCCAGCTTTTGGCTGTAATGCAATCGCTTATGGATGGCCGACATGACCGAGCTGCCCTTCTCAAGCAAAGCAATCGTCGTTCCCACAGCAGCGTTTTGATTGCTGTCGCCAACTTGCATGTCAGAGATACTGGCCATGCGCTGACCGGCCTGCACACAGAATCCAAGCAGTGCCATAAGCGTTTGGCTGGGCTCTTTGTAGGGCAGTGGCAACAAAGATGATTGCAGCTCCATACCGCCCGCATCCATGTCGCGCCATTCACCCGGCTGGATTGGCACGTCATCGTTCATGATCCGTGCGCCCTTGGCCTTAAAGCCCGCTGGCAGATTCACCAACGTACCAGCATCAAGCAGTTGTTGCAGTGCGGCAGTAGCGGTCTTGGACAGGTTGCCAACCAAGTGCAAGAAGCCAAGGCCATAGGCTCCGGGTCCTTGTACAAGGCGGTAGTGGATGTAGTATTGTCTGCGTCTAAAGAGCTTGTCGCCCTCTCTCCAGTTGCGACGAATACCAACGACATCGCCAGTGTTCTCGTCCAACGTGATGATGTAAGGCAACGCAATACCTGTGACTTCGCCGTTCTCGTCCTTGTGCTCAAAGCCTTCCAAGTCGTAATCCAACTGGAACTCAAGCAAGCTGATTTCTTCTTCCTCGGCATTGGGTGACATGCCCATAGCCTTGTCAACAGCCTTCTTGATTGTGCTCTGGCCGTTGTCATTCAGGGATTGGGGCTGGGCTTCATCCAAGTATTGACCACGGACAACTGCTTTCTTGTAATCGTTGGTGGTCATCGGAACGCGGTGAATAATGCGCTCGCATTCGCTCATAACAGAGCTGCCCCAGTACGGGATATACAAGTTGTCTGGCAGCACCAAAGCGCTTACCATGCGGCCCTTGTTTTCGTCGTAGTAGACCTTCTTGAAAGTTGAGCCGCCGTAGCCGGTGTAGAACAAAAGCTGATCAAAGTCCGGGGTGTACTCTTCCATCACCGAAGTGATCTGGTAGTTCATGAAGTCACGAACGCGGTCGGCTTGCATGAGCTTCTCGCGTGTTTCCTTGCCCAGTACCTGCGTGCGCACGGGACCTTCAGAGGGCAAGAGTTCCTTCAGTGCAGTGGATTGGAATTGGACAATGCTCTCGGTCAACAAGGGGTGGCTCACGCCGCTTGCGCCCTTGAATGGCTTGGTGCGCTCTTCCATGGTGAAGCCCAAGAGCTTGATGCCCTTGCTGTACTGATCTTCCCAATCCTTGCGTGAAGAACGATCAGCATCAAACAACAACATCAAATCGCCGCTGATCTTGCCCAACACATCGCTGTCAATGACATCGGCCAAATTGGCATCAAAGGGCACATCTTCATCGTCCTCTTTGCCGATATTTACCAGCAAATCGCCTGTCTCGGAATCGAATTGAATCTCTACATCAGGCAAGTTCTCAGGAGCTTCCTGTGATTCAACTTCAATATCTATCCCTGCGTCGGGGTAGTCATCGCCTGTGATGCGTTTTTCGATGGGCATGTTGTGTCCTTAAATGTATCGGGCAGTGCTGGGTTGACGTTCTACCATACCACCCATTGCGCGTCCGGGAGGAGAAAGAGGGCGGAGCAAACGCAAGCTTGCTTCTTGCAAGATATTTTCGCCTTTGTTTTTATCCGCGTACAAAGAGCCATCATTCAAGCTCTTCATGAACTCACGTAATTGATTAACCTGCTCTGGGCTTAAGCCGCGAGATAACACAGGAAGAGATTCATCCAAGTTGATCATGTTGATGCCATCAAGATTGGCAACCGCTCCCCAGTCTTTACTCTTGACAAAGTCTTGGACTTCTTTCAAATATTTACGGGAATTTGGATCCTTCATCAAATCCCGTGCATTGAATTGACCTTTGATTTCGGTGATGCGCTCTGAGTTGTCTTGTGCTCTTGCCCATACTTGATATTCTGGAGTGGCTTGAATCTGCTCTTCAGGTAGGTAGTTTAAGTTGCCATGCTTATTTTGAAAGTTGGTGATCTGGTCATAGTCCATATGCT
>Ga0214917_10004071_pt1 | contig 16516 bp, 11 predicted proteins | sample LL_1208_BB_MetaG_FD_177983 | JGI IMG/M metagenome (GOLD analysis project Ga0214917, IMG submission 177983) | Freshwater microbial communities from Lake Lanier, Atlanta, Georgia, United States - LL_1208_BB | ecosystem: Environmental > Aquatic > Freshwater > Lake | place: USA: Georgia | collected... | reverse complement strand
CGTTAGGGTAATGGTGTAGTTGCCCGGGTTCGTGTAATTGAAATTTGGGTTGGCATTCGTAGAGGTTTGACCATTGCCAAAATTCCATTGATACCCTGTAACCGTGCTGGGAGGGGCAATGGTGGTGGTATTGGTAATTTGACCTGTTAAACCACAAGGCGGGGGCATAGTAAACGAAACAACAGGGCGGGGATGAACCGTTACCGATTGCACAACCGTGTCTTTGCAACCGCCGGGGCCAGTTACAATAAGCTGAACAGTGTAGGTGCCCGGATTCGCATACGTATGCAAGGGGCTGACTTGGGTAGAAGTATTGCCGTCGCCAAAACTCCAGTTGTGGGTCATCATACCTCCACCCAAAATGGTGGACGTATTTACATAAGGAGTAACCTGACCATGGCAAACATTGGTAAAGGTATAATTGGCGTTCGGGATGGAATACATGGTTACCGGCTGAATAATGGTATCGGAGCAGCCATTGTTGTCGGTTACAATCAATTCCACATTGTAGGTTCCGGGGGAAGTGTAGGTATGAGATGGATTTTGAAGGGTATCGGAAGACCCATCGCCAAAAGACCAACTCCACGACACCAAACTACCGGGCTGGGAAATGGACGAAGAATCCGTGAAAACCCGAGTCATTCCACAGGCCGTATCGGCAACAAAATCGGGAGTCAAAATAGGAGGAACAACCACAGGAAGAACCACCGTATCTTCGCAACCCACCTGAGCCGAAGAAATCAAGGTAACATTGTAGGTGCCGGGCGAAGAATATTGGTGGATGGGGTTTTGCTGTGAAGAACTTGGACTGCCATCTCCAAAATCCCAATTCCAAACCGCAGGTTGAACCCCCGGAATGGTAGTAGAATCGTTAAACTGAAGGGTTCCGTTGCACAGATTCTGAGTGAAAAAGTGAGCGTTGGGAAGCACTGGGTTGATGTTCGCAGACAACTGAGCCGAACAACCGGTAGCAGAGGTCAGGGTTACCTGATACACGTTTTGACCCCAGGTAGGATTGGTAATGGCAATTTGTTGGGTTGTTGCCCCATTGGACCATAGGTATCCAACAAAACCCGGGGGAGCGACCAAAGTCGCAACTGTGTCGCCAACGCAATAGGTAATGTCAATTTGCAAAGGGCGGCATTCGGCAGAAAGGTAACCATACCCATAGTGACCAGAAAGTGAACAATCGCCGGTTCTGGCTTCAATGGTAACAACTTGACCAACGTAATTCAGCAAGTTAACACCCGTGGTAGTCCAGTCGCGCCAACGTACACCACCCTGGCTCACAAAACCCGGAACATTTCCCCCGGCGGCAACCTGATAAAAAGTACAAGGAATAATTCCCCCATTTTGATTTCGAACCTGCATTTCAAAACGGGGTTGTTGAACGGGCGTATGACCGGGGTCTTCCAACACTACAGCATACCTGTAAATAAAGAGGGCATTTTGCTGTGAAACCGTAAAGGAATACCTTAATGACTCAGATTGAGCTCCGGTTTGATTGTTTCCAAGGCGGGCCGACTGAGATATACCGGGTGGGGTACGTGTTAGCGCATTAATGACCGGATCCAAACCCGGTGTCATTATGGTATGCCGGCCATTTTGAATGGTGTTGTTGTTGGTGATGTTAATAGGACAACAGGTACCGATTCCACCCTGCCAGTTTTGAAAACCATTCATAGAAAAATCGGCGTTGGGGCAACCGTTATTCTGCCCAACCAGGGTCAAAGTGAAGACCATTAAAAAGCCAATCAGCACTTTTAATTTTAGAGAGGGTGTAATAGATGTCATAGAAAAGGGTGTTGCGTTTAAAAGACAAGCAGATTGAGAAAAAGTTGCAGCCACTGTTCGAAAATTTTTAAACATTGTTAACGAATTAAATTTATGTGCCCATGATACTCATGTACCAAGTTAAAAACGTCTCGAATTACCAAACGGTATGCATAGGTTCCCTGAGGCACAGGACCTCCATTAAAACTGCCATCCCAGCCTTTGTTAAACGGAGCCAGGTGTTCTCCCCAATACAAAGACGCTCCACAACGATCAAAAATTTCTAAGTCCGCCTCCACAATCGCTGTTCCGCTAATGGTAAAAAAATCATTCAATCCATCTCCGTCCGGAGTGAAGGCATTTGGCACATAAACATTGTATTCGGGAATAACCTTGACCCAACGCAACGTGGTATCTGCGCATCCCCACTGATTGAAGGTAATCAATCGCACAGGATATGAATTGGTGTCTGAGGCATAAAAAATCCTGGGATTCTCATTGGTAGATGTCATTCCGTTTCCAAAATCCCATTCGTAATTTTCACCCATGTCCGACCGATTTCTGAACTGCACAAGTGGATTGTTCACCGTTGGTTTTTCCGGAGTCCAATCAAAAGCCGCCGTGGGTTGTGGACGTACAGTGATGTAATTGTTTAGCGTCAATGAGGTATCGCATCCTTTATCCGAAACCGCATACAACGTCACTGAATATGAACCTGCAGTATTGGGGTACGAGTGACTCGGGGAGGCCTGCGTAGAAGTTCCTCCATCTCCAAAGTACCATATCCATTGAACCACCGATCCGACATCAATGGTAGATTGATTGTCGAAGAAAGGAACTACAGGGTAACACCCGGACAATGGACCGGCATCCCAGGCCAAGTTTGGTTTTGGCCAAATTGTAGCCATTTTCACCACCGAATCCACACATCCGGCGGTACTTGTAGCAGTTAAAACTATCGGCCAATTTCCGGCATTGGGAATCAACAAGACTGGATTTACTGCATTTTGAGTAGGGATGCCCGGTCCAAAATTCCATTGATAACCGGCAATACTGCCTTGTGAAATACTACTGGAGTTAACAAATTGACTGTTAAAGCCTTCGCATGGGGAATTCACCGTAAAATCTACCACTGGCAAGGGCAAAATCGTTACTAATTGAGTCAGCGTGTCGGTGCAACCATCGGAAGTGGTAACCACCAAGGTTACAGAATACGAGCCTTCGGTTGGATAAATGAACGATGGCGTAGGATTTCCGGTAACTTGTATCCCGTTCAGCCCAAAATCCCATTCCCAATTCACAATTTGAGAAAATGGAACGGTAGATTGATCGGAAAACAGCACAAGGCTTTCTGCACAAGTGGTTGGAGAAAGAAACTGAGCCGTTGGAAAGGCCCAGTTGGTAAAAGGACTAGAGTAAGTATCCGTACATCCATTGGCCGCAGTAACCGTTAAACTTACCTGCCACTGACCCGGTTGAGCATAGGTATGAATGGGATTTTGAGCGGTGGATGTTGAGCCATTGCCAAAATTCCAAGACCATCCCACAATTTGACCTGGACCACTTGGCGTTGTTGTATTATCTAAAAACTGATTCATCAAACCACAGTCCGTAGGCAAAATAAAATTAGCAATGGGATCCGCATCCAATACCGAAATTGGGAATTGAACGCTATCCTGACATCCCATAGGCGCAGTAATTACCAATGAACCGGTGTAATTGCCGTAGTTGGCATAGGTATGAGTAGGATTGGCCTGCGTTGAAGTACTTCCATTTCCAAAATTCCAAAGGTAATTTGTGAATGTAAAGCCACTGGTATCTGCAAAGGTCATTTGACCCGAACATCCTGGGGTAATCGAAACGGAATTGGATAAGTCAATCACCTGAATGCAGACTGTATCAGAACATCCAAAACCCGTTGAATCACTTATTGTTACAACGATGCAAGTATCATTTTGAACAGAGTACAACGTATCTGAAGTGGCATTGGATCCAGAAAGTCCTGTAGACCATGAATAATTTCCGGTTGAGCCTCCATTGATGTTGATGTCTTCCAAACCCCAGTTATCGCAACACGTACCCGAAGAAAAGAATTGAATCCAACGGAATTTTGTACTGGAGGTTTGAGCTGCAGGGGGAATTGGAATGCTCACCGTATTCCAAACGGTATATGGTGTTGGGCCATTGGCTACCCCATTTGATGTCCCGGGATTGGTAGGCAATTGAATGCCGGCCGGAGAAAAGTAAGTGATATCTACCCAAGAAACACCATTGTTGATGGAGTATTGGAGTGAAACGCCTTCTCTCGCCAAATCAGGACCCTCGCAGGGTGTCATTCCTCCTTGCTGACTATAAATAAAACTAAAATCAATGGTTCCACCTCCGGTTACATTTAGGGCCGCTGTTTGAATTTCCGGAGTTGCATTTCCGGAACTTGAAGCCCAATAATAGGGAGTTCCACTTGGGCTGGGGCCACAAGGTGAAGTGAAGGATGTGGTTCCTGAAGTGGTCCAGCCTGTAGGCAATGTACCAGTATTAAAATTAAAATTATAGCCTCCGCCACTTTGCAACATCCCATTTGCAGAAATAATCACATTGGAGCCTTGGCAAACTGGATTAAAGTTTGCTGAGGCCGTGATGTTGCAGAGCTGTTGACCAAAAACAGGCAACAAGGAAAAACCAAACCAACCGGTGAAAATGAATTTGTTAAACATTACTGACCATGCTCTTGATTGCAAATTTAACAAAATTTTGAAAGAAAAAATCAATTTATTACCTTAAATCTAATTTAAATTAAACAACATCAAGTGCAGGTTGAAAGCAAAAATAAAAGGCATGCGAATGGGTCTAAAAGCAATGAATTAAAGGGCAATGAAGGCTTAAATTCTGATGAAAAAGAGGGCATTGAAACAAGAATAATCCAACCTCAAATTCCAATATTCAATCCATCAAAAAGGCAAAAAATCGGACTGTAAAATGGTTTTAATTTTGAGGGATTGCGGCAGGGATTGAAGGAGCTAGCTCTGCGGCCGGCAGCCCCGCGGACCGCGTGGTGCGGAGGCGACCTTGGGAGCCCACGCAAACCCGCCGGACCGCCGGGCTGCCGCTGCAGACTAGCCCTGAAAGCCCGTCGGCCGCCCAAATATATTTTTTTTATTAACTTCCTAATCCGTATTTTAAACCGAATTTATTTCGGCGAAATCAAAACCAACACCGGGAAACAATAAATAAATTCGCCCTACACTTTCGGGAATTCGGTGCGTGAATACACCTCTGAAATCATGTCTAACACAGTTGGCATAGCGGCCAGAGGAAGCGTATTTGCGGCATCGCTCCAAGCGGAATCCGGATGCGGATGCGTTTCCATAAAGAACCCATCCACGCCGAGCGCAGAAGCCGCCTTAGCTAGCACTACAGCCATTTTCCGCTCTCCCCCGCTTTGCCCGTTCAACCCCCCGGGCGACTGAACGGAATGCGTAGCGTCAAACACCACAGGCCCCCAGGGCTTCATTTTTTCTATCCCCCTGAAATCCACCACCAAGTCTCTGTACCCAAACGTACTGCCCCGTTCCGTCAACCAACAGGAACGGTCTGAACGCCCCGTTTTTTCCACCACAAACTTCATGTCGTCGGGAGACAAAAACTGTCCTTTCTTAATATTCAAATGGCATTTTGTTTGACCGGCAGCCAGCAATAAATCCGTTTGCCGGCACAAAAAAGCGGGAATCTGAATCACATCCACCACCTGTTCCAAATGAGGAAGCTGCCAGCTTTCATGCACATCCGTAAGGACTTTCAGCCCCAGTCGCTGCTTCAGCTCCCACAGAATCTCCAATCCCTTTTCCAATCCATGCCCGCGCCGGCTGCCCAGCGATGTGCGGTTGGCTTTATCAAAAGAAGCCTTGAAAATGTAGGGCATGGAACGTTCTAAACACGCGGCTTGCATCTGTTCAGCCACTTCTAAACACAAATCCAGGGACTCAGCCACGCAAGGTCCGGAAATAATAAAAGGGCGGCTCGAACTTAAAAAATCAGATTCAATAGGCATCGTGAATTCGAATTACGCCCAATAGGGCTTGGTGGGCATCTACAACGGGAAGGGCGGAGCGTTTTTGAACTTCCGATTCCATCAAATGTATGGCTTCCCCCAAAAAATGAGAAGGAAAACAAGTCGTAGGGTTCGGATTCATTAAGGATTTTGCCAAACAGGTTTCCATTGAAGTTCCATTCACCAGGGCCCGGCGAATGTCTCCTTCAGTGATTATTCCCAGCAATTTCCCCTGATCTTCAACGCATGCCAATCCCAGGGGTTTTTCGGTCATGGCAATCAACACCTCACGCATGCTTTGTTCCGGCTTGATTCGAGCCACAGATTCCAAAGGATGCATCACCTGTTCTACCCGCAAACTCCAGTTTTTCCCCAACTGCCCCGCAGGGTGATGGGCAGAAAAATTAGAATAGTTGAAGCCTGTAGCATCAGCCCAGGAAAACATCAAAGATTCGCCCGCAACCATTGCCACAACAGTGCTGCAAGAAGGTGCTAAATTCAAGGAGTCGGCTTCAGTACTCACCGAACAATCTAGGTTCACCGACATGGCCGAGGCCAATATCCCTTCCGTATTCCCCAGCAATCCAATGGATGGCAATTTATTTATTTTTAGCCAGGTGGAAAGCTTTATTTGCTCATCGCTGTTGCCACTTTTTGAAATAAAAATGGCCAAGCAGCCCGGCGAAAAATACCCCAAATCACCATGAAAGGCTTCTGAAGGGAGCATAAACACGGCCTTTTTGCCCAATGAACGGGCGGTAGCTGCCAATTTCCGGGCAATGTACCCGCTTTTCCCCGTTCCTAGAAATATCCACTCTTCCGACCCCGTCAACAACCCCAGTGCCTGAGCCCACCGGGGCTCCCATCTGTCCTCAAGGCCAACCAAGGCCTGACGGTAACGGGAAATGTATTGTTTGGGGCTTAACGACTGCAACCGTTCCATACTGACAAAGATATACAAGGACTGCCAATTTGTCCCCATTTGTTGGGTTGGTATAGTATTTGAAAAATGAATGCAAATTTTTTTTATGGCAAACACCAAAGAATCCGTTTCTAAGCAAGGAAATATTCAGGTTCAGACCGACAATATTTTTCCCATCATTAAAAAATTCCTGTATTCAGACAATGAAATATTTTTAAGGGAATTGGTTTCCAATGCCACGGATGCCATCCAAAAGACAAAAGTTTTGGGTTCTGTAGGCGAGTTTAAAGGCTCATTTAAAACTCCAAAAGTTGAAATTAAGCTCAATAAAGAGGCGAAAACCCTTACCGTTTCCGACAATGGAATTGGAATGACCGCAGAGGAAATGGAAAAGTATTTGAATCAGGTCGCTTTTTCCGGAGCCAAGGAATTTTTAGAGAAGTACAAAGGCGTTGAAGACAAACAAACCATCATCGGACATTTCGGACTTGGTTTTTATTCGGCCTTTATGGTGGCCTTAAAGGTCGAGGTGGTCAGTAAGTCATTCCAACCCGGAGAGCCTGCCCACCGCTGGTCTTGCGATGGAAGTCCCTCCTACTCCATTGAACCGGCCACCCGCAAATCCCGAGGAACCGATGTAATTCTTCACATGTCTGAGGAAGGGGAAGAATTTTTAGACCCAAACCGAGTAAAAAGCATTCTGACCAAATACGGTAGTTTTTTACCCGTTCCCGTTTTCTTTGACGGACAGCAAATCAACAATACAGAACCGGCATGGACGAAAAAACCTGCCGACCTTAGCCAAGAAGATTACAGCTCATTTTACAAGGAACTCTACCCCAACTCGTTCGAAGAACCTTTATTTCAAATTCACCTGAATGTAGATTACCCATTTAATCTGACAGGCATTTTATATTTTCCGAAAATCAAAGAACACTTTGATGTTCATCGGAAAAAAATATCATTGTATTCCAATCAGGTATTTATCACCGATTCGGTAGAGGGCGTTGTACCCGAGTTTCTAACGCTGCTTCACGGAGTTCTGGATTCTCCGGACATTCCCTTAAACGTCTCCAGGTCTTACCTTCAGGCCGATGCCAACGTACGCAAAATCAGCGGCCATATTACCAAAAAAGTAGCAGATAAATTGGAAGAAATGTTCCAACAAAACCGCAGCGATTTTGAAAGCAAGTGGAACGACATTCGGATTTTTGTGCAATACGGCGCCATCACAGACGTAAAGTTCGCCGAACGCTGCAAAAAGTTCTCCTTGTTTGAAAATTTGAATGGCAGTTTCCAGACCCTGGAAGAAATTCAAGCCAACCTGAAAGAGGCGCACACCGACAAAAACAATCAGTTGGTAATTTTATACTCTGCCGATCCCGAAGCCGACCATGCCTACATTTCTCGGGCAACCGAGCGTGGATATCAGGTTTTCAAAATGAGCAGCCCCCTGGAATCCCATTACCTCGGCCATTTGGAACAAACCAACGAATCGTTGAAATTTGCCAGAATCGATTCGGATTCTCCTGAAAAATTAATTGACAAAGGCATAGAAGTTCCCTGCTCACTGAGCGAAGAGCAACGAACAGAGCTTCAGGGAATTTTTGAATCGTTGAAGGAGAATTCTTCCTTAAGCATGACGGTGGAAAATTTATCGGGGTCCGATATGCCGGTAACCATCACCGAATCGGAGTTCATTCGCCGAATGAATGAAATGCAGCAAATGAATGCCATGGGCGGGCAAGCCTTCCGTATGCAGTCGGCAGTGGTAAATGCAAACCATCCCATCATGCTTACTATTTTACAAAAAGAAACCGAGGAGGCTAAAAAAGCGGTGGCCAAACAGGTGTTAGATATGGCCTTGCTGAGCAAAGGAATGTTAAAAGGCGAAGCCCTAACCTCGTTTTTGGAACGGTCGTTGGATTTGCTGAAATGAGCAAATTCAGCAAAATTATACTGAACATTTTAAGTTTTCCTCTGATTGCTGCGGTGCGGCTATATCAATGGATTCTTTCCCCATGGTTGCCTCCTTCATGCCGCTATACCCCTTCTTGCAGCCAATACATGGTAGAGGCATTGCAAAAACACGGTCCGTTTCGGGGTTTATGGCTTGGGTTAAAGCGGATTGGCCGATGCCATCCCTGGGGCGGATTTGGGCATGATCCTGTGCCATAACAGGCTTAATTTCGATTTTGGCTGAATTTTGGTTTGGATTGTTTTTTGGGGGGGCGGCAGCCGGGCTTTCACAGGTTGTCCGCGTCTGCCGGAAAACTGGCCCAGCGGGTTTGCGGTGGCTCCTAAAGTCGCCTCCGCACCTCGCGGGCCAGATTCCGGCAGCCTTGCGGGCAACCTTGTTCAATCCCTGCCGCAACCGAAAAACGGTACTTTTTTGCAATATTTGCCCCATTCCCTTTCACTTTCCTTCTCCAAACGCTTAGAACCCGGCAAGCAATTCAAACCATGTCGGCCAACCCCAAATGCCACAAAAACCCTAATAATCGCTTTGCTTTTTGACCTTTTTTATTGCCCACATGGTTGCAAATACTATCAGCAAAAGCAACAATGAATAAAATCCGTCTTCCAAAGGCACCGAGCCCAATCGAATGCCCAGATTCTCCGAATCGTTGTACCATACAATTGGTAATGCGGTAAGTACCCCGTTCACGGAAAAAAGAGGAATAAGATGCACCAACCACATCAAACCTAATTTGCCCATGTGTTGAACTCCCCAAACCCACCGGTGCATCAATAAAAGTATAGACAAAAGAGCAAAAGTTACCCTGGGATACCAACCTTGGAATCCAAGGAAAAATAACCCAATCCCTGTGAGCAGAAATATCCACCAAATGGCATTCCTGAACCGAAAGAAAGGATCACCAAAATACGTTTTTAAACAAGCATAAATAAATACCGTGGCGTAGGGAACAGCAATAAAAAAAAGCCATTCCTCGATAGGAAGTTCCCAAATTTCAAATCCTGTAATGTATTTTGGATTAAAACCCCAGATGCCGTTGAGGGTAAAGGCAATATCCCAGGGAATAAACACCAACATTCCAACAAGAATGCCCGGAAATAAATAGGGCCATTGTTTGTAAAAGGCTACCTTTTTATCAAAAGACAATGCCAATGTTGGCAACAAGGTAAAAAGGTCTAGGATTAGGTACGTAAACCTGCCAGTCCACTCAAACATCATAGCATATTCATGGAATGCCTGGCAAAGGAACGCAGAAGTATGCTGATTTTTCGGGCGTTGTTGATTCGAATCCGTTCCTGCATAATCCGCTCGGGTTGAATGGACTTAATTTTTCTGAACAATTTGGTGTAATAGCGGTAAGCAAGGTAAACTCCAATTTGCGCTCCTTTGGGCAAGCGACGAATACCCTCTAAAGCGTGGTCGAAATCCTTTTGAATATCAGCCTCAATTTCTTTTTTGGCCGACGAATTGAAAGCCGTCCAATTCAGATTTGGGAAATAAACCCTACCTCTGGATTGATAATCATCGCCCATGTCGCGCAAAAAATTAACCTTCTGAAATGCGGCACCTAAACTCTTGGCATGCGGCTCAAGCTTTTTGTACAGCTCAATATCGCGGTCGCAAAACACCTGCAAGCACATCAGTCCAACCACCTCGGCCGACCCATAAATGTAGGTTTCATAGCTTTTTTGATCGTGGCTGTTTTCATCAATATCCATTTCCATGCTGTACAAAAAGGCTTCAATCAGGCTATGGTCAATATTAAATTCATTCACCGCCAATTGAAAGGAATGCAACACAGGATTCAAGCTGATTTTCCGTTCAATGGCCAACCATGTTTCCCGTTTAAACTCTTCAAGGAGCATTCGTTTGTCGTGCTCGTGAAAGGTATCTACGATTTCATCTGCAAACCGCACAAAACCATAAATCGAGTACACCGGGGTTTGGAACTTTGGGGAAAGCATTCGAATACCCAATGAAAAAGAGGTGCTGTAACGGCGGGTAATGTAGCGGCTACAGGCTTGAACGGTTGAATTATACAATGGGATGCTCATGTTGAATGCGTTCGGTTACAAGTTTTGAACTAATGACAACGATAGGAAGGCCGGTTCCGGGAATGGTACTGGCACCGACATAATACAAATTAGACAAGGATTCGTCTTTGTTGGCAGGCCTAAGTGCACCAATTTGGTTTAAACCATGCGCCAGTCCCAGTCCACTGCCACGGTATAAATTGAAGGTATTTTGCCATTCATCGGGAGGCATTACCCTACGAACTTCAATGTTGGAAGCCAAATCAAACCCTGTCCTCTCCGATAAATCTGAAATTATGGTATCCGCCAATTGATTGGCGTCTGCCCAATCTTTCTTGAACCGCAAATCAGGAACCGGACACAATATAAAGATGTTTTCACAGCCTTCCGGAGCACAATGAGGATCGCTTTTTGACGAAACATTGACGTAATAGTAGGGTTTTTCCGGATTCACCGATAGCTTGAATATCTTGTCAGCATACTCCTTAAAATTTGTCCCTAAAAAGTAATTATGGTGGTGCAGACCTTCTACTTTTCCTTTAACCCCTAAATAAATGGTAAAGGGACTCAAGGTCCAATCCATTTTATCTAAGGCAGCTTCGTTGAATTTGTTTCGCCCCAATAGTTTTCCTCGGAATGAGGCCGCATCCGAATTGATGATAAACAAATCTGCCGTATATAATTTCCCATGCCGGTCCTGGACAGAATCTACTTTTCCATTTTTTTCGTTTACCTGAACGACCTCAGCATCGTAGGTAAAGGAAACTCCTCTGCGGGTTAGTTCCTCTACCAATTGGGTGGCAATGGTGTACATGCCTCCTTTTACACTCCAATACCCATCATGCTGAAGCTCGGTATAATTGAGCAGTTTATACACCGCCGGAGTATCAAATGGGGTGGCACCAAGGAAAAACGCTACCAAACTAAAAATAACCTTTACCTCATGCGATTCAAAATGCCTGTCTAATTCCGACCACATCGAACGAAACATGGCAGGTGCATGTTTCCAGGGTACACCGGCCATCGACATCAGGTAATCGAGTTTACCGTTAAAGTTTTTCTTTACAATTCGGTATTCTGTATCGTGAAAAATTTCTTTTGCCCCAGCCAGGTAGCGTTGGCATTTCTTAACAAAATCAGGTTCTATATCTTGAAATTCTTGAGCCAGTTTTTCCAATTCACGAAAGATTTGGAACTTTCGGTCGCTGCCCGCAAAATTGACAGTATACAGAGGAGAAAGCTGTTGATATGTCAAGGGATTTTCCATATTGCAGGCCTTGAACAATTCATCAAACTCATAGCTCATCGAGAAAAAAGAGGGCCCCAGATCGAAAGTATAACCCTTTTCAGTAAAGGTGTTTAGACGTCCTCCGGGACTGCTGTGCTTTTCAACGATGTGCACCTGATATCCCAAAGTTGTCAAGCGCAATGCGGTTGACAATCCTCCTAAACCGGCACCTACAATTACGGCTTGCTTTTTCACAGGGTGGTATTGATTGTTTTAAAAGGTTTACTGAAAGAAGAACCGCTTGTTTTTTTTGGCCAATACTTGGCATGAACAAACAAAAAACCAAAGGCCTCTCCATCCTCTTTCACTAAACTTTTGTGGTGTATTTTGTGGGCTTTGCGCAATGCCATCAAATACGGATTTTGAGTGCGCTTAAACCAAGGAAAACGCTGGTGAACAAAAATGTCGTGAACAAAAAAATAGGCAACACCATATCCGGCTATGCCCAAACCGGCTGAAAACCTCCAATCCATAATTTTGCTTCCCGAAACAATAAAGTAAATGGATAATCCGGCAAAGGCAACCCCAAATAAATCATTCAATTCAAATCGACTGTATTTAGGAGTATGATGGTCTTTATGCAAATTCCATAAAAAACCATGCATTATGTATTTGTGAGTAAACCAGGCAACACCTTCCCACAGCGTAAAAAAGAAAATAAAAACCAAAAAGTGCTTCCACCAAATCATGTCCTTTAGCTTTACTGATTTAACAATAAATTATAGGTTTTGTTTGCAAAATAAACAGCAAAATTTAATTTTCCGGAATTAATACTCCCTCAACCATCCTGCCTTGAATTTCACCATCCAACGAACAACCTGCCCATGGGCTTTCATTTGAACCCGGTGTATTGGCCTCAGGATTCCAAAAGGTTAACTCGGCAGTGGCTCCTTCTGCAATGCTAATGGGGGGCAAACCCAACAGCGCTCTGGAATTATGTGAAATGACCTTAATAAAATCAGAAGGTGACATGCACTTACGCAGCCGGGTCCAACTTGCCAGACTGAACGAAGGCAGGGTAGATTGACCAAAGGGTGCGTCAGAAAAGGCCATTTCCCTGGCATCCGAATGGTAGGGACGGTGATCACTGCATACAAACGATAGTATTCCCCGTTGCAATCCCTCAATAATGTTCTCTTGGTTGGACAGCGGCGACAAAGGCGGCCAGAATTTAAATCCTTCATTAAATTCAGAAAGGGCAGCATCGGTCCACCATAAATAATGTGCGGCAGTTCCCAGGGTTAATCCCGAATGATATCCTGTATTTAACAAGGCGGAAGCATTGCAAAGCAAGGGGTACACCATGGATTTCTCTGTATATTCAGCCCAGGTTGACAATTGCTGCAAAAATTCGTTTTCCACAAAACTTGGCATGCCCTCCAAACCCATCTGTAGGGCTGTATCTCCCTCCCAAACCTGAAAATTCCTTCCCAATCCGGGATCGGGCAAAACAGCCCAAATCCGAGTTTCTTTTAGATTTGATGTGTATTTGGCCGCCTCAAGCATTAAGGCTTTGGAAACCAAATTTGGAAAACCATCGCTAAATCCAACCGCACCTGCCTGAGCCAATAGCTGGTAATTTACCATGTGCCGCCCTTCCAAATCTTGCGAATGGGGAGCAAATGAATGCACGCAAACTCCATTTATTTCATTTGAAAACGGCCGAAATTCAATACCCCTGACCTGTTCATTGGTCTGTCCTTTTTGGGGACTAAGTGCCACTGTGGTTATTCCCGATTGAGCCAATTGCCGCAGCCAATCCGAAATGGATTGGTGGTGCTCTTCGCCCGGTTTGGCCCCATGATTCCAAGGGTCAACCCAACCCGGCGAAATGCAACTCAGTTGGTTTATTGTCTTGCACCCTTCCGGAACCTTTTGAATTTGTTCCCCGATTTCTTTAATCACCCCATCCTGAATAAAAACATCTATACGTTTATCGTTCCATTCCGATGTAGAATCGGTTACAAGAACAGATTTTAATAGGTATGAGAAATTTTCGCTCATTTCCAAAGATTAAACCATAAGATTTCCAATGCCAAGGCCAAAAGCCCAAGTAATATTAACCAAAATTGTGGACTCAACAGAAAACCCGAACGAACTGTACTCCATTCTTTCCCTTGCACCAAGGCAAATTGATGAAGTTGCGGTTGCTCCTTTAATGCACTAGCCAAGCTGTCCGTATCCATAAAAACCATTTCAGATTCGCTTCGAGCTTGAGATACTCCAAAAACCGCAGCTGTATCTGAATTTAATTTTGCTAGGTAAAGACCCGGCCCCAAATTGCCCCTACCAGGCCTTACCTCGTCCATATTCCCTTTGGGAAGGCGCAATCCAATCCATGAATCCTTTGGGCTTTCATACCTGGAAAATGCATATACCGGATCTTTTGATTCCACTGTTTTTTTAACCTTGAGCACCACATCTGCATCCGATTTATAATGCCAAATGGACTTAAATGTAGATTGGTAGGCCATTTTCAAACCCAAGGGCACAAACAAGGGATGCTGTACAAATTCACTGGAAGCGGCAGCCAAATCCATAGAGAAAATCCAATTTTGACCAACAAATCCAGCCGACTTTACCAAGGAAACCACCGGTAAACCGTCTTCGGTTTTAAGCAAGGGCTGAATGGACATGTTTGGGCTGCTTATTCTGGCCGTAGGAAGCACCTTCGGTAGATTCATTGTCGGATCTTGCCTCGAAAAAACATCTTCAAAAAATGGATTGGATAAATCCGGTTTTGAAAGCAAACATAAAGGGTTTTCAATGGAAATTACCTCAAAGGGAAAACCTTGGTTTTGCTGTATAAACTGACCCCCTTTCCCGAACACCCAGGCCAAACCCTTGCCTTGCTCCGAGGCTTGTTTTAATAAACCTAAAAGACCTGTAGAAAGTTGCTGTGGCTGATTCACTACAATAAAATCAGCCTTTTCCAAAACACTGTTTGAGGCAGAACCCTCTGGCGAAACATTAAATTCAACCAAAGGATCGGTCAAGTACAAACGTTCAAAAGCATTGCTGCCTGAAGGTCCACGCAGTTCAACCACCTGAATTTTCTTCCCGGCAAAAAAACCGAAATCCAATCGGTTGTCTCCGGCAAATCCATCGGAATGGATGTACACAGAGCCTGCAGCCCAACCTGCTTTTTCTATTCTTGCCTTAAAGACTACCTGAGTCAAAGCTGTTCCCGGTAAATCGGTAATGACAGGTGGCAAATCTCGCTCAGAAAGCCGAAAAAACACCTCAATACCTTGAGCTAGATCCGTTCCATGGTTTTTCAACTGGGCAGTTATTTCTACCTCTGTTCCGGCCAATAAAACCGGTGAAGATACCCAAACAGAATCCACAGAAATGTTTTGTACAGGATTAACCGAAACAGGCAAAAGGCCTATGGCCCCCAAGGAATCACCCTGCTCTGGAAATTCAAGGGTGTTTCGTTGAAAATCAGAAACAATTAGGCGCCGAAGTTTTTTCACTTCTACATCCAAAGATAAACGCTGACGCTGTACTACCTCTGAAATGGTGCGGCTTGGACCACCACCAGAAATTTGACTTAACCGCTTTAATGCCATTTCCTTGGAGCTAAAAACCTGATCTGAAGGAAAAAACTCCGCCGTAAGTACCTGAACCTTAGATTCCTCGGGAAGCGAAAGAATATAGGCCCTGCTGCGTTGAACCGCATCTTTAAGCCCATCTCCATTTTCAGACTCCAGCAACATACTGGGTGAATTGTCAATAAAAATGGAATGGTGCAACGGTTGCACTTTGGTAAAATCAGTAAAACTAGGGCCCGAGAAAAATAAAATCAATGCCAACAAAGCTAAAGTTCGACTCGCAAGAATTAGCCTGTGCTTTAGTTTATTGCGCTGCTGCTGTTCCTCTTTTAAACGGGACAAAAGCATTACGTTTGGAAACGGAATAACTCGGTAACGCCGAAGATTTACCAAATGCAGAAGCAGAGGAACGGCCAAAAATGGGAGAAACCAGAAGGCCGCGGGTTGCTGAAAATGCATGGTCAAATGTACGATTATTCTAGGTATTGCCTTTTGAAAAACAAGGATTCATTTTTTCGAAACCATCGTTGTTTTTCGCAGGTACTTCATTCAATAATGCAACGATTCATTGAGGTTGTCAACCTAAGTCAATCAATTTTAAGTACTGAGCTCAAACCCCGGGGTGCAAAAAATGGTTCGGGCTCTTTTGTTGGGTTTAAGGGGGAAACGTCCCTTAATTGCAGGACTTTGAACAGGCAAAATGAATCCTCTCGGCTGTCCCGGTAGGGTGCCGCACGCCCTTCGGGACGCTCGTTCTATTCCATCCATCGTAGGTTTCCTGAAATTTCATTTGGCCTTCCTCTCCTCTTCCTCTCCTCCTCCAAACTTCCTTCCATCATCCCTACCTGTAAAGGGTGAATCTGCCTCTTCACCCGTCTCATACCCAAGCTCCCGCCTTCCGTACCAACAAAGTTGCCTTT
>Ga0214917_10004070_pt1 | contig 16522 bp, 30 predicted proteins | sample LL_1208_BB_MetaG_FD_177983 | JGI IMG/M metagenome (GOLD analysis project Ga0214917, IMG submission 177983) | Freshwater microbial communities from Lake Lanier, Atlanta, Georgia, United States - LL_1208_BB | ecosystem: Environmental > Aquatic > Freshwater > Lake | place: USA: Georgia | collected... | reverse complement strand
TTACGAGAAGTAGTCTCATCTATAATTTTTGAAAAACAACTTTTGACTACATCCAATAACGCGCTACAGCTTAATTTTCTCATTTGGCCATTCCGTGCAAAATAACCATTGTAACATTAAGCAAAGTTTGCGAAAAATATATTTTTAAAGCGGTTCTAAAGACCTATTTGCTTAACCTTGAAATTTCACCGGGAATTGCTGGTTAAAAGACTAGAATTAGTAAAATAAATAGCAACATAAGCAGCTATTAAAACAAACTGTTTGCTAGAGCAGAGAGAAAAAATTTAAAAACAATTTTTTTCATTTTTTTGAAATAATACACTTGACATTTGCCTTAATATGCCTGAAAATTGCCTTCATTTGGAGGGGTTCCCGAGCGGTCAAAGGGATCAGACTGTAAATCTGACGGCTCTGCCTTCGAAGGTTCGAATCCTTCCCCCTCCACCATTATTAGTTGTCTGTTAAAAGTTTTAAGCGGGTGTAGTTCAATGGTAGAACCTCAGCCTTCCAAGCTGATCGTGAGGGTTCGATTCCCTTCACCCGCTCCATAATTAAAGAAAGAGTTCATTTACTCTTAAGCCCACATAGCTCAGGCGGTAGAGCACTTCCTTGGTAAGGAAGAGGTCGTTGGTTCGAGTCCAGTTGTGGGCACCATTTTATACATACATGGGAGAAATTCGATGTCAAAAGAAAAGTTTGAGCGGAAAAAGCCGCATGTTAACGTAGGAACAATTGGTCACGTAGATCATGGTAAAACCACATTAACAGCAGCTATTACAACAATTATGGCAAAAAAATTTGGTGGAGAAGCAAAGGCTTATGACCAAATTGACGCGGCCCCAGAAGAAAGAGCGCGTGGTATTACTATTTCTACAGCACACGTAGAATATGAATCAGATAATCGTCACTATGCTCACGTTGACTGTCCTGGCCACGCTGACTATGTTAAGAACATGATTACTGGTGCTGCGCAAATGGACGGAGCAATATTAGTTTGTTCAGCAGCTGATGGTCCAATGCCGCAAACCCGAGAACATATACTTTTAGCGCGCCAAGTAGGTGTACCATATATAGTAGTATTTTTAAATAAAGCTGATATGGTTGACGACAAAGAATTGCTAGAATTAGTAGAGATGGAAGTAAGAGATTTGTTAAGTTACTACGAATTTCCAGGCGATGATGTACCGATTGTTATTGGTTCAGCATTGAAGGCTCTCGAAGGCGATACTAGTGAGATAGGAGTACCTGCGGTAGAGAAATTAGTCGCAGAGATGGATAGATACTTCCCAGAACCAGAGCGCGACATTGATAAACCATTTTTATTACCAATAGAAGACGTGTTTTCAATATCAGGGCGTGGTACAGTAGTGACTGGTAGAGTAGAACGTGGTATTATCCATGTTGGTGATGAAGTTGAGATAGTAGGTATCCACGATACAACAAAGACAACATGCACAGGCGTAGAGATGTTTCGTAAGTTATTAGACGAAGGTCGCGCAGGAGATAACGTTGGTGTTTTGTTAAGAGGAACCAAGCGAGATGAAGTTGAGCGTGGACAAGTACTAGCAAAACCGGGTACAATAAAGCCGCATACAAAATTTGAGGCAGAAGTTTACGTATTATCAAAAGATGAAGGTGGTCGTCACACGCCATTTTTCAACGGCTACCGTCCGCAGTTTTATTTCAGAACCACTGACGTAACTGGAACATGTGATTTGCCAGAAGGCATTGAAATGGTAATGCCAGGAGATAACGTAAAATTACAAGTTAACTTGCATGCTCCAATTGCTATGGACGAAGGCCTGCGTTTTGCTATTCGTGAAGGCGGTCGTACAGTAGGTGCGGGTGTTGTTGCAAAAATTATTGAGTGATGGTGTAGACTATGAACCAAAACATAAAAATTAGATTGAAGTCATTCGATCATCGCATGATAGATGCTTCAACTAGAGAAATCGTTGAAACTGCTAAGAAAACTGGGGCTCAAGTTAAGGGCCCAATTCCTTTACCTATTCGTAAAGAAAAGTTTTCTGTTTTGATATCACCACATGTTAATAAAGATGCCCAAGATCAATATGAGCTCAGAACTCATAAACGATTGGTGGTAATTGTTAACCCAACTGATAAAACAGTAGATGCTCTTATGAAGCTTGATTTAGCTGCGGGTGTTGATGTTCAAATCAGTTTAGACGATAAAAAGTAAGCTTATGCTTACTTTAGGCGTATTAGTTGATGATGGAGTAATATAAAAATGAGACTAGGTTTATTGGGTAGAAAGCTTGGAATGACCCGTGTGTTCGCGGCGGATGGTCAAGCAGTGCCTGTAACAGTAATCGAAGTTAAACCCAATTTTGTTTCGCAAATTAAAAATATGGAACAAGATGGTTATCACGCTCTACAATTAACCTCTGGCCATAAAAAATCCTCGCGTGTCAATAAGCCTTTAGCAGGTCATTTTGCTAAAGCCAATATTGAGGCAGGGGATTTAATTGCCGAGTTTAGATTAGTAGAAAAATCAAATTATGAGCTTGGCGATTCTATTGAAATCCTTGATTTATTTTCAGAAGGTCAATATGTTGATGTTGCTGGAACTTCTAAAGGTAAAGGTTTTGCAGGTACTGTAAAACGGCATAATTTTAGAACACAAGATGCCACCCATGGTAATTCACGTTCGCACCGAGTTCCAGGTTCTATTGGTCAGAATCAAACTCCTGGTCGTGTATTTAAAGGTAAAAAAATGGCAGGACATTTAGGCAATATTCGCTGCACTGTGCAAACATTAGAGATTATCAAAATTGATGCAGAAAAAAATGTATTGATGATCAAAGGTGCAGTTCCTGGAGCTAAAGGTGGAATAGTTGAAGTTCGCCTTGCAGTAAAAAGGGTGGGAGTTTAGACTATGAATATAATTACCAAAGACACTAATCAACAAATAACCGTTGATGAGAAAGTATTTAATCGCGAATATAATGAAGGCCTTGTCCATCAAACAGTTACTGCTTTTTTAAATGCTTGTCGTTCAGGCAATAGTGCGCAAAAGACACGATCTGAAGTTAGAGGTGGTGGCAGAAAGCCATGGAACCAAAAAGGTTCTGGCAGAGCACGCGCAGGTACGATTAGAAGCCCAATTTGGAGAAGTGGTGGTGTTACATTTGCTTCTAAGAAAAGATCTTATACTCAAAAGATAAATAAAAAAATGTACAAAGCAGCAATTAGTACAATTTTTTCTGAGCTAATCAGAAGAGAGAAGTTGCACGTTGTTGAGAGTATCATTTGTGAAGAGCCTAAAACAAAAGCTTTTTTGAAATTAATGAATAGCTATAATGTTAACAGCGCATTAATCCTTGCTCATGATTTTGGCGAAACCGAGTATCTTGCTTCACGTAATCTTCCACAATTTGACATTTGTGATGTTGAATTTATGGATCCATATGCTTTATTACGTTTTGAGAATGTTCTTATTACTGCAGAAGCCTTAAAACAAGTTGAGGAGCTTTTACAATGAACATTGAAAAGAAATTTATCGTTTTACGGGAGCCACATACTTCTGAGAAAACTTTGATTGTAGCTGAAAAACTTAAGCAATTTGTGTTTAAGGTGTCTACTGACGCCACTAAACTAGAAATTAAGAATTCTGTAGAAAGTATTTTTAATGTTAAGGTTGCTAAAGTAGCTACTATAAACGTAAAAGGTAAAACAAAAAGATTCCGTGGTCGTAGTGGTAAACGTAATGATTGGAAAAAAGCGTATGTTGCACTACAAGCAGGTTATGATCTTGATGTTGCATCAGTTGATTAAGGTGAAATAAAATGCCAATAGTTAAAGCTAAACCAACTTCACCTGGTCGTCGTGGACTAGTTAAAGTTGTTCATTCAAATATTCATAAAGGCAAGCCAGAAAAGTCTTTGGTTGAGACTCTTCCTAAGACTGGTGGTAGAAACAATACGGGGCGTATTACTGTGCGTCACATCGGTGGAGGTGCACGTACTAAGTACCGTATTATTGATTGGAAAAGAAATAAGGATGATATTGAAGCGGTTGTAGAGAGATTAGAATACGATCCTAACCGCACTGCGCTAATCGCCCTTGTTTTATATCGTGACGGCGAAAGAAGGTATATACTTGCTCCAGCAAATTTGAAGCCAGGCGATAAAATTCAAAGTGGTGAGAAAGCAGCAATTTCTGTAGGTAACACATTGCCAATTAAAAATATTCCGGTAGGTTCTGTTATTCATGCCGTAGAATTACAACCTGGTAAAGGTGCCCAGATGCTTAGATCTGCTGGTGCAAGCGGACAGCTAGTTGCTAAAGAAGGTCCATTTGCAACTATTCGCCTTCGGTCCGGAGAAATGCGCAAAGTTCATGCAACATGTCGTGCTACAGTAGGCGAGGTTAGCAATAGCGAACATAATTTGCGCTCCTTAGGTAAAGCCGGTGCCACCCGATGGAGAGGCGTTCGGCCAACTGTTAGAGGTGTTGCAATGAACCCTGTTGACCATCCACACGGTGGTGGTGAAGGTCGTACGTCAGGTGGTAGACATCCTGTTACTCCATGGGGTGTGCCAACTAAGGGTTATAAGACTAGAACTAATAAACGTACACAAGTGTTTATAGTTCGTTCGCGACATCAGAAATAAGATTAATGAGGTTAAAATATGCCACGTTCAATATATAAAGGTCCTTTCGTTGATCTTCACCTCCTGCAAAAAATTGATAATGCAGTGCGGTCAAACAACAAAAAACCTATTAAAACATGGTCACGCCGTTCGACCATTATTCCAGATATGATCGGCTTAACTATTGCTGTTCATAACGGTAGAATGCATATACCTGTTTTCGTAACAGATAACATGGTGGGTCATAAGCTTGGTGAATTTGCGCCAACTAGAACCTTTAAACAGCATTCTGGTGATCGCAAGACCAAAGGTAAATAGGGGTTTTTATGTTAGTTACAGCTAAATTAAAATATTCGCCTATCTCAGCACAGAAAACTAGATTAGTAGCTGATATGGTTAGAACAAAGAACGTTTCCAACGCGTTAAATATTTTGCAATTTACAGAGAAAAAAGCAGCTAGAAATATACATAAACTTCTTTTATCTGCTGTTGCAAATGCTGAAAACAATTTTGGGGCTGACATTGATGAACTAATAGTGTCAAAAATTATGGTTGATGAAGCTCCAACATTGAAAAGAATAAGTCCTCGTGCTAAAGGCCGAGCCAATCGAATTTCTAAGCGTCAATGTCATGTTTTCATTGAACTATCGGATGGGGAATAATTATGGGTCAGAAAGTTAATCCAATTGGGATCCGTTTAGGCTTTACCAAACCGTGGAAATCAGTTTGGTTTTCCTCAAAAAATTATCCAACTTTTTTAAACCAGGATATTAATCTGCGTAAGGAATTAAAAAAGAAACTATATGCTGCTGGCGTTAGTTCAATTGTAATTGAACGTCCTGCTAATAATGCAGTAGTTACTATTCATTCTGCAAGACCTGGGGTTATTATTGGAAAAAAAGGTGGCAGCGTCGAAGGTCTGCGTCAGGAGATTTCAAACTCATTAGGTGTACCAGTGCATCTAAATATAGAAGAAGTTAAAAAACCAGATTTAGATTCAACCTTAGTTGCCGAGTCAATAGCTCAACAGTTAGAACAGCGAGTTATGTTCCGAAGAGCTATGAAGCGAGCTGTTAATACAGCCATGAAAGCCGGTGCAAAAGGTATTAAAATTTGTGTTAGCGGCCGTTTAGGTGGTGCTGAGATTGCTCGTTGTGAATGGTATCGTGAGGGACGTGTTCCTCTTCATACTTTCAGAGCGGATATTGATTACGGAGTTGCCGAGTCTAAAACTACATACGGAATTATTGGTGTGAAGGTTTGGATTTTCAAGGGCGAAGTTCATCAATCAAAGAAGCGTCAAGCTGCAGACAAGTAACGGGGTAGAGAAATGTTACAACCAAAAAGAACGAAATTTCGCAAACAGCAAAAAGGCAAAAATCGTGGTTTAGCACACAGAGGTTCTACTGTCTCTTTTGGTGAATTTGCAATGAAGGCTGTTGAGCATGGTCGTTTGACCGCTCGACAAATTGAATCTGCGCGACGAGCAATTTCACGTTGCATTAAGCGTGGTGGAAAAATATGGATTCGTGTATTCCCAGACAAGCCAATAACTCAGAAACCGCTTGAAGTAAGACAGGGTTCTGGTAAAGGTAATGTAGAGTATTGGGTAGCACAAATTCAACCAGGCAGAATTTTGTTTGAAATGGAAGGTGTGCCAAAGGAACTTGCTGAGCAAGCATTCCAGTTAGCACAAGCTAAGTTACCATTCAAAACAATTTTTGCAGAACGTCAGGTGATGTAATGAAAACATTTGATACAGTCAAAGATTTAAATCTTGATGAATTAAGAACTGCGTTGTCTTCAACACGCGAAGAACAATTTAAATTAAGATTTAAAAAATCTCGTGGAGATTTAAAGCAGACCCATTTGCTTAGAAAAGCAAAAATTAAGGTTGCTCAAATTTTAACGTTGATTTCGCAGAAAAAAGAAGAGGTGTAAAATGTCTGAACAACAAAAAACAGTAAGAACTGTTACTGGAAAAGTTGTAAGTGATAAAATGGATAAAACCATTGTTGTTCTCGTTGAGAGGTCTGTAAGACATCCTAAATATGAAAAAATTATTAAACGCAGAACAAAATTACACGCACATGATGAAAACAGTGGTGCAAAAATAGGGCAAATTGTTAAGATTCAGGAATGCCGTCCTATTTCAAAAACCAAAACTTGGAAACTGGTAGAGATATTATAACCGATGAGGCATTGAAATTTCCTTTATTTTTGTTATAATACCCAGCTTTTTATACACTAAATAAAATGTTTGGAGTAAATAATGATCCAAATGCAATCTCTGCTAGAAGTTGCAGATAACAGTGGTGCAAAGAAATTAATGTGCATCAAGGTACTTGGTGGCTCACATCGTAGATATGCACGTGTTGGCGATATTATAAAAGTCAGCGTCAAAGATGCCTTGCCAAGAAGCAAGGTAAAAAAAGGCGCGGTTATGAATGCAGTTGTGGTTCGAACAGCACAGGGTGTTCGTCGTCAAGATGGAAGCTTAATCCGTTTTGATGATAATGCGGCTGTTTTGTTAAACAATCAGCACGAGCCTATTGGCACTCGTATATTCGGGCCAGTGACTAGAGAATTACGTGATCGCTTCATGAAAATTATTTCATTAGCACCTGAAGTTTTATAGAGAGGATACTTATGAAAAAGATTATCAAAGGCGATACCGTATTTGTTTGTACCGGAAAAAGTAAAGGACACATTGGTACTGTTATTTCAGTTACTGGTGAGAAAGTACTTGTTGAAGGTGCAAATTTAATTAAGAAGCATGTAAAACCAAATCCAAATTTGGATGAAAAGGGTGGAATAAAATCATTTCCAGCCCCAATCCATGTATCAAATTTGGCTATTTATAATCCTTCTACAGGCAAGCCAGATAGAATTGGCTTTAAGTTTGTTGAACAAAATGGACAGCAAAAAAAGGTTAGAATTTTCAAATCTAACCAAGAGCTTGTCAAATCAGTATAGTGGGTAATGTAAATGGCACGTTTAAAACAGTTTTATAATGAGGTAATAGTACCTCAATTAATGCAGAAGTTTTCTTACTCTTCGGTTATGGAAGTACCAAAAATATCCAAAATTACTTTGAATATGGGTGTTGGTGAAGCTGTAGCTGATAAGAAAGTATTGAACTTTGCAATTGAAGATCTAACCAGAATTTCAGGTCAAAAACCTGTTGCTACATTAGCAAAAAAATCCATAGCTGGTTTCAAGATTCGTGAAGGTTGGCCGATTGGTTGTAAAGTAACTCTTCGTCGTCAGCATATGTATGAATTCTTGGATAGATTAATTACCATTACTCTTCCACGTGTTAGGGACTTTCGAGGTCTTTCAGCGAAAGCTTTTGACGGAACCGGTAATTATGCATTTGGATTAAGCGAACAAATAGTTTTCCCAGAGATTGACTTTGATAAAATTGACACGATTCGCGGCTTAGACATTTGTATTACTACTACAGCTAAGACTAATGCAGAAGCGAAAGCTCTTTTAGAGGCTTTTAATTTTCCGCTTAAAGATCGCGCTAATTAAGGAGATATAAATGGCTAAGACATCTATTATTATTCGCGAACAGAAGAAAGAAGTGCTTGTTAACAAATATTTTGAGAAAAGACAAGCTTTAAAGGCAATTATTAAATCCGCCGCTGATTACGATAAAGTGCAAGAGGCTCAAGTTAAGTTGGCTAAATTGCCTAAGAACTCGAATCCAACAAGACACACCCGTCGTTGTCAACAATGTGGTCGTCCGCATGCTGTGTATCGAAAATTTGGTCTATGTCGTATATGCTTACGACAACAACTAATGTTCGGTAATGTCACAGGCGGAAGAAAATCCTCTTGGTAATTTTTGGAGAACGAATGTGAGTATGCACGATCCAATAGCAGATATGTTGACAAGAATTAGAAATAGTCAACAAGCAAGACATACTGAAGTGTCTTTTCCTGCTTCAAAATTAAAAGCACAAATTTGTAGAGTATTGACTGAAGAAGGTTATATAGAAGATTTCTTTAGTGGTAAAACTGAATCTGGTCATCCTACTATTACGGTAAAATTAAAATACTATCAAGGCCAACCTGTTATTCGTTCTTTAAGAAGAATTAGTAGACCTGGCTTAAGAATTTACAAAGGCGCAAGCCAATTAAAACCAGTAACTGGTTTTGGTATTGCAATTCTTTCCACATCCTCTGGCGTCATGACCAATCACCAAGCTAAAGAAAAATCAGTTGGTGGGGAAGTGATTTGCGAAGTTGCATAGTTCGGAGGGTAATAAGAATGTCAAGAGTTGCAAAAAAGCAAATTAGCATAGCGAGTAATATACAAGTTACTCTAGAGGGAACAACTTTAACTCTAAAAGGACCAAAAGGAACTTTGCAAAGAGAATTTAATAACCTTGTTAAAATTGTTCACAACAACGCTGATAATGTTTTAGAGTTTAAGCCAGCAAGCAATGATCCTAACGCATGGGCTCAAGCTGGAACAGCGCGAGCACAATCTAATAACATGCTTATAGGTGTTACAGAGGGTTTTGCTAAAACATTGGAGTTGGTTGGTGTTGGTTATAGAGCACAATCAGCAGGTACTAAATTAACACTATCGTTAGGGTTTTCTCATCCTATAGATTATGATTTGCCCGCTGGAATAACTGCTGAAACACCTAATAATACAACAATTATCGTGAGAGGTATCGATAAGCAACAGGTTGGTCAAGTTGCTGCCGAGATTCGTGCGTTTAGGGCACCTGAACCTTATAAAGGTAAAGGCGTGCGCTATCAGGGCGAACACATATCTCTTAAAGAAACCAAGAAAAAATAGGAATACGCTAAGATGAAATCTAGTAAGTTTCTAGCTCGAAAACGCCGTTCATTAAGGGCTAAACATGTTATTAAACATAGTTCTTTGCCTCGTTTGGTTGTTTTTCGATCTATCAATCATATATATTGTCAGGTAGTACAACCATCAATTAAAGGCGATGTTGTTATTGCTCAAGCATCAACAGTTGACAAGGATATTCGTTCAACAATAGGAGGCTCTAAAGTTGAACAAGCAAAAATCGTTGGCAAATTAATTGCAGCCAGAACTTTAGAAAAAGAAGTTTCAGCTATTGCATTTGATAGAAATGGTTTTAAATATCATGGTCGCATAAAGGCGCTTGCTGATGCAGCAAGAGAAGCTGGCTTAATTTTTTAAGGAGCAGTTATGGCATTTGATGAACCAAAAAATGAAGGCTTTATTGAAAAGCTTGTAGCGGTAAACAGAACTGCTAAAGTAGTAAAAGGTGGTCGAGTATTTGGCTTCTCTGCTTTAGTTGTTGTTGGTGACGGTAAGGGTAGGGTAGGATTTGGTCGTGGAAAATCACGTGAAGTTCCTGTTGCTATTCAGAAAGCTCTAGAACAAGCAAAGAAAAACATGGTTAATATTTCCTTAAACAACCATACTATTCATCACGAAATCACATGGTCGTTTGGTGCATCCAAGATCTTTATGAAACCTGCTGCTGAAGGTACCGGTATCATTGCTGGCGGTGCTATGCGTGCAGTCCTTGAGGTTTTAGGTGTTAAGAATATTCTTGCTAAAAGTATTGGTTCTACTAACCCTAGCAATATTGTACGTGCTACAGTTGGTGCCCTTTTGAATATTCAGACGCCTGATTATGTTGCAGCTAAACGTGGCAAGAAAGTCTCTATGATTTTAGCGGAGCAAGCATGAGCAGCATGATTAAAATTAAGTTGGTCAAATCCCTTAGCGGAAGAAAGCCAGAACATAAGGTGATAGCATCAGTACTAGGGCTCAAGAAGATAAATCAGGTTGTTGAGCATCAAAATATTCCTAGTATTAGAGGCATGGTTAATAAAATTCAATATTTATTACATGTTGAGGAGTTAGCGTAATGCGTTTAAATAATTTAGCTCCTGCACCTGGATCTCGTAAACCAGCTGTGCGCTTAGGTCGTGGTATTGGTTCAGGGCTTGGTAAAACTTCAGGCCGAGGACACAAGGGTCAAAAGGCTCGTGCAGGTGGTTACCACAAAATAAACTTTGAAGGCGGTCAAATGCCAATTCAAAGACGGTTACCAAAAATGGGCTTTAAGTCTAGAACTGCTCAGTTCAAAGATGAAATGACATTGGATCAGTTACAGAACTTGTCATTTGAAGAGATTTCGATAGAAATTTTAAAAGCTCATGATATTATTCAGCACAAGATTAATCGCGTGAAAGTAATTGGTACTGGAGAAATTACAAGACCTGTAGTTTTAAATGGTATCGAAGTCACAAAATCAGCTCGTGCTGCAATTGAAAACGCTGGCGGAAGGATTGAAAATTAATGTCACGTCCATCATATGATCAGTTTCTTTCTGGATTTCAGGAGCTTAAACAAAGGCTCCTGTTCTTGTTAATAGCAATTTTGGTTTATCGCTTTGGTGCGCATATCCCAGTTCCTGGTTTAGACCCAGAAAAATTAGCTAACTTTTTTAATCAGCATCAGAATACAGTATTTGGCTTGTTTAATATGTTTTCTGGCGGAGCTCTTTCTAGAGTCACGGTATATGCGATTGGGATAATGCCGTACATTTCTGCATCGATTATGTTGCAGCTCTGTTCAACTGTTATGCCATCCTTAGAACAGCTGAAGAAAGAAGGTGAAATTGGTCGTCGCAAGATATCCCAATATACAAGATATCTAACCCTATGCCTTTCTATTTTCCAATCTTTTGGAATAACCAGATGGCTGGTAGGGCAACATATTGCGATTTCAGGTGATGTATCATTTTATTTGATAGCAGTTACTACTCTAGTAACTGGTACAATGACATTAATGTGGTTAGGAGAACAAATTACAGAAAAAGGTGTAGGCAATGGGATATCCATGCTCATTTTTTCTGGGATTGTCTCTAATATACCGTCGTCTGTTGCTAGTGTTATACAACAAGTTCATGAAGGACAATTACAGTTTTTAAGCTTGGTGTTTATTTTAGCTACCGTTCTTATTGTAACTGGATTTGTTGTTTTTATGGAACGTGCTCAAAGAAGAATTCGTGTTAATTATGCCCAAAGAACCCATGGTCGAAAGGTATATGCAGCACATTCGAGCCATCTTCCATTAAAAATTAATATGTCAGGTGTAATCCCGCCGATTTTTGCTTCAAGCGTAATTTTATTACCAGCTACCCTTGCACAGTTTTTTTCAAACTCACAATCTAGTTGGATCGCAAAAGTTGCCTTTGCAATATCTCCAGGACAACCCTTGTATATATTAATTTATACAGCTTGTATTATTTTCTTTGCTTTTTTCTATACCGCTTTGGTATTTAATCCGAAGGAAACTGCAGATAATTTAAAAAAATCCGGAGCCTTTATTCCTGGAATAAGGCCTGGTGAGCAAACTGCAAAGTTCATTGATAAGGTTCTAACAAGACTAACTGTTGTTGGTTCTTTATACTTGGTTCTAGTTTGTTTATTACCACAAATAATGACTTCTACATGGCATGTACCATTTTATTTTGGTGGCACGTCGTTGTTAATCATTGTCGTGGTTATCATGGATTTTGTTGCTCAAGTTCAGGCCCATATGATGTCATTTCAGTACGAATCGTTAATGAAGAAGTCTTCTTCGAAAGGGTTTGGTTTGACCAACTTTTTATAAATTTTAAAGTATTATTTGGAGTGATTAGTATGAGAGTTAGAGCTTCAGTTAAGGCAATTTGCAGAAATTGTAAAATTATTAAACGCGCAGGTGTATTGCGTGTGATTTGCAAAGAAGCAAGACATAAGCAAAGACAAGGTTAATGATATATTGTATTCAGTTTTTAAACAGTGTATCATTCTTTTTTTTAACATGAATCGGAGATGTTTTAATGGCGCGCATAGCCGGAGTAAATATATCAGATAATAAACAACTATGGATTGGTTTAACTGGTATATATGGAATTGGGCGAACAACTGCGTATAAGTTATGTCAACTGACACAACTAGAGCCTATGACTAAAATTGGTCAGTTGTCAGAACAGCAATTAGAATTGTTAAGACAAGAAATTGCTAAAATGACAGTAGAAGGTGATTTACGCAGAGTTGTTAACATGAGCATTAAACGATTAATGGACTTAGGTTGCTATCGTGGTCAAAGGCACCGTAAAGGTTTACCATGCCGTGGACAACGCACCAAAACCAACGCACGCACCAGAAAAGGTCGTCGTAAGTCAGTTAACGGTTAAGTAGGGTTAGGTCAATGTCTATAAATAAATCTAAGCAACAAAATGTTCGCAAAGTACGTAAAAAAGTAAAACGTGTTGTTACAGATGGTATCGTGCATGTTCACGCTTCATTTAATAACACAATTATTACATTTACAGATCGTCAAGGTAACGCTTTATGCTGGGCTACTTCAGGTGGTTCTGGTTTTAGAGGTTCACGAAAAAGTACTCCTTACGCAGCTCAGATCGCTACAGAGCGTGCATCACAAATAGCTAAAGAGTACGGCGTTAAATCAGTAGCAGTTCGCATTCATGGACCTGGTCCTGGACGTGAATCATCTATTCGTGAGTTGATCTCTCAGGATTTTAAAATTGTAGAGTTAACAGACGTTACTGGTATTCCTCATAACGGCGTGAAGCCCTCTAAAAGACGTCGTGTTTAAATTAGGAGTTAATAAATGGCTAGATATTTAGGTCCTAAATGTAAATTATCACGTCGTGAAGGAACAGATTTGTTCTTGAAGAGTGGTGTACGGGATCACAAATCAAAATGTAAAGCTGATAAATTGCCAGGTCAACATGGCGCAAATAAACCGCGTTTAAGTGACTTTGGTGTTCAGCATCGAGAAAAACAAAAAATCAAACGTTTATATGGTTTGCTTGAAAAACAATTTCATAGTTACTATGTAAAAGCTGCAGCGCAAAAAGGTGCTACAGGTGAGAATTTAATGGTTCTTTTAGAGCGTCGCTTAGATAATGTTGTTTACCGCTTAGGTTTTGCAACAACAAGAGCAGAAGCTCGACAATTAGTTTCACATCGTGGCGTTATGGTTAATGAGCAAATCGTCAATATTCCTTCTTTCTTATGTTCTGCTGGTGATATAGTTGCCTTAAGAGCAAAAGCAAGGGAACAGGGTCGTGTTAAGGCAGCAGTTGCATTGTCTGAACAAAGAGCATCTTGCGATTGGTTGACTCTTGAAACAGCTAATTTTAAAGGTTGTTTTAAGCAAAATCCAACCTTTGAAGATTTGCCAACTCTCTATAACTTTAACTTGGTTGTTGAACTTTATTCTAAGTAAACTGGGAGATTGGTTGCAATGTATACCGATATTAATGAAATGCTGGTTCCAAAAGCGGTTAAAGTTAATTCTGAGAATCCTTTCTTTTCAAAAATTATTCTTGAGCCACTCGAGCCTGGCTATGGCTTTACGCTTGGCAACGCGTTGAGAAGGATCTTACTATCTTCAATGCCTGGTTTTGCCGTTACAGAAGTCATTATCGATAATGTACAACACGAATATAGTACAGTTGATGGTGTTAAAGAGGACGTAATAAATATCCTTCTTAACCTCAAGCAATTGGCTGTAAAACTTACTGTAGGTGAAGAAGCAGAACTAATCATTGATAAAAAAGGTCCTTGCATTGTGCACGCTGCCGATATTTTGTTACCACACAATGTTGAGATTGTTAATCCTTCACTTAAGATCGCTCATTTAAATGAAAATGCGCATTTAAAAATGACTTTAAAAGTTAAAAAAGGCATTGGTTATGTTACAACAAATGCTAATGCAGTCTTTGATGAAGATGCTTTTACACAAACTGTTGGTGCTTTGAAATTGGATAGCATTTTTTCTCCAGTTAAGAAAGTTGCTTATACAGTTGACAAAGCTAGGGTTGAAAATAGAACAGATTTAGACAAGTTAACCATTGAGTTAACTACAGATGGTACCATAGATCCTGAAGAAGCGATCCGTATTTCTGCTAACATCTTGCAACGACAATTGTCGTCTTTTGTTGATTTATGTTTTGATCAGCAAACTAAATCTCGTGGTAATAGAAATGATTTTGATCCATTACTATTGCGTTCTGTTGATGATCTTGAGTTAACAGTGCGTTCTGAAAATTGTTTGAAAGCAGAAGATATTAACTTAATAGGTGATCTGGTACAAAAAACTGAACAGGAGCTGTTAAAGACTCCTAATCTTGGGAAAAAATCATTAACCGAGATTAAAGATGTTCTATCTGCGCGAGGTTTTTCTTTAGGAATGAAGATAGATTCCTGGCCGCCAGAGCAAGATAATTGATTTTAGGAGTTTAACATGAGACATCGTAATGCCGGACGTAAACTAGGTCGTACGTCCAGTCATCGAAAGGCTATGTTTAAAAATCTTTCTATTGCTTTAATTGAGCATGAAATGATAAAAACAACATTGCCTAAGGCTAAGGAACTACGTAGTTATTTAGAACCTTTGATAACTGTTAGTAAACAGGACTCTGTAGCTAATAGACGTTATATATTCGATAGACTACGCTCTAAAGATGCTGTAGGTAAATTATTTACAGTGTTGGGACCACGCTTTGTCGAAAGACCAGGTGGTTACTTGCGAATAATTAAATGTGGCTTTAGAGCAGGTGATAACGCGCCTATGGCCTTAATTGAAATGGTTGAACGTTCGTAATTTAATAAAGCTGGTTACCCAGCTTTTTTATCATATGCGCCTTACATTCACGTCATTCAGGTCTTGGATGTAGAGCAACGTTATAAAATCTGTTTTGTGCTGTTCAATATTTTGTTTTATGATTTCAAAAACTACCAGCATATTACCGATGATTTCAGGATAATACTTTTTTCCTAAGCATACGTCTTGAAACGCCTTTTACGCTTATCCGGTTTGGTTATTTAGGTGGTTAATTAATCAGAATGTGGACGTTGTCTTGAGGTCCATCAAATTCAATAAGCTCTGCATTTAAGTTCTGGCAAACACTGTTAAAATACACAGTTCCTTCCTTAGAATAAACACCTATCTCATATTAATGAAATATTGGGTGCGAATTGTTTTGTCTGGAATATGCTGTTAGTGATGAATTTGTATCGCTTAGAGCAGCAGCTGTTGATGGCTTTCAATAACCGCTAATAAACAGCAATTCCCAGTGAAATTTCAAGATTAAGCAAATAAGGCTTAATGTTGCAATGGTTATTTTGCACGGAATGGCCAAATGAAAAAATTAAGCTGTAGCGCGTTATTGGATGTAGTCAAAAGTTGCTTTTCAAAAATTGTAGGGGAGACTACTTCTCGTAATGGTTTAATGTCGGCTTTTGCCATGTTTAGTCTCAAGTATCCTTCGCTATTACAATTTGATCAACATTTTCGAGATGATATCATTGGCCAGTTAAACCCGCGACGTTAGTGTAACATCTTTTCTGTAAATTCAAATTCTCATAAAAAAAATTGCCATCGGTTATTCCTTAGTTTTATTATCTTAAGATAAAATTTAATGGATATAACCGATGGCCATGGCTGGGGACTCGGCAGCTAGAGTTCACAGCCTTAGATAACAACAAGCGCTTTTTATGTGCAGATACAATTTATTGTATAAAGTGGATTTTGTAGGTCTTGCATAAGAGTCGCATGCTAGTTCTGTTAAATTGATTATCCTGACTTTAAAAAATGCAATCAGCATACCAACAAAACATACAATGCTAGCTTTGTTACAACAGCAATAACCATTTAAAATATCTCGTAGCTCATTGTTATCCATAACTTCACGTCCTTTCTCTGTTCGGAAAATAACATGAATTAGCTATTGAACAATAGGCTACTTCCAGACCTATTTTTGTTAATGGCCAATTAAAATGATCCACTAGCGGACAATAAAATTGATCCACTTTAGTATAAAAATTATACTCTTACTCATTTAATAAAATAGGAATAA
>Ga0214917_10004069_pt1 | contig 16524 bp, 14 predicted proteins | sample LL_1208_BB_MetaG_FD_177983 | JGI IMG/M metagenome (GOLD analysis project Ga0214917, IMG submission 177983) | Freshwater microbial communities from Lake Lanier, Atlanta, Georgia, United States - LL_1208_BB | ecosystem: Environmental > Aquatic > Freshwater > Lake | place: USA: Georgia | collected... | reverse complement strand
CGCCAACCTGCCCGCCCACTTGATTGCCAAGCGCCGAAATCCTTAGCTTTATGTGGTCAATCTCGCGTTCTGCAGGTGCTTTCCTTATTTTTATCCCCCCGTGCATGCCGATAGTCTTGGCCTTGCAAGTAAGTGGTTATTGAATTTCGCCAAGCAGGGGAGCGCCAGTGTCGGCAAAGGATCCAAATCAGGACTTTGGAGCCAATGAATGGCTCGTCGACGAAATGTACGAGCGTTATTTATCAGACCCTTCTTCTTTAGAACCATCATGGATTGAATTCTTTAAAACTTATAACCCTTCAAATAATTCGTCTAGCAACTCAATTGGCACATCAAGTGCACCAATTGCAGGCGCACCACGTGGTGGTACGCCACCAACACCAAAAGCTGCAACACCAGCACCAGTCGCAACACCAGCACCGATTACACCAGCACCAGTTGCAGCAGCACCAACACAAAAACTTGTTCGCGATCGCGCGCTGGAATCACCAACTCCTGCAGATCCAGTTGTTAAACCAGTTCCAGTTTTAAGCACACCTGATGCGGCAAAGTTTGAACCAATTCGCGGAGTAGGTGCACGCGTTGTCGCAAGCATGGAAGCCTCGCTCACTGTTCCAACTGCAACAAGTGTTCGTGCCGTTCCTGCGAAATTAATGATTGATAATCGAATCGTTATAAATAATCACCTTAAACGCGCTCGCGGCGGCAAAGTTTCCTTCACACATCTAATTGCATTTGCGATGATTAAAGCACTTCGCCAATTACCAGAGATGAATGCATTCTTCGGCGAAATCGAAGGTAAGCCAGCAATTGGTCACCCTCAACACATCAACTTAGGTATTGCAATTGATTTAGCGAAAGCTGATGGTTCGCGTCAGTTATTAGTTCCATCAATTAAAGGGTGTGAAGATTTAGATTTTGCACAATTCTGGATGGCGTACGAAGCAGTTGTTGGCAAAGCACGTGCGGGCACATTAACTGTCGAAGATTTTGCAGGAACAACAGTTTCACTTACCAATCCAGGAACTCTCGGAACCGTGCACTCTGTGCCACGTTTGGTGCAAGGACAAGGTCTCATTATTGGCGTTGGTGCACTCGATTATCCTGCCGAATTCCAAGGTGCTAGCGAAGAAACTCTTGCGCGAATGGCAGTTAGCAAGATTGTTACGCTCACAAGTACATACGATCACCGAATTATTCAAGGTGCACAATCAGGTGATTTCCTCCGACGTATTCACGAATTACTTTTAGGTGCAGAGGATTTTTATGACGAAATCTTTGCAGCGTTGCGAATTCCTTACGAACCAATTCGTTGGGCACAAGACTTTGAATTCTCTAAAGATGAAGAGATCAACAAGACCGCACGTGTTCAGCAATTAATTCACGCGTATCGCACGCGTGGTCACATCATGGCTGACATAGATCCGCTTGAGTATCGCCAACGTTCACATCCAGATCTTGATGTTGTGACACATGGATTAACTCTCTGGGATCTAGATCGCGAATTTGCAACAGGTGGTTTCGGCGGCGAGAAGTTTATGAAGCTACGCAAAATTCTTGGTATTTTGCGTGATTCTTATTGCCGAACAGTTGGAATTGAATATATGTATATTCAAAGTCCCGAAGAACGCCAATGGATTCAAGAGCGTGTTGAAGTTGGAGTTCAAACCTTCCCACGTGAAGAGCAACTTCGTATCTTGCGCAAACTTAATAGCGCAGAAGCATTTGAAACATTCTTGCAAACTAAGTTCGTTGGACAAAAGCGTTTTTCACTCGAAGGTGGCGAATCTGTGATTCCGATTCTCGATGCTGTTATTTCAGGTGCAGCAGAACGCGGATTAGATGAAGTTTGTATCGGTATGCCACACCGTGGCCGCCTCAATGTTCTAGCAAATATTGCAGGCAAGTCTTATGGACAGATCTTTCAAGAGTTCGAAGGACATTATAAAGACAACGAAGTCCACGGTTCTGGCGATGTGAAATATCACTTGGGAACAGAAGGTGTTTTCACTGCAGAATCTGGTGCGAAGACAAAGATTTATTTAGCAGCAAATCCTTCACACCTAGAAGCTGCAAACCCAGTACTAGAGGGCATTGTGCGCGCAAAACAAGATCGCCTCAATGTGAAGAATGCCTATTCAGTTCTACCAATTCTTCTTCACGGTGACGCTGCATTTGCAGGCCAAGGCGTCGTCGCAGAAACATTCCAATTGTCACAACTTGCGGGATATCGCACAGGTGGAACTGTTCATATTGTGGTAAATAACCAAGTTGGATTTACAACTTCGCCACATGCATCACGTACATCCCGATACTCAACTGATATGGCAAAGATTATTCAAGCACCTGTGTTCCACGTAAACGGTGATGATCCAGAAGCATGCGTACGCATCGCACGTTTAGCATTTGAATATCGCCAAGCATTTAATAAAGATGTAGTTATTGACATGGTTTGTTACCGTCGACGTGGTCATAATGAAGGTGACGAACCATCATTTACACAACCATTGATGTACAAGCTCATCGATGCAAAACGCTCAACACGTACTCTTTATACTGAGGCTCTAATTGGCCGCGGCGATATTTCTATAGAACAAGCAGAAGAACTATCTCGCGAATACCAAGCACAACTCGAAGCCGTCTTTGCTGAAGTTCATAACATTGAACCAGAAGTGGATCCAAACTTTAAGGCACCTGTTGCCGCTAATCCAGAGACTCTTATTTCGAGCATTGATGAAGCAACTGCGCGAAAGATTGCAGGAACACAAATCGCAGTACCAGATGGATTTAGTGTTCATCCAAAACTATTGCCGCAATTGCAAAAGCGCGTTGAAATGCTTAACGATGGAACTATCGACTGGTCCATGGGAGAAACACTTGCGTTTGGTTCATTATTGCTTGAAGGACGACCAATTCGTTTAGCAGGACAAGATTCACGTCGCGGAACATTTAGTAATCGTCACGCAGTAATAGTTGATAAAGAGAATGGAAATGAGTGGACTCCACTTCGTGCATTAATTAGTGATGAAAGCCAGTTTTTTGTAATTGATTCTCTGCTCTCTGAATATGCGGCAATGGGCTTTGAATACGGATATTCAGTAGTCCGCGACGAGGCGCTCGTTATGTGGGAAGCCCAGTTTGGTGATTTTGCAAATGGTGCACAAACAATTGTTGATGAATTTATCTCTTCGTCACTTCAAAAATGGGGCGAGCGTTCATCTGTTGTACTTCTTTTGCCACATGGTTATGAAGGACAAGGACCAGATCACTCATCCGCACGTATTGAACGCTATTTAGCGTTGTGTGCTGAAGGAAATATGACAGTTGCGCAACCTTCAACACCTGCGTCCTATTTCCACTTATTGAGATGGCATGCAAAGAATCCGATTCGCAGACCGATGGTTGTCTTCACACCAAAATCAATGTTGCGTCTTCGTGCCGCAGCTTCTAAGTTACAAGATTTCACTTCGGGGCAATTCCAAACCTTAATTCCGGATGACACGGTACAGAATGCAACTCGAGTAATTTTCTGCTCTGGTCGTGTTTATCACGATCTTGTAGCCGAACGCGCAGCGCGTAAGGAAGACACAACTGCAATTATTCGTATTGAACTTTTATATCCGCTACCTGCAAAGGAAATGGCTGAAGAAGCTGCAAAGCATCCGAATGCAAATCTTTTGTGGGTACAAGATGAACCTGCTAATCAAGGTCCTTGGCCATTTGTTGCGCTACGCACAGCGGAACAATTTGGCGGAGAAGGATTTGGCGGACGTAACCTGCGTCGTGTTTCACGTCGTGCAACTGCGAGCCCTGCGACTGGAAATCATCACTTGCATGAGGAAGAGCAAAAAGCTTTATTAATGGAAGCTTTCACGCGCTAAACTTTTTTGGTTTTACCTTTGTGATATCTGCCAATAACTCGACCAATAATCTCTTCTCGTGGAACATCGCCCCATTGTCGTGAATCAGTGCTGACTTCTTTGTTATCGCCATGAACAGTTACGAATGAACCAGTTATCCCTGCTATTCGTTTGATGAATAGAGATGTCACTTCGGCTCGTGAATTCAAAGGGCGGCGCAGAACGATTAGTTGGCCAACGTGGATGCGCATGCGCGTGGAGTACCAGACCAAGAGCCAGTCCCCATCGTTAAAAGTTGGGGCCATTGAGTGCCCTGAAACTCTTACTGTGCCAAATTTGCTCACGAACAGTAGTCTTGCACATAGTTGTTTGAGTATTTTCGCGAAAAAGGTAGAGAAATAGCGCTCTTAAAGGAGAGAAACTAATGAAGTTGTTCCAACCAAAGACAGTAGTACTTGCACATTGCGATCTTCCTTGTGGAGTTTACGATCCGGCACAAGCAAAGATTGAAGCACTCTCAGTGAAGGCTTGCATGGAAAAATATGCAGCTAGCAGCGATCCAGATTTCAAATCTCGCTCGGTTGCAATTAAAGAAGAGCGTTCACACCAAGTTAAAGAACACCTATGGGTTTTGTGGACTGACTACTTCAAGCCAAATCACTTCGAGGCTTATCCTCAGTTGCACACACTATTTAACGATGCAACAAAACTTGCTGGTGCAGCTGGCACAAAGGGTACAAATGACGTTGCTGTTGCAGATAAGTTGATCGCAAAGATTGACGAAATTGCAGAGATCTTCTGGGCAACTAAGAAGTAGTACTCGATTTTATTGATTGAGCAGCGGTTCGGGCGAGGAAAGATACTCGCTCAACCGCTGTTCTTTTTATTACAGCAGAGGCAACCAATCTTTCACCTTCATAAGCCTCACAAATAAAAGTAATTTCTCGACCATTTACTTCAGTGCAATTAGCGGAAGTGCGAAGCTCGCCGCCGATTGCAATGCCACCATGGAATTCGAGAGCTATAGAAGTTTCTACAGTTGATTCACCGGGTTCTAAGTGTTCAGCAATTGATGCGATAGCTGCGCTCTGCATTGCGTTAATGATGAGCGAGTTAGCTAGTACTGGTAAATCGCCAACACCAATTGCAACGGCAGTGTCACCCGGACGAACAATCATCGATGAAAATGCTATTGATCCCACGAGATCTTCGACTGGAACTAGCATAAGAATTAAACCTCTTCGTTAGGAAAGCGGTATTCCTCGGTGTGTTCAATATGAATTTCACGCGATTCAATTGTTCCATCTTCATTAATTTCTATCGAAATCTCAGTCATTCTAAATTCGCGCACAATATCTGGCGCACTATTGATTGTTGCGTTGAGTAATTGTTGATGAAGTTGTTCATGCAAATCTTTTGGGGCACGTTCGTTGCACGATCTGCGCAATACAGATTGCATAAGTGTTCGGATATTACGTTCGTGCTCGAGTTCGGCGGTGCAAGCAGGACATTGTTGTAGATGCACTTCAATTGTTGCAATTTCGGCAGTATCTGAAATCTCGCCATCAACAAAGAGAAGAACAGAGTGAAGGACGTCTACGCAATCGTTGTGATGGGTGCTGCTCATGATGCATCCTCCTTATCTGCATTATTGTCCGTTTTAACTGCGGAGTAACCGAGTTCTTTTGCATACTCAGTTAATTTCTCTCGCAACTGCTTGCGGCCACGGTGCAAACGAGACATGACAGTTCCGGTTGGTACGCCCACAATGTCGGAAATTTCTTTGTAGGAAAAGCCTTCAACATCCGCTAAATAAACAGCGATGCGGAACTCTTCGGGAATTTCTTGTAGTGCACGCTTGATGTCGCTATCTGGCAGATTCTCTAGAGCTTCTACTTCTGCTGATTTTCCTAAATCACTTGTGTGTGAGGCTGCCTCGGCCAATTGCCAATCTTCCACCTCACCGGCGCTTAGTTGGGGGCGGCGTTGATCTTTTCTATATGTATTTATAAATGTTGTTGTCAGCACCCGATAGAGCCAAGCTTTTAAATTGGTACCAGGCTCGAACTGATGGAAAGAAGTAAAAGCTTTTAGATATGTATCTTGGACTAAGTCGCGGGCATCATCTGGGTTACGTGTGTAACGCAGCGCAGCTGCATATAACTGATCTGTGAACGCAAGAGCATCGCGCTCGAACCGATTGGTGCGATCGGCTGCGCTCTCTTTAACTAAATCAGTGGATGACATCGCCGTAAGGCTATCGCTTAGTGGTGGTTTGGCGCATCGCGAAGCGCTCTAGAAAAGCGTTTCGGGTTCGCCAAGTGCGATTGCCTCGATTAGACGGGGATTGTTATTACGAACCAGATTTACTTCTGAAGACACCGGGCGTGCAACCAAGCCATCATCTGGTTGTGGGTTATTCATCAAAGAAATCAAAAGTTCTACATCGTGTTGGGCGGGATCAAGCCATGCATCCCATCTATCGCGTGGCATCATCACCGGCATACGACTATGAATAGCCGCAAGATCATTAACAGCTTCGCGAGTAATGATTGCAGCGCTCTGAATAATTTCACCTTCCATGCTCTTCCATGTTGACCATATTCCTGCAATTGGAAGTGAGCGAGTTTTCGTTGATGAAATATAAAATGGTTGCTTAGGAGAATATTTTCCAAGTGCAGTAGCCCATTCGTAATACCCATCTGCAGGAATAAGACATCTCTGAGTTCTAAATGGATTTCGAAATGTTGGTTTTACGTGAATTGATTCTGATCGCGCATTAATTGCATGTGACTGAGATGCACGCGCTTCGGCTTCGCTCTGATGCCAGTGAGCCATAATTCCCCACGATGCAATAGATAACTCTTTTTGTTCGGCAATGCTTTGAGAAGCGCGAACAATATAAATTGGATTAGTTGGTGCAATATTCCAACTCGAAGGCAACTCCTCGGCAGGTGTCTGTGCACCGATGCCGAACTCTTCTGCCAGTTCGGAGGTGTTCAGCGTTTGCGCATAACGGCCACACATAGAGATACAGGTTATCGGTAGACTCATGCATATGTCTGATTCACAAAAGGATAATTCGCAGAGCGCGAAGGCGGCTATGTGGCCTGCGCCATTTCGTGGATCACAACCAGTTAATACTCGAGTCATAATTCCTGGATCTAAATCTGTTACAAACCGTGCATTAATTCTTGCAGCCCAAGCGCAAACTCCATCTATTTTGCGCAGACCACTCGTTTCACGTGATAGCGAATTAATGGTTGCAGGACTTCGCAAACTTGGAATTGATGTGCAAGAGCTTGAAGGTGAAAGTACGAGTGTAAGTGCGGGTACGAGCGCAGTTGCAACGGGTACAAGCACAACACAATCAACAAAGGAAATGGCTTGGAAAATTACCCCAGCACCTCTTAAAGGACCAGCAACAATTGATGTTGGCAATGCTGGAACAGTGATGAGATTTTTGCCACCACTTGCAGCACTCGCAGATGGTGCGATTTCATTTGATGGTGATCCACGTTCGCATGAACGTCCACTTGGTCCAGTGATTAAAGCTCTAGAAGAACTCGGAATTTCAATTGACCACGGCAATCGGTACAGCTTGCCGCTCTCACTTGTCGGAACAGGAAAAATTCCTGGTGGTGAAATAGATATTGATGCAAGCGCGTCAAGCCAATTTCTTTCAGCACTTTTATTGATTGGTCCGAGCACTATCAACGGAATTACTGCTCGTCACATTGGCGGCGAATTACCATCAATGCCACATATTGAAATGACAGTAGAAATGCTCCGTGATTTTGGAGCAACTGTGCATGTCGATTCAGCAAAAAAAACTTGGCGCGTAGAACCCGGTGCGTTGCACGGTAGAGATTTGGTGATTGAGCCAGATTTATCTAACGCGGCACCTTTTTTATCAATAGCAATGGTGTGCGGTGGTTCTATAACTATCTCCGACTGGCCACAAAAAACTACTCAGCCCGGCGATCAATTGCGAACGCTACTTCGCGATATGGGCGCGCAGATTTCACTTAATACAGACGGCCTAACACTTACTGCCAATTCAGAAAAATCCTCACATCGTGATGCACCAAAGATTGTTGGGATTGATGTCGATCTACATGATGTTGGCGAATTAACACCATCAATTGCAGCGCTTGCTGCTCTTGCTGATTCACCTTCACACTTGCGTGGAATTGCACATCTTCGTCTTCATGAAACAGATCGCCTTGCAGCGCTAACTCGAGAAATTAATTCAATTGGTGGAAAAGTTACTGAAGAACAGAGCGCACTACACTTTGAACCTTCACCGTTGCACTCCGGCACATTTCATACGTATGAAGATCACCGCCTTGCAACAGCGGGCGCCGTTATTGGATTAGTAACACCTGGAATTGAAGTCGAAAACATTGCAACAACGCGCAAAACATTGACCGATTTTCCAGGACTCTGGAAGAGCTTGGTTGAATAGTGAGTAAACGCTTTTATGACGAGAGCGATGCACGTATTCGCCCTGCTCGAAGCACTCGTCCGCGCACTAAAGATCGACCCGCTCATGCTGATGCAATCACAGCCCTTGTAACAACTGTTGATCGCGGCAGAACAACGTGTATCACTGAAGAACATTTAATAGTGACTGCGATGAAATCCCGTGAACTTGGACCTAAATCAGTAGTAGTTGGAGATATTGTAAGTTTGGTTGGCGATGTGACCGGAACAGAAGGATCACTCGCTCGAATTGTTTCGGTCAATCCACGCAGAAATTCATTAAGCAGAACTGTTGACGATGCAGCAAAAATAGAGCGAACAATCGTTGCCAATATTGATTACCTGGTAATTGTTGCAGCAACAACAAATCCAGAACCGCGACGGGGTCTGATTGATAGATTCTTAGTCTGTGCTTTCCACGAAGGCATTTCGCCAATACTTTTAATCACAAAAACAGATTTAGCACCACTGCCAGATTTCATTGAAGAGTATCGAGCACTCGGTGTTCAAATAGTTACAACTTCAAGCAAAACTTCAGATCGCAAAGCTGATGTTGGCAAGATTCACGCACTTCTCGCAGGTAAAACTTCTGTGCTTGTTGGTCACTCAGGTGTTGGTAAATCAACTCTTATCAATGATTTAGTTCCACACGCAGGTCGCATCACTGGTGACGTAAATGATGTCACTGGACGTGGCCGTCACACATCTTCAAGTGCAATTGCACTTCCATTATCACCTGATTTAGATCCTGCTGGTGGTTGGGCAATTGATACACCAGGTATCCGTGCATTTGGTTTGGCGCATTTGGATCCAAACAAAATCATTGCATCCTTTGGAGATTTATCTGAAGTAGCAGCAACATGTATGCCGAATTGTTCACACAGCGAAGAGAGTTGCAGACTCAATGAGTGGGCTGCACCAAATGGCACGGTAGATGTTGCGCGCACGCGACGTTTGCAGAGTTTGAGATCACTCCTTGAAATCAAGGACTTTGATTCAGGAATTTCAGAGTAATATCGTCGCAAGAATTCACATCTAAAAATCCATCAAACTCAAAAAAACTTACAGTCTTCATAAATTTTTAGGCGTTAGATTAAGAACAGATGTGCTTACTTTGCCTTGCGTTGTAGACTGAATGCGTGATGGCAACTAACTTCTCGCGCGAAGCTGATTTGGCGCTGGCGCTGAAAATGGCTGATGCCGCTGATGAAATTTCGATGGCTCGTTATCAATCACAGGACTTAGTAATTACAACAAAGCCCGATAACACACCGGTTACAGATGCAGATAGAGCAACTGAAAAGGCACTGCGCGATATTCTTGCCACCGAACGTCCAAAAGATGGGTTAGTTGGCGAAGAGTTTGGGATAAGCGGCACCGATGCCAAGCGTTATTGGGTAATTGATCCCATTGATGGAACAAAAAACTTTATGCGCGGTGTTCCAAGTTGGTCCACACTTATCGCACTTATTGAACGTAACGACGATGGCACCGAACAAATTGTTGTTGGAGTTGTAAGTTCACCGGCTCTATTTCGCCGATGGCATGCAGCACTAGGTTTAGGCGCATACGTTTCACTTAACGGTGGTGCACCTAAGAAAATTCATGTATCCGGAATTTCATCAATTAGTGATGCATCAGTAACATATTCAGATTTTAATAACTGGGGCGAATACTTGCCCAAGGTTCAATCACTTCTTGCGGCATCACATAGAACTCGTGGCTTTGGAGATTTCTGGGCGCACATGTTGGTTGCAGAAGGGGCTGCAGAGATCGCACTTGAAATCGGTGTTGCGCTCTGGGACATGGCCGCAATTTCAATTATTGTCACTGAAGCAGGTGGACGTTTCTCAAGCATTGATGGCGTTGATGGCCCAGGTCATGGAAGCGGATTATCCACAAATACGATTCTTCACTCACAAGTACTAGACGCGCTGCGAGTTAAGTAATGACTAAACGCGCACTTGAAACTCGCACACTTAAATTAGAAGGAATGACCTGCAGTGCATGCGTTAACACAATTGAGCGTGCGCTTAATAATCTTGATGGAGTAAGTGCCACTGTTAATTATGCGAGCGAAACAGCACACATCTTGGCACCTGCTGAGATTTCTACAAAGAAGTTAATTGCAACAGTCAAAGGTGCGGGTTACTCAGCGCAATTGCTAGGGGATTCAAATCAATTCGCACTGCATAGCAAGCGATCTGCAGTTGCTCTGTTCTTCGCACTTCTCTTCTCAATTCCTGCCATTGCAATCTCAATGACTATGGCTTGGCACGAGCAAATTGATGCCAAAATTTTGCAAACACTCGATGATTTACGAATCTTGCATCCAATGTATTCACCAACAGCGTGGTTGGTAATTGCACTTAGTGCACCAGTTGTTCTGGTCGTGGCATGGCCTATTCATCGCGCTGCACTTCGTAATCTTTTACACCCAACGATGGATAACTTGATTTCAATGGGATCACTCGCTGCATTCGGTTGGTCAATTTATGCAAACTCCACAGGCAGTGGGGATGTATATACAGAAGTTGCTTCAGGAGTCATCACATTCGTTGTACTTGGAAGGTTTCTTGAATCTCGCGCAAAACGACGTGCAAGCAGTGCCTTATCTGCGCTCTTGGCGCTAAACGTTAAAGAAGTCAGTGTTGTTCGCGGGGGATTAACCGTTGTCATTCCAGTTGAGAGTTTAGAAATTGGTGACGAGTTCGTTGTTGCTCCAGGTGATCGCGTAGCAACAGATGGCGTAATCATCTCAGGAAATACTTCGGTTGATAACTCATTGATCACCGGTGAATCGCTGCCACTAACCGTTGGTCCAGGAGATCGCGTTATTGGAAGTTCTGTTAATACAAATGGTCGTTTAATTGTTCGCGCAACTCGTGTTGGTCGCGACACTGAATATGCCCGGATTATTTCGATGGTTATGCAAGCACAGAGTACGAAGGCGCCAATTGCACGTCTGGCTGATCGCATCAGTGCAGTATTTGTTCCAATTGTGACAGTGATTGCACTAGCAACATTTGGCGTGCTCCGTTACAACGGTTATTCCTTATCTGAATCCATAGCTACTGCTATCGCAGTCATCGTTATTGCCTGTCCATGCGCACTTGGTTTAGCAACTCCTGTTGCATTACTCGTGGCATCAGGTCGCGGCGCGCAACGCGGAATCATTATTCGTAACCCTCGTGTGCTCGAAGTTGCTCGCAGAGTAGACACCATTGTTTTGGATAAGACTGGAACACTGACAACTGGTGCGATGAAAGTTCATGAAATAACTATTGCAACGGAAGCCGGCGCATTGCTCGGCGCGAGCTTTGAAGCACTATTACGTGAACCTACAATTCTTTCTACCGCCCTTTCAATTGAAGAACAAAACAATCATCCAATTGCTTTGAGCATCCGTGAATTCATCGCTGCACAAGGAATTAAATCCACATCCGTTTCAGAGTTTCAGGTAACTCCCGGATCAGGCGCTGCGGGTCGTGTGAATCTTGGAACGCACTCACCTGTTGTATTAATTGGTTCACCAGCAGCGGTTGCACATAGCACCACAACTTTTCATCCACTAATTTCTGCAGCAGTTGAACGTGGACATGATGCAGGTTTGAGTGTTTCAGTATTAGCGTGGGATGGAGTAGCACTGGCTGTCTTTGCCGTTGGAGATGAACTTAAATCTGATGCTGCAGAAACAATTGCTGCGTTAAAGAACGCCGGAATTACACCGTGGTTATTAACAGGTGATTCAGAGGACGCTGCTCAATCCATTGCCAAGCAAGTAGGAATTGAAAGTGATCACGTTCTATCTGGTGCGCTTCCACAAGGAAAACTTACGAAGATTCGTGAATTACAGAGTCAGTCACACACAGTTGTAATGGTTGGTGATGGGATAAATGATGCTGCCGCACTTGTTGGTGCAGATGTGAGTATCGCTATGGGAACAGGAACAGATGTTGCGGTTTCTAGTGCTGACATCACGCTGATGCGCACCGATCTGGCTGCAGTGCTAGATGCACTAAAACTTTCGAAGCGCACCCTGAGAACTATTCGCGTAAACCTTGGTTGGGCATTTGTATACAACATCGTTGGTATTCCAATCGCGGCATTTGGTTTGTTATCGCCAATGTACGCAGCGGGTGCAATGGCGCTATCAAGCTTGTTCGTTGTAACTAACTCATTGCGCATCAAAGTTCCACGTACTAAATAGCTTCTAGCATTGACCTTGCAGGAACTTCGTAGATTTTTCCAAGCGGAGAAGTCCAGGTACATGCGCCATCGGAGTGACTGACTAGTTTCCAACCGCCATGAGTCTTTAATCGATGGTGTCTTCGACAGAGTGCGCCAAGATTTGCAGCTGAAGTTTCTCCACCACTTTCCCAACTCTGTGCATGATCTAAATCTGCTCGAGCTGCCGAATGTCTGCAACCAGGGAATCTGCACGTTCGATCTCGAGCAATTAAAAAATCAACAAGCGCTTGCGGAGGTTCGTAACTTTCGCGACCGTAATCTAGGAGCGTTCCCGTTTGTGGATCTGTGATAAATCTCTGCCATTTTCCATCAGATGCTAATGCGCGGGCAACGGATGCGGGAATAGCGCCATAACCTGCAAGTTGTCCCGGATTTTCGGCGAGTCCAAGCAACGTTGGTAGATCTATAGTGACGTTTACGGTAACTGGTCTGCGATGAAGTTTTACATCGGCAGTGCTCTGCTGAAGAGACCATGTGGCAATACTTGTAAGTGCATCAGCCCGCTTCATATCCATTGATCGGTGCTGGCCAGGAGCAACTTCAGAGTCATCTGTGCCAATGTTTTCATCAGTAACGTGCGCATGGATAAAGTTTTCAATCGCCTTCATGACAATTTGTGCATCTTCTGCAGGCAAAATTGCCACAATTGTTGAGAGACCATCTACTTCTCTAAAGCAGGAAACACGACGAGTGTCACGTGCACGTTCGACAATTTCTTCGAATGGCTCTGGTGCTAGTTTTGCGATTGTTGTTCGAACTTTATTAGCTACTTGGGTTGGAGTATGAAACTCTGCATAAGCAAGTGCGCTCTGTTCGATTGAATAAATATGTGCAGGACCCATTCCATCGCGGATTGCAGAAGCGCTTTCGCGAGCAATGACAGTTGCATGTGCCGGCGATATTTCTCCCATAGCTAGAGCAGAGCAGACATTGGGTAGATGGTTGACGAGTGTACGAGCAACATCAATACGTATTTGTGCTGTTCCGGTTGACATGCGAAGCGCTGCAGCAACGTCTTCACGCTCTGCATCGTCCACACCAGTGAAAATGTCATCACTCTTGCTGCCTTCTTCTCCTGCGACAGCGACGATTGCGCGTTGCATCATGGCTTGTAACCAGCCCATCTGTCGTTCGAGTGCAGACAAATAATCAACACGGTCCGGTGCTGGAAGATCGAATGGATCGATTGCAAATAATGACGTTAGCGTTTGGATTCCGGGCGCAGCAGTGAGAAGTTGAGAGATAAGTTGTGTGCGCATGTGTGAACTATGTCTAGGCGCACTGACAGAGTGTGGAAGTTATCCCCATGGTCAAACTAGAGTTTGTTCTGTGAAATCGGGAGCAAAAGCATCTTTGTACACATCTGCTTTAACCCTTTCGATGGCACTTAGCCCAATCACAGCCCCGCCTGCACAAGCATTTGATCTACCTTTAACAGTTGCTGCTGACCAATTATCTGGTTACGAAAGAACTCTTTTTAATCACTGGATTGATGCAGATAAAGATCGCTGCGATACGCGAAAGGAAGTTCTTATTCAAGAAGCAGTTGTTGCACCAAAGTTAAGTAGTGGATGTGTTATTAATGGTGGTAAATGGATCAGCCCTTACGACGGATTAGCAACGACAGATTATTCAACTCTCGATATTGATCACTTAGTTCCACTTGCTGAAGCCTGGAGATCTGGAGCATGGAGATGGTCACCTGCACAACGTGAAGCATTTGCTAATGATTTAACTGATCCACGTGCACTCGTTGCAGTTACGGCATCTCTCAATCGTCAAAAGAGTGATCAAGACCCAAGCACATGGTTACCCCCAGAAAATAAGTGCTCGTACGTTTCTAATTGGATTGCCATAAAAGTGCGGTATTCATTAACTGTTGATTCAGCAGAAGCAAGTGCACTCACATCACTTATTGCATCATGCAATATCACTTCAATTACAGCTTTTTCTATTCCTGCATATGCAATTACTGCAGGAATCAATCCCATAACAATCGTGGCACCGACGCCAAGTCCTGCGTCAATACCTGCCGAACAAACTTCAACTCCAGCACCGACTGCCAAACCCAAAGTTGTTAAAGCAGTTAAATATTCAACGTGTGCAAAGGCGCGTGCAGCTGGAGTCACACCTATCGTTCGCTCGAAAAATAAAACCTTGTACGCCCTGAACAAGGCGCTCGATCGCAATAAAGATGGAGTTGCCTGCGAATAGCGGCGTTTTTTAAAGTGCTCGCCAACGGTTAAGATTGCCCCGTGGAACCACAGAAAGTACTTCTCTATTACTGCTTTACGCCTATTGAAGACACTGCTGCTGTGCGTTTATGGCAGTTAACACTCTGCGAATCACTGGGAATTAAAGGTCGCATTCTTATCTCACGTCACGGAATCAATGGAACAGTTGGCGCAGATATGGAATCCCTTAAGAAATACGTTGCGCGCACTAAGAAATACCCAGGTTTTAAGAAGATAGATTTCAAATGGTCAGATGGCACCGGAAATGAATTCCCGCGATTAGCCGTGCGCGTGAAAGACGAACTCGTTGCCTTCGGTGATCCATCTGTAATTAAAGTTAACGAAGATGGCGTTGTCGGCGGAGGTAAACACCTTAAGCCATATGACGTTCAAAAACTCGTCGAAGAACGTGGCGATGAAGTTGTCTTCTTTGATGGCCGCAATGCTTTCGAAGCCAAAATCGGAAAGTTTAAAAACGCAGTTATTCCTGATGTTACAACTTCACGAGACTTTGTAGAAGAAATCAAGAGCGGAAAATACGATCACCTTAAAGATAAACCAGTTGTTACATATTGCACTGGTGGAATTCGCTGTGAAATTCTTTCAGCGGTCATGGTTGATAATGGATTTAAAGAGGTTTACCAAATCGAAGGTGGAATTGTTAAGTACGGAAAAAAGTACGGCGACAAAGGTTTATGGGAAGGTTCGCTCTATACATTTGATGGCCGCATGGCGATTGACTTTTCTCCAAAGGCAAAAGTTATTGGTGAATGCGAACGTTGCAGTGCGCCAACTAAGCAGTTCTATAACTGTGCACGAAAAGCGTGCCACGAACTAGTTTTACTCTGCGAACCGTGTTCGAAAATCGATGTAAGTAAGAGCTGCATTCACGATAGTAATCGTGCCTACGACTCTGAAATGGTTGGTTAGTTTTACTCTTCTACGATTTCTGTCGGCGCTCCATGGACATTTAGTACGTCCTTCTTATTAATCGCCGGCACGGTGCCGAGCAATCCCCTCTGAAAGTCTTCAAAGGCCTGTAAAACTTCGCGTTTAGTGTTCATTACAAATGGACCCATCCATGCAACAGGTTCTTTGATTGGTTGACCACCAAGAATGAATAGTTCCAATTCAGGTGAACGAGTTTCTTGCTGATTCGCAGCGCGAATAACCAGAGTATCGCCCTCACCAAAGACAGTGAGTTGTCCCATCTGAACTGGTCGTGACTCTTCGCCAACAAACCCATGTCCTGCCAATGTATAGACAAGTGCGTTGTAATCCTTGCGCCATGGCAAACGTAGTTCGGCACCTGGTTGAACAGTTGCATGGACCAAAGTAATTGGAGTCTGTGTAGATCCCGGACCTTTGTGTCCATCTATTTCGCCTGCAATAACGCGAATCAATGCACCGCCATCGTGAGATGCAAGGAGTGCAACTTCACTTGCACGAAGATCTTGATAAGCAGGGGGTGACCACTTTTTAGCAGCTGGAAGATTTACCCATAATTGAAAACCGTGGAACAAACCACCACTCATAACTAAATGCTCTGGGGGAGTTTCGATGTGCAAGATACCTGCACCAGCAGTCATCCATTGCGTATCACCATTTTGAATCGTTCCGCCGCCACCATTGTTGTCATAGTGATCAAAGATTCCATCAATAATGTAAGTAACAGTTTCGAATCCACGGTGCGG
>Ga0214917_10004068_pt1 | contig 16528 bp, 4 predicted proteins | sample LL_1208_BB_MetaG_FD_177983 | JGI IMG/M metagenome (GOLD analysis project Ga0214917, IMG submission 177983) | Freshwater microbial communities from Lake Lanier, Atlanta, Georgia, United States - LL_1208_BB | ecosystem: Environmental > Aquatic > Freshwater > Lake | place: USA: Georgia | collected... | reverse complement strand
CCGGCTGCTCACCACCCAGGTGGGTGACATTCCCCTCTCGATCCCCAAACTTCGCTCAGGGAGCTTCTTCCCGACGATCCTCGAGCCAAGGCGGCGGATCGATCTGCTCTCTACGCGGTGATCATGAAGATCTGGGTCCAGGGGGTCTCCACCCGCAAGGTTGATGCCCTGGTGGCGGCGATCGACTCCGATGCCAGCATCTCCCGCTTGAAGGTGAGCCGCACCTGCAAGGGCCTCGACGAACAGATCCAGGCCTTTTTGGAGCGGCCCCTCGATGGCAGCAGCCACCCGTACCTCTACCTCGATGCCACCGATCTCTACAGCGAGAGCGAGTCCGTCTGGCAGGAGTTCCTCGCCAGCTTCAAACAGAACGAACTTGCTGGAGTGCGGCTGGTAGTAAGTGACGCTCACCCCGCAAGGACGTGCTGGCGTTTCGCTGCGTCCCAGTCAGCCAATGGCGCAAGCTGTGGAGCACCAACCTGCTGGAGACCCCAGTGAATCCGGCATCTTCTCCAATGACGCTGCGATCAGCCGCCTGCGGAAGCGGTGCTGCTAGGACAGGACGAGCACTGGCAGCTGGGGAGCCGCACCATGGTCTCGTTCGACTCGATGGCCGCGATTCCCATTGGAGCCGATGAACGGCCACGCGGTGTCCTGGCCGCCACCGCGTAGTCGTCACGATCACTAAGGCCGAAGCCTGCGGTCTGGCTCACACCCACAGGGCGTGCCGGATCGCAGACGAAGGGGGGCCGGAGCTGAACTCTGCGCCACGACCACGACGTTCACAGCAAAGTACCGTGACAAGCCATTGGTGACCATGCAAGGTGAATGAATGGGGTAATCCATCACCTCGGAAATGACACCCGTCAGTCCACTCTGATCACACTCCGATCAGGGCAGTCGGGCCTCGGGCTTAACACGACGCCAAGGCACACCGCCACTTTCAGCTCGCAATGCTCCACTCGGAGCATACGCCGAGAGACGCTCAGATCAGCACCCCGATCGGACTCCTTTCCTGACAGGCACCGCCCTCCACCGTCAACACCAAAGACAGAAATGGCGCCCAATCAAAAGACGACATCATTTAACAAGAACTTAATCCAGGTATAACGTCTATCAAAACACCGCTTGGACCCTGCGCGTAAGCTGAGAGCAGTATCTCGCTGACAACACATGGCCAGTATCGACCTCGTCGCGACTTCAGGTTACATTGTAGAGTTAACGAGAAGCGATGATTATTCTAGCTACACCATCTCAGCGCAACGCACCACTGATCAGATAACATACCCAGTCTTCAAGCAAACTGGTGGTTACCTGGGCGGCCTCACCTCCGCGAGCGCATTGGAAAATACAGTCTACGCCATAAGGAATCAACGCGAGCTGATTGCAATAGATGTGTCGAGCGGCCAAGTCCAGTCTGTTTACACATGGAAAAGCGGCACCATAAATAACATTTCAGACACAGTCGACGGCTCACTGTATGTCACGAAGGACAGTAGACTGTATAAGATCCAGCCCAAGCCCGATGGCAGCTATGAGCCCATTGAAACTGAGATTTCGGCTGTTAGCAAGGAATTCAAGGCCTACGACAGCAGGCTGGAAGGCAGTGAGGTAGTCCTCTATAACGAGAAAAGCTATTTGATGAAGACTGCGAAATATGCGCCCGACGGTAGCCTATACATTCTAGCATCAGAAAAGAAAGCAACAGCGAAAGACCCGGACCGCCTTAGACTCTTTATTTACAATCCGAGTACGAGCACTGGAAGCGCAAGCAAGGACACAGAATCTGCCGCAAATCAGAAATTCATACCAATCACGCCATATGACAACGGAAAAGACATAGAGTACATCCCGGTCAACATATCATCGGCCCTGGTAAGATACAAAGATGAGACAAACTGGAAAACGTACAATAGCGCCGCATTCATAAAGAATACAGCAGATGGCGCCATCCTTCCCCTGCAGTACAATTCACCTTTTTGGGCAAACAAGCCAAACGGCGAGTTTCTACTCAATGGGAACATAGCACCCTCGAACGAATTGGTTGTCACAAAAGGCTCGCTGCAAAATGGCTCGCTATCATCTTCCTACCTGGGTCCACTGCTGCCTATTCAGCCTGATAATCAAGTTGCACAAATAAGCGGCACACAAGCAGTGCCAATTGGCGATACAGGTTACTCCTTAGTGTTTAACACCACTGCCAACGGCGACATAGGCCTTGTCAGAGTAGTTGATGAGCAGCTGCGAATACTCAGAGAGTACACCCTTGCCCCCGCAGGTTCAGAGCTTGTAGATGCCTCCGCAATTGTTACTCGTGAAAACGATAAGCACGAAGTCTATTTAATCAGGAATGGGCACAGCAAGCAGTTGGATGAAGGAAACGGGACCACTAAATATCTCCTCGAGACTACAGACGTAGATCGGATTACTCTTGATGCGCTCACAGGCGAGATCTCAACAGACAGCAAGACGTTGGCTTGGCCTCCTTCAAAACAGACGCGCCTAAATCGCGTAGAGACACCAAGGCTAGAGCCAAATGAGCGTACAAATACGATCAGCATGAGCTTTCCGTCCTTGCCCGGAATGGAAATAGAGCTGGACCTTCAGGATGACTGGGAAATCAATGGAACGGATGATTTCTCATCAAGCTACGCTGACGCAAATAACAATTCGACTCCCTCCTACAATTATCTGTCAGGTTCACAGTACTACCAAGATCTAGGAATAGAAGCTCTCGGCGCTGCATTCAACTGGAAAACACCTGCCGGCATTAAGATTCCAACGAAAGAGAAGTGGCCAGGTGACGGCAAACTAGGCAAGTCCGAGTGGGAGCTTTCTGCATATGCGGGACTGAATTCATTGGAAAGCTGGAATACCGGTAAATGGTACACTCAGGCAAATATAAAGGTTAAGGGGAAGGTTGGCTCGGATAAAATTAGTTCTCCCTACAACGAGGGTGGACTAACACCCGCACAAGTCCAGCGCAATAATGAGTTAGCAGAGAAGTTGGCCAATGAACAGACTAAGTTGTATAGAGAAATCCTCAATAACCCGAAGACCGAGGCAAGCCAGCAGCAAAGAGCAATTCTTAGTACGATTGACAAGCGCAGAAATGGGATTATAACAAGTAACGAGCATTTTGCTGAGACTTACACAAATCTGCTCAGCAGCTACGACAATGAGCTTTTCGATAAATACAAGAATCAGGCGGATAAATATATCGAACAAATCAAGGAGATCAAGAAGGATCAACAAGAACTCTCAATCACTGCTAACGGGGCGTATGAGCAAGAGTTCAAACAGAGTAACACTCCAATAAGCGAGACATGGAAGGCTGGAATTGAACTTGGCTACAAAAGACCAATGTGGAACATCTTCTCAAATGGCGGAATATACGCGTACTTTACATTATTCTTTAATGCAGCGTGGAAGAACAAGCTCAACTCCAACGACCCTGAGGTTAGTGGCGACCTGGCGCTTGGCACCTTTAATCTCAGTAAGGTGCTTCCCTTGGTACCTCTGAACAGCAACGGGAAGCAACTGACACCTGAGCAGCTTTCCAAGCTGACACCTGAGCAAATTGGCTATGTAGTTGGTTTTGATATCAACAGCCTAGTCCCTGAAACAGTGACAGATATAATGGTCTTCACAAATAAAGTGACACAACTGGCAGGAGAGTTTATTCAATATATTCCGCCAGCATTATACATTACATTGGCAATGAAACTTGCGGAAGCCGCTGGATTAACAACGGCAAATACGGAAATAATGACACCGGCCTCATCGGTATTGAAAGACTTGATGATCAGCGGAAACGAGCAATACGCAGTACCCGACCTTGGAAAGTACTATCCTTCATTGGAACAAGAAGACATACTTGCATCCAGCTTACCAGTGTACCCCGACAAGGAATTGCAAGATTCTCAGTTTACATTTGATGTAGGACTCAAGGAGATCGGCATAAGCGCAGAATTCAATCTTGGCCCAATGTATCTTGACGGCAAATTCTACTCGGGAATTTTCTATAGTAGCAAAGAAGGGAAGGCAGTGGTCCCCCTCGGCGCGAAGGTCGAATTGAGGATTGGCGCAATTTCGTTGAATCCTGGTATTGAGTTCCAGTGGACAATAGGAGGAAACAAATCTACCAACTTGGAAGATCGGATTTCAAGCGCCTATCAGAATTACCTAAGAACGGAAGCCGTTGGTCTCACAGGCGACATAGAGCTCATAACATCAAATGGCAAATACAAACGTAGCAAGAGCGCAGAGGAGGAAACGAGCCTGTCTGATCAGGCGCAACCAGAGTTTGACTATTTAGAATATTATAGCTACGGCGATAGTTACATTGTATGGGGAACATGGCTTGAGTCTATTGGTTTCGGCACATCGAAATCGGGCGGCATTCAGCGGCTTCATGTTTGGAGCGGAAACGCCAGTCAAGTCGATGGTCCAGTCGTCTGGCGCGACAAATCGGTACAAGACTTTGCGGGTTTTGTTTCAAGCTACAAGGTGAGTGGGGTTCAAGAACCAAAAATAGGCAAACCCAACCTCATACTAGAAATGAACGCTGTCTCCACAAAGAACAGCGATATATCGAATGTAATCACAGCATTAACATCCCCATCTGGGTACACAGGTTCCTATACACTAAGCACCTCTTTGGGTAAGACAAGTGTAAAGAGCGGTGCGATCAACTCACCAACGGTTAATGACTCAAGCGAATTGGGAGAAAGCGTCGCATTCGTAAGCTCGCTTAGCAAAAAAGCTCTTGTGGCAGTTAGCAGCCCAGGAACCGATTTTAATCGGGGCAAGGTCTCGCTGATGAGATTGAGCAATAAAGAGCTCGGTGAGAATTCTACCTTAAAAAGCGCAGAGACGAACTTCTACTCAACGCAAAAGTCTGAGAAGAATCTCCGCATAGGTGAATCCATTGATAGCGACTCTTCGGAACAGCCATCCAACAAGTCATTAAGCTTTATTACCGTCAGCCAGAATGCAGGAGATCAACCAAACTCAGCCGTCGGTTTTGTAGTGGCATACAACAACAATGGAAAGGACGCTCCAACGGGAAGCATTGACCTGGTCAAAGGTATCGCATATGACAGAATTCGGCCCCTCTATAGTCTGTACTCACCAATCGGGGCAAGAGCGCTATCTGTTGCAAAGATAGCCTCCAATGTTCAAGAAAGTATCACTTACGGCACACGGGATGCCAGTGTACTTCAGAGCACAATTAGCTATAACAACAGAGCAGCTGGCAACAGCGCCGCGCAACTTACAACGAATAAGTATTCATATTTTGCATCAAACGGATATTTTTCCTTGGATGGAACTACAAACTACCTATTAACAAACCCGGCCCTTCAGTTTAGTGATAGCGGAGTTAACAAGCTTAACGCCTCATCGGCGTACCCAGACATCAGGCTCAACGCTGGCAAATCGACAATTACGGCCCTCGGGATGACTGGCCGAGTGATCCTGCTCGATACAACTGAAGTCAATAAGAAACAGATGTCACCGCAGAATCAGGTTGTGAATGGGTTCGAATACCTTGGGTTAGGAGATAAAACTGGCCGGATCAGAAATGCACCGCAATACATAAGGCTGCAAAGTGACAGTGGTCACCTCATCTTGCAGTATAATTCTGATATCGAATTTGAAGACCTTAATGAGAATGCTATTACATCCGCCGTTTTGGTCGGCAACTATGCCAATGACTTGAGGTTAGACTATCAGTCAGGGTATGAGGTACGTAGCTCAATTCAGTCCGTTTCTGTCAAAGATAACAAGGTAGAGGTCCGAATATCTTCAGATTTAAAGCTGAACGGGAATGAACCTTATGTTATTTCTGCCTCAGCACAGAAATATTCACCCGTTCAGGTCGATTACGCTGATATCGCTTTTAGCCAACTTCAGACTCCGCTAGAAGTAACTGCGGTAAAATCATTTGCGACTGCCAGATACGATATCTCGAATCCAGGCGAGGGTAAAACTCCGTGGTTGTCGATAGCGACAAACAATGACGACGGGAATGGAATGGTCTTTCTGATTACGAATGAAGACCTTCTTACTCGCCTCATCACTCAGAAGAAGACCTTGTATCTTGATGCAGCACCCAACTCTGAGTCACTCACATTCAAGCAAGGAATTGACGGATTTGCCTTTAAGCAAGGAAGTAGTGTGTCTGCTTATACTCATAATAACAAAGATTACTTGGTCATAGCAATACCTCATCTAATGTCGGGATCTTCTCGAAACGGGGCAGTTGCCTTCATTGAATACAATGATAAATTTAAGCAAGCTGTCAATGATTCAGCAAGTAAAAAGATTCCCCTCTTAGATGCCGTTCAACTCATTAAGGATAAGTCTGTTACTGGATACTTGGTTGACGGACAAGCAAGCAGTCTACTGGGAGAATCCTTGCAGATAGTCTCAAACAATGGAGAACAATTTGCAATGTCCGGAGCACCTGGAACATTCAGTTCAGATGCGATTGCAAAGATTCCTGGTTATGTGCGGTCTTATATCTTAAGTAGCGAGTGGAATGCTTCATCTTTGACCAAGGAAAATGAGCTGACTAGCCGTGGAGAGGTGATAGCTTATTCAAAGCTGATAGAGGCTCGCTCAACAAATGGGGGGTCCAGTGGCTCTGGAGAATTGCAGCAGTGGCTAGTCTATTCAGTTGACAAGCAGTATGCCGACACGGACTACAAGAATGTTGGCAATCAAGAGGTATTTGCTTACGACTTGAGAGAAGGGCGCAAATATACAATTACAAAGCCGTTTGCAGGCAATCTGCTCGATGTCACTGCAGCTCCAAGCAATGGAATCATCGCCACTTTTGTTAACACTGTGAATGGCCAGAACTATTCAGTAAGCTCTACTTTTAGTCAAAGAAATGGAACATGGCTTCCTTTTACATATTCTGGTGTGGCTCAGTCGCTGTCTTCTGATTTGAATACAGCGCTGATTAGTAGTGACTATCCAAATATTGAAAAGGACGACATCTCATCAAACCGCAGGCATGTTGTCGAGGGAAGTCCCTACCATGCCACCATATCCGTAGATACACAAGATGAGTTTGACTATGTTATCATTAGGACTCAGGATGCCAGCGCTTTAGGTGGTCGTGACTACGAGGGAGTCATACTCGAAGTCTCCAAAGATGAGTTATTAGAGAGTAACGGAGAAATAAGTTTTGACATTTCTACATCAGTCCAGGATGACTATTTGAAGTCTCGCCAACTCTTTATCATCACTGACTATTTCACCAAAGAGCATCGTCATATCTCATCTGACAAACTGCCTGTTAGCATCGTCAATCAAAACAATGAAGAAATCAGGCTTGACCGAATTGGAATAGGTGCACAGATCAAGGGCAGTTCACTCAATCAGAATGATACTGTTGGGCAATCTGCTGTTAGCCTCTCAATTTACGAAACTCCGATTAAGGGCTCCGATAAGAAGTCAAATCCTATTGCTATTCTAAATTCGATCAACGATCAGGCCGGATTGCAAATAGGTAGTAGCATTTCATTGCTGACCTATGAGAATACGAATTATGATATTTCGAACTCAAGCAAGTTGGCGACAACCCTTCAAGTTGACGACAAACTGACTTCACTATACTATCTGCAAGGATCAAAGTCTTACGTCATCACGAGATCAGCAACGGCCACGGGAGTCACCCTAAAAACATATTTACTTCCAACTCAGTTTTCTGAACTTACCAATAACACCAGTTTCTTTAAACAGACACCACTCCAAATACAGACCAGCTCTTCGGGGACCTTTGGATCCGCGCTTATCTCATTTAAAGACGTCCACGGCATTGCCTATTTAGCCATTGGGGATCCTGGGAGAGGCCTTGTCCGTGTTGTTTCGGAGTCTGATTTTCTCAATAATGGTGATATCAACTCCAAGGGTATTGAAATCAAATACATGCCCAGTAGTTCATTTGGCACCTCAGTCAGCATTCATAACTCCAAGGCCAATGGTGCGACTTTATTTATCGGTGCTCCCAAAGACTTCTCTTCTCGTGAACTGGGATCTGACAGTGACTTTTATGGTGGAGCAGTATTTGCGCTGAAAACAAAGGATCTCGTTTCTAATTATAGCGCAACCAAAACGATTGATCTTACAAGCCCAACGCTGAGTATCCCCGTAACAAGGTTGCGGATGACTCCGCAGATAGATCTCAATCCGTCCTCCGACAACTATCTGAGAGCGACTGGGTCTGCGTTTGGCACCAGTATTGCTTCTGCAGATCTCTATGAAGTCAAAACAAGTGCAGGGACAATATTCAAAACATCTGATCAGAAAGAACTTGTTATTGGTGCACCTTCAACGACCTTAAACTTTGGATCTGTCACCGGCGCAGCCTACATCCTAGATACAGAACTTGGTCTGTTTGCTCAAGAGAATGGACTCAATACAATCACATTAGATCAGAACGGATTTGCCATCGGAAATCAGACAATGATTCGTGGCAAGATAGGTAACAAGCAAAACAATACAAATATTCAGGGGGTTGTCCTCTATGGTCCGTACAGCGGCGACATGATAGGAAGCACAGTACTGAACCTTGGACAGTTTACCAATTCAGAATTTGATGTCATATCCCTACCAAGCCCGTCAGCCATACAACAGGCTGGAACAGTTTATATGTATATTGGTAATAACAGCCAGATTCCCCTCCAGAGCTCATTGCTCAATCCCACATCAACAACTGATTTCTCTTACCAATATGTGGGTGTTGGTGATGGTATCAATTACAATGCCTCCAATAGTTCTATAGCTGCATACGCCTCTAATGTTGGCCGTTTCGGTGAGCCACTTAGCGGCTCTCAATACAACGGCGACTCACTCTTGATTAATTCGCAGAGTCCCAGTAAGCAAGATCCCAAGGCTTACCTTCTTTATGGTAAGAACTATTTAACCCCAGGTACCACAATCTCTACTTCTGAGATCTCGGCTGGGATTGGCAAACCCTTTGTTGGTAATGGTTTTCCATTGTTTGTAGGGGATGCTAACTATGATGGTTACGACGACTTTGCGCAAGTTGGGGGTTTTCCTCAAGGAGGTAGGATCGAGTTTGGTATCCCACCAGAATCGACAAGGCCTTATCAGGATTTTGGGCTAAATGGCGGCGATTTTGACCAAGATTCCTACAGAGCAGTCTTCTATAAGGAAGCCAAGAGTCCATTTGTAAATGGTGCATTGACGCCAATCAATCAAAATAATCTCTATTATCAGGTTCAATACGGTTCTCCTTATCAGAATCAATTGTATCGCACAGATTATACACCCTTGCTTAACAACCAGATTGAGATTTCGCGATCATCACAGATTCTCAAGAACGCGCCCTACGGCGGCCTTTCGATGCTCAATGGAAGATATCCGTTATTACTTCCTATTAAGGATAAGAAGGATTTTAATTTCAACGGTACTCTGGTTATGCCTGAGTCGGGCGTAACAAAGCCGATCCGCAATAATGGGTTTGAAGATCTTAGCACCTATGCATTGCTTGGTTCTTTTATTCCATCCCTTGCGAAGGCGAACAGCGGTGGGCTTGCGACGGTAGATGACCAGGTTAATCACACATTGTCACTATACAACTATTCCATTGCTGACAATGGAGGCCTTTATTCTGGAACAGGCAAGAGGTTGCTCGCTGTTGACGTTGATCAACTGTCCACCCAGGCAGGGCTTGATAAGAGTTTTAGAAGCTCCTATGACAGCACCTTCACGGGCTCATTCTCCTACGGAGGCAAACAGTTCTATTCAGGGTACTCCGTTGTTATTAATAACGCTCTAGATAGAAATGGTCGCAAGCTCATCTATTGGCTGTATAATGATACTGACAAAATGCTAACAGGTCTAGGGCACATTGGCATGTATGGTACGGCGTCTGAAATGCCGCAATGGTATCGTGCATTGGATCGGCGCAGCATGATAGCTCCAATTGGCGACTTCAATTCTGATGGTATTCCGGATCTCGCTATCCTGAAAGATTTTGGAAATGCCGAATCATCTCGGACCAATCCATTTACTTTTTCTGTCGTCTATGGGATGCTAGACAAGACTCAAAGGTTGAATTATCGATTAGATAATTCAACCCCGATCAAGCCTCTACCGAATCAAGCTGGCATTATCTTCTCGAACGCTGGTGATTATGATGGCACGGGTGCAAGCACTCTGCTTGTGTCAGCATTAGAAAAACCAAAAGATCTCCAAATTGATGGTTATCCAAAACAGCTTGTGTCCTTTCTTCTCTATCCTACTGATTACAGTGGCACTCAGGGAGGCATAGCTTCACAGCAAAGAATAAATGGTTCAGAAGGGGCTGATCAGCTAAATATTACAAGGAATGATCACCAAAGGCTAGGTGAACTCATTGTATCGACATACCAGGGCAATGATAATGTATCTTTCTCCGCAGACCTTTTCACTGAGATTCAATCGCAACGCACCTTTGTCTCACTTGGCAGCGGCGATGATAGCTTGGATGTCAACGTCAATTTGCTGGATGCTGTCAAGTCTTATAATTTCTTTGCCGATGGAGGCAGTGGCAGCAACTCCCTAAGTTTGTCAGGGAGTTTGTCTCGTGAAATCGATCTGTCATACCTCCTTGGTCGGATCTCCAACTTTAACAACATTAATATTGGAAGCTCTTCGGTTAGAGTTGATCTTGATTTGTTCAAGAAGTCACTTTTAACTGTAAAGTCACCCGAAGAGCTTCTGCCAGACTTCTCGAATAAGCATTCATTTTATATTACTGGGATAGCTGGGACAGCTGTGAATCTGGACATCTCTCAACTTAAGCCTATTCAGCCCACAACCCTAGGGTTTACCACCTTTAATGGTTATTACTCTCCGCAGACAAATACGAACTTCTATATTCAGACTAATCTAAAACTTGGAAGCCATTCTGCCAACATGTCCATTGCCTCTGGTCCTAATCTATCACCGTATGGCATCCTGGATATAAGTGTGAACCTTCCCAGCCCGGTTCTTGATTCAGGTTTGTCTCCTCAGATAGTACGAGCTATTGATTCTTCAGGCTCGCTCCTGGGTTCTGCCCTACTCAATGATGGGAAAGCTTCGATCACTTTAGAATCTCTTCCTTCTATCGGTAACATCAGGGTGCAGGCTGGTGATCCTTTCTCGGACAAGACTAACGACTCAGGCCTAATTACTGACATTAATGTTGAGTATGCCAAGTTTGATCATCCTCTTACACTTGAGAACAATCACCTTGTATTAAGTGACGACCTGAATGTCTATGCGTCACGTCTCGATGCTGGTTCTGAGATCATTTCGCTAGGCCTTCGTACTGCTGATGGCAGTCAAAAGAAACTTTTGGTCAGAAATGCTCCCGGTTCTACGCAGTCTAGTATCAGTAGTGTAACGCAAATAGGAAAAGACTCGGATGAGTGGCTCCAGACTGAAGGACAATTTGATGGAGGCCTCTCCACCAAATCAAAGCTCGTGAAATCTGGCCTTTACCAACCTTACGTGCTTGATTCGCAAAAGAATACATTTGCCCCAATTAGTCAGACAGAAAATGCTGGCACTGTTGATTATGAGTTTGCTAATGGCGTGAAGTTCCGCCTTTCAAGTGACACGAACAGTCAAGCTTTGGTCACATCAACAGACAGATATACAGTGACAGTAAAGCGATTAGGCCAGCTCAGCCAGTCGTTCTATTTCTATGAATGTGATCCAGTGACAGGAATGCTTGTTTATGATAATGTTTCGTATCTGCCTGATGACATTGGATATGCCGATGCAGCAAAATCGTTAGCACTTCAAACCGGAACTTACATTGACTCTGCAAGAATGCCTCGATACGCAGCTCAATCGGAATACGTCGACATGCCACTCAAGTCGCTGGACGGATACGGAATTGTTGCAGAACGAGATCAAGGAGAGATCAATCTCTCTACCTTTAGTCAAGCCAACCCTGGCAACTCAATCCAATTTAAAAGATTACCTCTTGGGGAGCGTGGTGTATCGTATGCCTTCGAAGATCTTCTGCCTTCGGAAAATAGTGACCGCGACCATAACGACCATATTGTATCGATTTTCCCCAATAGTTTCAATTTAGCCTGATCAGATCTACCTGCTCTGCGCGAGAGTACCCCGATTACACCGCCGTAGATTTTAAGAGTCTACGGCGGCCTTGTATTCATGACTCAATCAGATAAGTCGGGACTCCTAAAAAGGACTCCTGACAAAGGCAGATCGACTGCGCCGCAACTGGTTGCAGCGAATGAGGTCAGGTAAAGTGGCGTCATACGGGGCAAGCAAGGATGGCTGCAACTGCTGAACGTTGCAGATGTACTGGAAACACCGTAACGGGCAGCTTTCCACAAGATCGCCAAACAGAAAAAGTCGCGCCGTCGGAAGATAAAAGCCGCAATACGCCGCCAACGCGAGTACCTGCAGCGACATCTTGATGCTGAGGTTGAGGTTGAGGGAGTCTTTGGATCCGAGAAGCGGACGTATTCACTTCGGCTAATCATGGCTCGGCTGCCAAGGGTGCAGAGACCTCGATCTCTATGCCGTTCCTGGTGATGTGCGCCGAGAAGATCCTGAGGCTCCTCCGCCTCTTTTTTGTCGCTATCTTTGCCCGGTTTTACGCCTGGCAGTGACCAGGCTGCCTCTGGGTGGCTCTGAGGAACACTTGCCTGCTTGAGACAGCCGAATCGCGAGTTACCGCATAACGGAGTTTTCGAGCTGACTGCCCGCTTGGACTACGGCTACACGCGAGCTCTCTCGCGTTTTGTTTTTCAGGAGTCCCGAAATAGACAGTAGAAACGGCCTGCCCAACAGAATGTTGACTGATGAGCAGCTCAAGCCACGCCCGCCTGCAGTTGCGTCGAAGCAGACCATTCAGGCTGCTTGCCCTCCGCTTGTCTGAGCGGCTGACTTGCATCGCTCCAGCACAAAACCACCACAACCCTGCAACAAGCTGACACCAGGTGTCACAGCTGCTCCATCAACGCCTCATCCGCCTCCAGGTTGGCGGTGACGCTGCGCACGTCATCAAGGTCTTCCAGGAGATCCAGCATGCGCAGGCAGGAGCGCAGCAGCTCGGGATCCTCCAGCCTGCAGGTGGTGGAGGTGATCCAGCGGTGCTCCCACTCGCTCACGCTCAGCCCCTGGCGACGCAGGCCGTCCTGCAGGGCCTCGAGATCCGCGTAAGCAGCAAACACCTCTGCACCAGCCGGATCGAGGGTGTAGCTGAGCACCGCCGCTCCGCCCTGCTCCTCAAGCGACAGCAAACGCTCCAACAGGGCCTCCTCGTCCAGCCCTGGCTGTTTGAGGCGCACCACGGAGCGCTGCTCGAACAGGTAGCCCACGCAGCCTGTCTCTCCGAGATTGCCGCCGTGCTTGCTGAAGGCCAGCCGGATCTCCGCAGCGCTGCGATTGCGGTTGTCGGTGAGGGCCTCCACCAGCACAGCCACGCCGCCGGGGCCATAGCCCTCGTAGCGCACGGCCTCGAAGCGGTCCGCCTCGCCGCCCCCCTGGCCGGAACCCTTGGCGATCGCCCGCTCGATGTTGGCGTTGGGCACGCCGGCCGCCTTGGCCTTCTCGATCGCCGTGCGCAGCTGGAAGTTGCCGCCCGGATCGGCGCCACCGCGGGCCGCCACCATGATCTCGCGGCCCAGGCGCGTGAACACAGCACCGCGCTTGGCATCAACAACGGCCTTGGTGCGCTTGATCTGGGCCCATTTGCTATGGCCGGCCATCAGAGATCAGGAGAGAGAGAGCGAAAGGAAGGCGGGGAACAAGGACATGGCAGCCAGCGGCGCCTGGTAACTGCAGGGCGGCTCAGCCGGCGGGATCGAGCACCAGCCGGGGCTGCAGCTGACCGGCGCCATCGCTGCGGGCCAGCCCAGCGAGGACACCATCGGGATCAAGGATCACCACAGCCTGCTCGGCAGCGACGGCAGTGTCGCCTGACAGACGGCGGCCGCAGCGCCAGGACGGCCATTCCGCCTCACTGAGCCGGCGCTGTGGCAGGTGGGACAGGGCTTCGAGCGGATCGCGCAGCGGCGGCAGCGGCTCCGATTGCAGCGCCTCCAGCCCGCAGGCCTGATCGAGAGCAAAGCCCAGGGCTGCGGTGCGGCGCAGGCTCGCCAGGGCACCGCCGCAGCCGAGCAGCTCGCCGAGATCACGGGCCAGGGAGCGGATGTAGGTGCCGGCCGAGCAGTCGACCCGCAGCTCCAGCTGCCCCGTGGCGGGATCCCAGCCGAGCAGCTCGAGCGCCTCGATCGTGACCGGGCGCTCCGCCAGTTCGATCGCCTCGCCGCGACGGGCGCGCACATGGGCTCGCTCACCGTCGACATGCACTGCCGAAACCCGGGGCGGCCGCTGCAGGATGTCGCCCCGGAACGACGCCAGGGCCAGCATGAGGGCAGGCTGATCCAGCGACGGCACGCTCTGGCGGGCCAGAACCTCCCCCTGCAGATCGTCCGTGCTGGTGCACAACCCCAGCTGAATCACGCCGCGATAGCCCTTGGCGCCGCTCAGGTACGGCAGCAGCCGGGTGGCGGGCCCGAGGGCGATCGGCAGCACGCCGGTGACCGCCGGATCCAGGGTGCCGCCATGCCCCACCCGGCGCAGGCCATAGGCCCGCCGCACATGGCTCACGCAATCGTGGGACGTGAGCCCGGCGGGCTTGTCCAGCACCAGGAAGCCAAAAGGAGAGTCCCCCACGCCACGCGGAGCGGGCGCAGGGGACAGGCCGGGGGACACCCTCATCGGCGGCAATGGCAGGCCCGCCGTCAGGCGACGGCGATGTTGATGCGCTTGCGGTTACGCAGGCCGCGCTTGATGCTCTCGAAGGTCACCACGCCATCCACGAGGGCGAACAGGGTGTCATCGGAGCCGCGGCCCACATTGAGGCCGGGCAGGACGGAGGTGCCGCGCTGGCGGATCAGGATCGAACCGGCGGTCACGCTCTCACCGCCATAGCGCTTGACGCCGAGGCGCTTGGAGTTGGAGTCGCGGCCGTTGCGCGTGGAGCCTGTGCCTTTCTTGTGGGCCATGGGAACGAAGGGAAGAGAGAAGGGCGGGACGTGCGGAGCAAGCCAGCGAGCAGCTTGGTACCGGGGGCTGTCGTCGGGAGCCAACTGATCCCGGCTCAGGGCCAGGGCTCAGGGGCTGCGGCGGCTTCAGGAGATGGCCTTGCCGTTCAACTGGATCGACTGAACCATCACCCGGGTGAGCTCCTGACGATGACCGTTCTTGCGACGCGTCTTCTTCTTGGGACGCATCTTGTAGACCATCACCTTGGGACCGCGGCGGTGGGCCATCACCTTGAGCTCCACAGTGGCGCCTGTGACGAAAGGCTGACCCAGGGTGGTGCCCTTGGAGTCCTTCAGCAGCAGCACCGTCTCGAGGGTGACGGTCTCACCCTCCTCGGCGTGGATGCGGTCGAGGTCGACGTAGCGATTGGGCTGCAGCCAGAACTGCTGGCCGGAGGCGGCAACGATGGCGTAGGGGCCGGCTGCAGGAGCGGCCGTTTCGGGGGAGGCGGTCATAGGCGCTGAGGCACGGCCAGGCTGGCGTCCGAGGGCTGTGGGGGCGTGATCCGGGCAGAGCAACTGCCTGGAACCTCGCGGCAACCCTGAATCGCCATTGCGCCTGGCGCGCGGCAATCGAAAGACAAACAAAGACTTTGCACGCGCAGCCCCACTTCCGTCAACATTCAGCCAGTCCCGGGGTCCCCCCACAGCCAGGCGCGATGCCCGAACCGGTCCTGCAGATCGCCAGCCTGATCCAGGATCCGCGCCTGGCGGAGGCCTGTGGTCAGTGGCTGCGGGGTGGCCGCTACCGGCTGGAGCCGATCACCACGGATCAGAACCCCGTAGCGGCGCTCGACAGCCGCCGTGAGGACTTCGACGCCGTGCTGCTGGAGCAGGGCGCCCTGGCTCAGGAGATCTACGCGGGCCTGCTGGAACGAGGCCTGCTGCTGCCGGCGGTCGTGATCGGCGAGGTCACCGGCCGCACCGAGTACCACGACGCCGAGGTGCATCTGCCGCCCGATCAGCTCGAGCAGCTGGTCTACAGCTTCGATGCAGCCCTCTCACGCTTCCTGCGCCGCGGCCTCCAGGGCAGCGGCGCCCCGGGTGGGGCCGGCGACCCGGAGGTGGCCGACCGCTGGAAGCTGGCCAACCGCCTGCAGGGCCGGCTGGGCTACCTGGGGGTGTACTACAAGCGCGATCCGTCGCGCTTTCTGCGCAACCTCATCCCCACGGAGCGGGAGGAGCTGGTGCGCTCGCTGACCCGCACCTACCGCGATCTGCTGCTGAGTTACTTCCGCGATCCCGCCGCCGCGAATCAGGCGCTGGAAAGCTTCGTGAATACGGCGTTCTTCATTGATCTTCCCATCACCAAGATCGTCGAAATCCATGTGAACCTGATCGACAGCTTTTCCAGTCAACTCAAGCTGGAGGGCCACAGGATCGAGTTCCTGCAGGACTACCGGCTCGCCCTCATCGATGTGATGGCGCAC
>Ga0214917_10004067_pt1 | contig 16532 bp, 57 predicted proteins | sample LL_1208_BB_MetaG_FD_177983 | JGI IMG/M metagenome (GOLD analysis project Ga0214917, IMG submission 177983) | Freshwater microbial communities from Lake Lanier, Atlanta, Georgia, United States - LL_1208_BB | ecosystem: Environmental > Aquatic > Freshwater > Lake | place: USA: Georgia | collected... | reverse complement strand
ATACCACATACTGAACCAAGGGCGAAACAACCAGCGAGAATAATTAATTCCATCATAAGTATTTCAAGCTATATTACACATTATTTTATTTAGTTGAGTTCTTTTTTTTATTATAATCTAATACCTCATCTAGATACTTATTTATCATACTTTTAATAGTTCGCTCTTTCTCGTGATCTTTATGATAGTATTGCTTGTCTAGATTCAATAACTCATTTCTCCAATGATTCAATGATGCTATATGTTCTGTTAATAGTTTAAGTTTTTTATCTTTAGCCATATATATTCTAATATACTACAAAATAACCTAAAATCAATTAAAAAAATTCAATACTATCATAGGATTTTTTAGTCATTTTCCAATTAAGCACATTTAAAATTAATTTAAATTCGGGCGGGTTTTCATCTAGCTTTAGATTATATTCATTTTTACTTTTTCTTATAGCCCATATTTCAGTATCTTTGATTAGATCATATTCTCTTTCTGCTATCTTTACTGCAAGAAAATTGCTATTATATTTTAGTATTCTGTAATCACTTTTTGTTTCACAATATACTATATGCTGTATTGTATTTATATTACTGCCATCTATATCTGTTATAGCTAGAGTTTTCTTGCCTATTCTGGCACTAGTTATCTTACTATCTATATAATTTTTATATTTATCTGGATTAACAATAGCCCATCCTTTATTAACATACTCTGGATTAAGGTATTCTTTATAAAACTTATCTATATTAGTTATATAAGGATTCACTTTCTTTTTAATTTATTTTTTATATAAGTTATTATAGCCAATACAAGTAGTATATAGGTAAAAGGACACATTAGTTTAAGTATTTTATTCATAAAGATAATATATTTATAATATTTTGCTTGATTATTTTATATATATAAATTATTGTCAAACCCTTTTAAAAGGTCTACTATTATAATATTTGTTATTCTTCTTTATGTTATTTATAGTGTTTAACAGAGTATATTTAACATACATATAACAATATACTACTAATAAAGGCAAAGCTAAACCTATAAACATCAATATACCTAAACAAAGTATAATAGGCTTAAATTCATAGTTTCCTATGCTCATTTCTATACCTAACAAAGATCGGATTTTACTTTTCACCTCTCCTTTTAATATACTCTTTTATATATTTTAAAACAAGCAGAATCTTTACTGAAAGAAACAAAAGACCAGTTAAAAAAGCAGATAATAATAAAAATAGCCCCAAAATAATCAAGTTATCACCGCCAAAATAGATATACATTTACCTATCTCCAAATAGCTTATGACTAACTAGCCATATTATACCAACAGCATTTAATATAATAAGAGCATCAGTTAAGCTCATTTTAAATCCTTATATTCACAATAAACAAAAATAGCCCAAATTATACCTATAATAGCTACAATTATCCAAGTATTCATTCTTTTATCCAAGAAAGCAAATCGTCTAGTTCAGCAAATATAGCTTGTAATTGAGCAAAATAAATATCATTATTATCATCTTGTTTTATTTCTTTACTTATATAAACCATTCTATCTTCGATATTTTCTATGATTTGTTTTGCTGTTCTCATATTTTCTTTAGTATATCTTTAATATCCTTTTTTGAAAAGCCAAAATCTAATACTTTACCTAATACTGCTATAAGATAATGTTCTTCTGTTTTCTTTAGTTTTTTATCTTTTTTCTTGAATTTAGCCATTTTACCCTCGGCCAACGCTTTTATTCCTCTGCGACTTCTTCCCTGTATTCTCTTATTTCAGCCTCAATCTCATCAGAAGGCATATACTCAAAAAGAAGATCAATAAGATCGCTTACTGCCATATCATTATAAAGATCATAGATATAGTCTTGTTCATCAGAGGAAAGAGTTTCAATAAACTCGATTGCAGTTTTGGGTTTGCTCATTTTTTACTCCTAATATACTTAATCATATCTTTAATACCATCTTGAGTCAAGGGTAATTGTTTATTTACTGCATTATCATAAGCCATATCAAGATAGACCAAAAGCATCTTTTTCTGCTCTTTGGTAATATTGATAGTGATTTTATCTGCCTTCATTATAAGGTATAGTATGTAGTAATTTTAATACTTCGTCAATCTCTTTTGCAAAACTTTCTGATGGTGATGATGATAATAGCTTTTTACAGCATTTAAAACTATGCTAAATTGTTCTTCATTAAGGGTTAATGTTTTTGTTTTCGTCATCTTTATATTGATTTTCTATAATTTTCTTCGTTGATAGCTTCTTGCTCATCAATATGTTGAGCTAATAAATCTTGAATAGTATCAGAGATACTTTGTTCTTCGCTTTCTGTATCTACGCTTTCACAAGCATCTTGGAATTGCTTATTTGTAAATTCAGCACTCTCATAGTGTGCTTCCATCTCGTCTTTGGAAATCCAAAACACATATAGTAAATCGTTAGGTTGATAATGGCTAGTTAGATGTTTAACTAGGTCTTTTCTTTTGAAAATTTGCATAGTCTTAATCTAATTTAAATTTAAATTATGGTCAAGGATTTTTATGAAAAAGATAAACAAATAAAACAATAACACTTACTGCAAGAGATAAAACTATGATTCCTAACATTTTAAAGAATATTTGTTTTTTGTAATGGGTCAATAACAAAGTGGACAGCTTCTTCTCTAATATACCATTCCCAAGGAGTTTCGTTACGATTAACTATAACACGATAATGTTCACTATTAGGAACACCGCCAATCTTGCCATAGAATTGAGTTCCATTTACTTGAAACATAATATCTTTACCAATATTTCTTTCCATTATTACTATTTTTGCCTCATCATTTGTATGAGTATCAGCAGTTTGAGGATATTTAACATCATAATCAAGAGGATTTGCATTAACAAAATGGCTCATCGGTTATCTCCACTTCCTTTTATTTTATTTCTTTTTAGTCGGTCTGCAAGTTTATTTAAATTAGAAATTGCAACATCTCCAAGATTAACGCCTAGCTCATCAGCTATATTAGCACAATACCATAGAACATCGCCAAGTTCAGAGTAAATATCTGCTTTAGCTTCTTTAGTGAGTTTTCCATCGTTATCTCGCATTATTTTTTTTACTTTATTAGCAATCTCACCAGCTTCGCCAACAAGACCTAAAGTAGTATAATATAATCCTTGATTCTTAAACCTTCTTGGGTAAAAAGCGGTTCTACTAGCATTAGTCTGATAGTTATTAAAAGTCATTTATTCTTTTTCTTAACTAATATTTTAGCAGATTCAAGACCTTTTGCTAGGGCATAATTAAAACCGATATTAATATATTGCTCTTTAGTAATATGCTCACGACCAAGATTTTCAAAAGTATTTTCCATTTGATCGCTCATATCTACTTTAGCGTCATATACTGATTTCTTCTTAAACTTACCAATTTTAAGATAGTAAGGGTCGTTTTTAGATGGTGTGTTAGTTTTTTTCATAGTTTTTACTCCTTTATTACTAAATGAGAATCTTCTTTCCATCCCCATTGAAGAAAGAAATAAGACCATTCATTTTCTGCACTTTTTTTACTAAGTTGCAAATCTTTCATAGCATTTTGTATAAACCAAGCTTTATACTCATTGATTTGATCTTTGTTCCAAGAGTAATTGTGAAACCAGTTTTGTTCTTTGCAGTAATCGAGACTAAACTCTTTTTCTGCTCCAACAGCTTTGAACATTTTACGCAACGCTTTTTCAATAAATTTATCAGTTTTCATTTTTGTCCTCTATATATAACATTCTACAATGTTGTATCGCAAAGTCAAGGTCTTTTTCTGGATAGCCGTTCTTTTTTAAGAAATCTTTTAAATTTCCATCTTTGTTCTCATCGTATTCTTTTGGAAATCCATATTTCCAACCAGAAGGCGGGTCAATTAATTTCTTTTTTAATTTCATTTTTCCTATTTTTTCCATCTTTTGTCAATAGTAATTTACTACGCATCTTTTCAAACTTTTTAATTACAATAGGATTCTCTGTATTTCTTAATGCCATATCAATAGCACAAATTAATGATACTTTATCCTCAGAACCTAACTCATTAAGCTGTGGTGTGATACGCCAATTACTCATTTTGATTTGCTCCAAAAACCTTTTATATCTAAAGTAGAAGGTTTCTCAAGAAAAAATAAAGAATTATCCAACTTATCCTCTATTCTCTTTAGCCTTTCAGAGATTTCTTTTAGAGCATACTTTGAGAGTTGCTTTTTGTTTTTTCTTAATTCTTTTATTTCTTTTTTGGTTAATTTCCTAAAAGCATCTGGATTTTCTTTAAGAATCTCTGCTCTTGTTTTGCCTTTACGCTTATATTGTGGATTGCTCATTCTTTAATCCAATTAGATAGACTAATCAACTCTGCACCAGCAGAATTTAATTCGTCTATAACATTTTGGTTCTCATCGTATTGTTCGATTTCTTTATTAATCTCGTCTAAACGATTTTGAATTTCTGCTAGGATTTGATCTGTATTTTTCATTTTAATATTTTGTGTTAAATACCTTTATATTCATATTAGGGTCATTATAGCCATTGTCAAGAGTATTATATTTGCTATTATAAAAACTTTGATTATCCTCATCCATACCAGTAGGAAACCAACCTTCTTTTTCTCTAACTTTATCTGTATTTGCACAACCTATAAAGAAAAATATAAGAAGAATCCAAGCTAATACTATCATAATAAAAGCTACGATTTTACGAGGAGAAAACATCATTTATTAAACTTTTTTCTAAAATTTTCTTTTTTCTCTTGCCTTGAAACTTTAGGCTGGACTTTGCGACCATTAATTAAATTTTTAAGCCAGACTAATGTAGGTAATTTTTTAGCAAACTGCTCTCCAACAAGAGGAAGTAATTTATTATACGCTTCTTGTGCAGAGATTTTTCCATTTTTTACATTTTGTTTTGTATTCATTTTTTAAATAATCCTTTGTAAAGCTCATAATTAAATTGTAGTATTTTCACGAAGAAAGACGCTACAAAATAAAGTATAGTATAAAAAAATCTTTCAACCTCTTTTATCATCTCTATTGTCCTCAACATTAACATCATCTGAAAATTCTTCTTTAATTTCATCAAACTTTTTATTTATATCATTCATATCAAAAGGTTTAGGAGAATAAAAATTACTAACATATTGTGTGGAGCTATTTCCAACGAGTATTCTAGAAATCATATAAATACCAAATACTTGCAAAAACGACAAACTAATGCCAGTAAGATTAACAAAAAGAAAATTCCAAACTATCCAAATAATTCCACTATACATTAATCCAAACAAAAGATATGTATTTACTAGATTAAAAAATGTTTCTCTGTATTTCATCTTTCAAAACTATCCAAATATTTAGGAGTATATTCTCCAACATAAGCACCAGCAATATTAAAATCAAAATATTCAAGGGCTTCGCCATCATCACTATTCAAATCCTTCGCAAGCTGTTTAATCATTTTCCACTTATCATAAACGGAAACAGGATTCCCCTTTTCATTTTCTACGATACCTAAAAAACAATTATCAAAACCATCTGCTAGAAGAATCTCATCTTTATGGTCGGGATAATTGATTTCAATAAATGTCCGAATATCATCAGACAAAGATGGCTTTTTAACTTTAGGCATATTTAGAATATACTGGTTGTTTAAAACAAAAGCAAGTTTTATTTTAGGTTCTATTATAAATTTTAACTTTTACTATCTTTGGGTTATTATTAGCAAATCTTTCTGCATCTCTTTTATGAAGAAAGAAAATATCAATAACAGGGTATTTTCCACCACTCGCTTTTTTATTGATAACTGCTGTTCCAGTATCGTGAGCAATTCGTATTCCGAGATTAGGAATATAAATTCTACTAAAGTATGGTATGATACGAGGGTCTACTGCTACTGAAACATTAGGTTTAAGGGTAGCACCAGTAGAACTTTGGCGTTTTGCACTCCATCCATCAGTATCACCACCTTTTGCCCAATAAGCAGTTATACGAACTTTAATTTCTTTTTTAGGAGTCATAGACTTCACAAATTTTTCCACCATAGAGTCTTTAATAGTATTAAAGTTATCTTTATTAGATGGTGCAGTAATTTCTGGTTTAAATAAAAACCAGATACCACACAAAAACACGGATAAACGGCATAGTATTTTCATAACTTGTCCTCCTTGAATTAAAATTAATTTAAATTAAAAGAAATGTCAAACCAGATTAGCTTCTTCTGGTAGACTTATTCTCCTTGAGATTAGCTATCATAGCTTTTAACTCTTGTATTTCCTCCAAGAGTTTCTTGTTCTCTTGGGCTAGTTCTTCTATTATTTGTAGGCTCATATATGAACATAGTATTACACCCGAAAAGGTGTCTTACCTTTAAGGATGCAATCCTATTATAATTATTTCGTTACTAGAACCGAATTACGGAGCTTGCTGGTTAGCTTACGCTTATCAAAGGAACGCCAATGACGAGCGTGTTGATTAACCTTGTCAAGAACCTTGCTTTCACTAATGGTAAATGTTCCATCAGTATTGTCGGTCATCTTAACGAAGTATGTTTTAGGTCTGACTGCCATATTATTCACTCTTTAAACCATCTTCTTTTTTATTTTCTGATGGCTTATTCCAATTAGGATTTAGATTATTTAATTGGTTATTTAGATAAGCAATAATTCCTTCGACTCTCATATAATCTGCAAAAAGTTCCTCCTTTTGCTTTAGAAAGGAGCCTAACTCTTTTTTGAGACTATCAACTTTTTCTGTATCAATATTTTTGTTCATATAGTTATATATTATTCTGGATTTTGATTATTTTCAAGTTTTTTTTCAGCATTTTTTTCAGACTCTAAAGTAGGAACCATTTTCTTAAATTGTTCCATCTTTTTCTCAAGCAACTTTTTGCAGTAGTCAATTCCTTCTGCTCCACAACAACGCTTAAATTTTTTATCAAAACTTATAGGACAAGCACTATTTCTGCTGATTTTAGGTGATATATTTCTTAAACTGCCATCGTGAACAGCAAACGCAACATTTTCAATAAGAGCCATATAGAGTATATTATGTTAAATATTTGAATGTGTCAAATTTAATTTATCGAATTTGCCTTGGATATTGCTAAAATAAACATTTTTAAAATCTAACTGCCTAATCATATCACAGCATCCAGAGCAGGGGGCAGAAAAATCCAGCATATTGTTTCTGTTAATTCTTGTATTTACAAGAGTTAAACCAGAACAATTTTCTTCGCCAAGTTTAATAACAGCACTTAATTCGCTATGAGTTCCAACAATATCTGAAATCTTCTCATTATTTTTATTAACATAATTATATTTTAAATTAAGAGGATGAGTTTTCGGGGAGTTTAATCCAATACTTATAATACGATTTTTTTCTAAAATAAAACTGAAATGACGGCAACGAAGATCAGCATTATGTTTATTGATAAGAGCATAGCTAACCTCAATGATTTTATCAAAATTCATTAACTTAATTTAAATTAAATTTACAAATTACGCAAGTCTAAATAAAATAAATAACACAAACCAAATATAAGTGCGTTAATAATAATACCTAATGTGCCACCAATAAATATATCAACCATATATAAATTATATATCTATGATAAGTTATAATCTATAAATTCTTTTGGTAAAATTATATTTTTAAAAGGATTTAAAAGTAGAGGAGCAATCTCTGAAATATCATAACCAGCTATACCACAACCTATCTTTGTCACAAGAAACTCGTATTGAGGATGATTAAATGCGTAATTAAAAAACAAATCAATGTAAAGGCTTATTTCTGCCAAAGATATTTTTTCAAAGTCAAATCCTAGTGTTGGGATTGCATAGCTTTGTCCTTGACTACCAAATGCTTGACCATAAACTGCACCAAATTTTTCTACTGCGATTCTTGCACCACCACCATTATGTTTTCCACCGAGATTAGAACCAAACACAAATATCTGATTCTCACCAAGTTCGGTAATAAACTCTGGCGTATATTTCACTTTTTAAAATGTTTTTTGAGTTTCTTTACAAGTCCTTCTACCTTATCTAGTTCTTTCCAATTCACTCCAGCAATATGCTTGTGATTTTCTTCGTGCCATTTGATTAAACCTTTGATATCATCTTCAAGTTCAACCAAGTCTTTATTTAAGTGTGATACTAATGTTTTTGCATTTTCCATAATTTTATCCTAAAAACTTTCTAATTGCTTCATTTGCTTCTTCTTCTCTTTCAAGAATATATTTAAATTTAATATAAAATTCGTGAAGTTTATCGGTAGGTAATTCCTCTCTTTTTTCATACCAAGCTATAAACTCTCTGATTGTCCTAACAGCCTTCACATCTTCTTCCATATAAGATATATTATGGCAAATTTATTTTTTATTCAATTTAATTTTTGCGTGATCTGCGAATAACTTTGGGTCATCTTTATAAAGGCTTTCAAGACATTGTTTTGTAAATTCTCTTAAAAATTTTTCGTCCTTAATAGCATCAACAATTTTTTTAGCCATAGCAGAGAAAGTTTTTTCTTCTTTCTCTAAACTCTGCTCAATCCTAGATTTCTCAATCTTTTTTCTGCCCATAATTACTATTACACATTAGAATTAAAAATCAAACTCGTATTGGTCGGCTTTAAATTTAAGATCAATGCCAAACTTTTCTGCATATAACTTATATAAATTTTCATTTGTTAAATAGTTGATTTGATTAATTAATCTTCCAAGAAGTTTTTCTTTTGTCTCCTCGGAATAAGCCTCTTTCAACTCTCTAATCATCATTGATCTATTATCATTCATTTTCTTTCTCCAATAAAAATTCTGGAATCATATCTTCCGTTGCGTTCTTATCCTCGACAACATCAATCCAATTACCAATATCACCATACTTTACGCCTTGCATCAAATCTTCATATAAACATTCGTAGGCTCGTTTAACCATTTCTTCGTTATCCATATCTACGATATAATTTAAATCTAAACAAACTCGTCCCATTTTCATACTTTACTCTCCTTTATATAATAGTTATTATAAATATCATCCCAAGATGGAAATTCAAAATAAGGTTCACCTTCATTAAGACATTCGCCATTTTCAGTATAAACATCATAGAAATCTACTTTTCTATTGTCATAACTCTCCAAAGAATCATAGCAAGCAAAAATATTAAAAGAAACTTCTGGTGAATAATAATATGTCGCAACTTGTTCTACCATAGTTTTCATTTTGAGTTTCTATACTCCTTTACAAATTCGCTTGCTTCCAAAAGAATATTTTGTAAATGTCTGGAACGACATTCGTGAGGACAATCTTCGTCAGCTTGAAACACAAGCTCGTCTAGTAGTTTAATTGCTTTTTCCATAACCTTATTTTGCTTCTTTTTCATTTTTTGGCAAGCCAAATCCTAGCTTTGGTCGTTCATCTTCTTTAAATAATTCTATAACTCTAATGTTATCAACTAAATGCCAATCAGAATTAATTTTAATACATTTTTTAGCTGGAGAAATCTCTGATACTTTTCCCTCTTGAATTGCAAATTTATTAATAGGATAATTAATATAAAGAATCTTGCGATCTACCAAATCCTCTAATTTCATTTCTGTATTTCTGTTTTGTAAAATTCAATCTTTTCTTTTAGTTTGATTAATTTATCGCCAGCATCATACCCAACAGATGCCTCATTCATAGAATCTTGATCTTCAAGACTATCTGCGAAAAAAGTAAGAGCTAAATCTAATTCGCCCTCTGTGAAATAAGAAGTTATTTTCATTTTTAATTTATATGATTTTTATTATAGATTGTCAATTCAAAAATCGTCCAGTTTAAAACTATAAGAGAGAAGTTTAACTTCGGGTTATGATCTGCCTCGTAAAAATCTGTATTAACATTTAAATCAAAGAAAGTTATGCCATCTTTTGCTTTTCTGATCTGATAAAAAACGCAAAAGTCTATTGCGTAATTCTTTGATATTGAAAAGCTAATACAAGGTATCATTAAAATGGCTTGAGAACATAACCCCAATAATCACTATCGGGTTGTTTCTGAATCTCATCCCACATAATACAACGAGCTATATAAGATGGAACATTTAACCTTTGACAATTTTCCATCCAATGTTGTTCCATCGCTTTATACTTTGCAACGCCAGTTTTTGACTTTGTGTATTTTAAATCTGGCATACCATAAAAGCGAAGATGGTGAACATCACCACATAAAACTCTAGCGAAAAGTGGGTCAATCATCTCAAAGCTAAAACTTACTTTAGCATAGCTTAACCCACGAACACGCTCTACAAGATTATCACGAACAGAAACATATCGGTTTCTCTTTTGTGGACAAGAGAAATCTTTAGGATTCTGCCAGAAATCTTTTGCAAAATCCCAAATGTAATCGGTGCGTTCTTTCTGACAACCAACGCCAGAACGAGTAAGACGCTTTAAAAGCTCTTTACGATTATGCTTCCAATAAACAAAGTCACGAATCGCAAGATAACCATTAATATTACCTTTCCAAGTCGTATGAACAGAGCAGAAGGCAAATAGCCAACGCCTAAAAATATCCTCATCAGTCTTGGGTCTTACGCTCTCCCAATACTGCTTATAAGGTTCGACCTTATGACGATGAAGTTCGTCAAAGGTGGCAAAAAATTGATCTGGTTTAGTTGTGTCCATAGATCAAATATAATTTAAATTTAAATTAAGTCAAAGAAAATTATTGTAGCACCCACACAATTTCGTCAAAGTGTTTGCTATCAGCGTCTAGCACTTCTTCTAAATCACCATAATACCAAGCTGTATTGGCTGTTTTAATAATTTTTACTTTTCTTAATGCTTGAGCATAATCAAAACCATCCTCGTATCCTTTCACAGCTATACGAGTTTCGGGCGGTAAAGTTTTAAGATGATTGATAAGCTCTTTTGCCGTCATTTTCCATCCAATTTCTTGCGTGATGAGGAGTTTCAAAAGTTTTTACTATTTTTGCATCTGGAAAAACCCAATTACCTTTTTGGGTAATAGTTTCCTCATAAACAGCCCATTTATTTAAAGGCTTACCTTTTTCATCTTCAAGTTCTTTAATATAACGAATGACTTTATTCATTGATACCAAGCAACTTATCTAAATATTTTTGTGCTTCCTTTACAGATTCAAATTGTTTCAATATTTTAACGCTCATCTTTGGTTTTTCTCCTACGCTCTCTAAGGTAATTGTCTTTTCATACACTCCCCAAGAAAAGAGAAGATTGCCGTATTGATCTTTGATTTGATCTATGTAATGATATGTTGTTTTCATTTATACTATGATATTAATTTTAGCGTTAAGTTTATAAACTTTATCACCTTGTTCTTCATCGGGGTCATTCAAAGTATTACGCTTTTTGTCACTAAAATTGAATACCTTACCATCATCAAGATCAAGAATATTATTTGTGCCATTCTTAATTTTCATATAAACAGAATGATTACCCTTTTGCACAGATTCGGGGTCAAAGAAAGAGAAAACTTCTCCGTCTTTAATTAAGTTAAAGTCTATCATAGCTTCTTTGTCTCTTGCTGTTATTGTGTATTTCATAAATTAAAATGGTCTAAAATTATACATCCTTTCAGCTATCTTAACGAAAGTATCATTATTTGTAAAGCTGAATTTATACTTTTTCTTAAATTTTTCTAGTTTCTTTTTATTGATATTCTTCTTGCCAAAATCAGCTATACTAGATTCATCAGAAAGAAAAACCTCATCATAATCGTAAGAAAATAAATCCAATAACTCGGTTATTTGATCTTTATATTTCTCAACAAGCGTAGTATCGGCAAACTCTATAAGTTCACCATCCATTGAAATTAATTTGGCTTTAGACTCATCAAAATCTTTAAACTTGACTCTTTTTATCGGCTCCATATAAATATTAAATTTACTCCTAAATAATTCATAGTTAATTCAAATTTAGTATATTTACTGCTAAAGCTAAAAAATCTAGGATACCAGAGAGTTCTAAGAGATTTTGTAATAAAAAAATCAAATTTACCTATACCATAGTGAAACATAGTATAAGATTGATTCATAGCCTGTTTCCTATTCTATCTTTTCCGTTTTGTTTATCTAAATGTTGAACCATAGAATCTGCCATAGCTATAACACCATTTACATAATCTGTATTAGGATAGTAATACATACATAAAGCTCCCCATTTTTCTTTTACTTGAGTAAATTCAATTTGAGGGTATTTATCAGAAAGATGCTGATTGCTGTCAATCATACCTTGAATTAGCTCACAAGCATTATATATAATATCATACCATTCGTCTGGCGTTTCTATTCCCCAACACATACAAGTTTGCTTTTTATCCAAATCTTTTTGAGCAAAGAGTTTAGGAAATGCGTTAAAAAGTTTGTTTTGTAATTCGCTTTTCATTTTTCCCAAGATATTTCAAACAAATATCCTTTCAGATGAAATCCCCATTTAAAATAAGAATAATGATTTATAAATCCAAATTTAGGATAATAACTATTATTGTGTTTAGCTTTCCAAAGTCCAATATTTACTTTTCCAATATGTATTAAAAATACTTTTGGTAAAGGTTCATATCTATAAATTTCAATCTTTTTCTTTTTCATTCTCTTTTATAATTTGTTTTGTTAATTTATCAAAGTTTTCTGCAAGGTTATATAAAGATTGATCTATGCCTTGTAAAACTCCTTTAATCTGTAATAGTATTTTTGTATAATCGCCGTTCATTTTGTTCTTTCTATTAGATGATCTAATTTAAACATTAATGATTCATAATCAAAGTGAGATGGGTCTTGATCTTTAAGATGATGCAAAGCCTCATCTAATTTCATTAATTCTTCTTTTGTGAACCAAACATCGTATAAATCATTCATAATTTAATCCCATAAATCTCTAAAATAAAGTCCGAGCAAAAGAAAACCATTTCTTTGACGCTCAAAGGCTTTATTTAATTTTGTATAATCTGGTTTAATATTATCTTTTGATTCAAACTCAACAGAATAATTACCATCAGATTCTTTTGTTAAAAACATTTTATTATCACGAATAGGGTCATACCCTAGAGGATAAACTTCGTAAAGTTTATCAATCTGTGCTTTAGGGTCATCTTCAAGCAAAAGAAGTTCAAGAGCAAAAATAATTTCATCTAAAACATATTCATATTCTTCTTTAGAAAGAGAGATGCTTTTATTAATTGATTTATCAATAAAATCGCCGTGTTCTTGACTATATTCTAGATTCTTTTCGTCAGCAACATAAGGAACAATCTTATCATCTACAACAAGATGATGGCGATTAGAAAGACTATTAAAGTTTTTGCGAAGATGTTTAATTCTTGGTAAAATAAATCTTGCGGTAGCTTGTGGAAGATTCCAACAATCGCTATCAGAATATCCACGAATTAAGTTTTGCAGTTTATTTTTTACTCCCCACTTAACATTAAGATAAGCATAAGAAAAATAATTAATCTCACTATAAATCCAATTTAAAATAGGATTCTTGTGAAACTTAAAAGACCGCATTAATTCGTCTAATGTCTTTCTTTCGTTCATATTTTGTTCAGAATCTCCCTACAATATGATACTGCATCTGTCACATCTTGTAAAGAATAACTTTCAGAAAGACCACCATTAAAAACAAATTCTGGCTTCTCTTTAAAAAAAGTAACCATTAACTTGCAATCTGCATAGTCATAGTTATAATTACCAGAAAAACTATTTCCTCCAGTATATGTTTTTATCTTGCCATAAAAATATGCAGTTCCACTTATATTTTGTTTGCTAGTGTTATGCAAACGAATAGTAATCTTACCAGCGGGAAAATCTGCTGTTGAAGATTTCTTAATAATTTTAGATGGATTAATTAGTCCAGAGTTCTTGACTCTTGAATTATTTTCCCAAACAATGTTATCTATAACTTGACTCATAAACCTTCCTCCTTGCATTTATCCTCATACGCTTTAACTTCATTATATTCCTCCCAACGACCAGCATTAGCAAGAACATTACTCGTTAAAACAATTCGGTGTTCATCTTCGTTTTTAATATTTTTTTCATCGTATGTCAAGAGAATTAATCCAAGACCAAATTCGTCATAATCGTGAATCTTTAAATCAACTCCTTCTTTTTCTTCTTGATCTAAAAGACATTCGATTGCTCTTGTGCAAGCCTCACTATACCAATCAGATTTATCTATTGATTTAGCGTCAATATCTACTTTTGCAGACCAATTATGTCCACTTACATAAATATTCATTCATCATCCTCATCTTCAAAATCATATACTGGTTCATTTTCTTCTGCTGAACGAAACCAAAGAATACAATTATCTCCAACCTTTTGAGAATCTTGAAACTCAAGAGGACAATTTTGTAGACGCTCTTTAACTACATCCACAAACCTATTAGATAATTTAATAAATAGGCTTTCATCTGTTTCAATCCACTCATACGAATCCGCAAATTCATCACAGATCATTTTTACTTTAGGATGCAACTTCATAGATCGTTTAAATCAACCTTATCTGGTTCGCCTTCTTGACAAAGAAGCTGGCCTTTAATGTGCATAAGAGTTTCAACAGCAGAATCTAAATTGTATTCTGATGTATCGCTTGTGTCAAAATCAATAGATTCTTGAAGATCAAGAATATCTTGAATTATTGTATCAATTTTATCAATTTGTTTTTTGTTCATTTAACATCATCTCCGTTTTTAGATTATCTAATCCTTTTTGTCCTAAATCAAGCAAAAAAGCTGATGGATGTATATGCAAGTGCATATCCAAGTGAGGAATAAAACAATAAAACATATTGATTTTACTATCATAGTATTTTACTTCTGATATTGTGCCATACTTTTTGCTTTTGACTTTAATGCTTTTCAAGATGCTCCTTATGATAATCGTGTCCTTTTTTAGTCAAAGCACGACCAGTAGGACGAACCTCAATTAAAGAATGACGAATTAAATATAGCTCAACATTCCTTTGCAACATATCTTTTGTAAGATTAGTCTTTGCAGAAAGATTAGTAAGTCTTACCTCTCCGTGATCTTTAAGGATTTTAATTACATTTAATTCAAGTTCTGATAATCCTAACGGATAGATTGATAATCTATCTCTAATTTCATCCCAACCAGTTTTATCTAGTTCTTTGCAATTTTTAGAAGCTAAATAAGATGAAATTTGACTTGCCATAGATTGAGCTTGGCGAGCATTACCCCGACAAACACTAGCCACATCATTAATAATTTTTTCTTTTACAGATTGATTTTTAAGTTTGAGAGTATTGTTTATAATCTTACCAAGATCAATATAAGAATAATCTTCAAGATCAATTCTATATAGACGATCAAGTAAAGCGTGAAAAATCTTTTGAGCTTCTGTGGTGCAGAAAATAAAAGAGTTTAGATTAAAGTGAAAGGTATAAGTTCCTTCATCAAAAGTAAATTCATTCATATTGTTTTGATTAGGATTAAGAATAGTAAGAAGTGCCATAGTAACATCTCTAGGAAGTTCACTAGCCTCATCAAAAATAATTACTGCATCTTTGTTATAAACATAAGGCAACATAATTTGATTTAAAAACTGCTTTACATTTTTGATAGTAGAACAATTAACAAGAATAGTTTTACCCCGATTCATTATCTCCGCTGTCTTTTGAGCGATAAGGGTTTTGCCACATCCTCTAGGTGCTACAAAAAGAAGATGAGGAATAATTCTAGTTTTCTTATAACCATCTAAAAGAAAGTTTAGTTTCTTTTTTACTTTATCTTGTCCAATAATTTCAGAATAGTTTTCTTTTGGCATACGCTTTTTATATACGAAGTTAAAAGTAAGATCAAGTTTAATTTACTTGAAAATCAATCTGTTCTTCTAAACTATTATATGTTTTAGTATTGACTTCCTTTTCAATTCCTTTTATATTTAAATTGTCGAGGAATTTCTTTGATACGATAACAACAGCATCTTGTTTCAATACTTTATTAAGTTCACTTAATGGAACCATTGAAAAACAAAATGAACCTTTTTTTCTACCACGATTAGATTTCATCTCCTTCATCCTCCTTTGCGAGATTTAACATAGCATTTAACAAATCATACTTCAAAGATTCTAATACGCCAATAACTTGATAAGCGGTCATATCGCTTTCGTGAGCATATCTTACAATATCTTTATATAAGATTTGTCTCAACTGATTTCCAGCTTGGCAATTAAAATTTTCTTCGCTCATAATTTTATTTCATTTACAAATGGATTCATTTGTATATTGTATCTAGTTATTCTGAATCCTAACCCAAGTATAGCAAATGTAAAGATTTTTCCATATTCGTATGATTCAAATGAAATATTGGTCATTAAATTTAATTTAAATCCATACCAATCAGAATCATCTTCCCAAGATGCTGTCAAGCGATCTGTATATTCACAATAACCGAGAGTAGTGGCGGGTAAGATCACTCCTATTGTAGTTTGCTTACCCATCCAAAACTCTCTGCTTTGTGGAATATGTATTCCAAATT
>Ga0214917_10004066_pt1 | contig 16539 bp, 15 predicted proteins | sample LL_1208_BB_MetaG_FD_177983 | JGI IMG/M metagenome (GOLD analysis project Ga0214917, IMG submission 177983) | Freshwater microbial communities from Lake Lanier, Atlanta, Georgia, United States - LL_1208_BB | ecosystem: Environmental > Aquatic > Freshwater > Lake | place: USA: Georgia | collected... | reverse complement strand
AAAGTACGCATTGAAGATGTGCAAGCGCATGAAAATTTGAAGCGTAAGCGCACCTATGGCGACATGGCCAGCGTGGGTAGCCGCACCATCCGTAACTCGCAAGAGTATTTGCGCAAAGCCGGAGCCTCCGCACGCATGATGCTGGTCCAAGCAGCGGCCCAGCGTTGGGGCGTGCCTTTGAATGAATGCCAAGCCGTAACAGGCAAAGTGGTTCACACACCCAGCAAGAAAAGCTTCAGCTATGGTCAGTTAGCAGCAGATGCCTCCAAGCTCAGCCCTCCAACAGACATTCCTTTGAAAGACCCCGCCACTTGGACCTTGGCTGGTAAACCCATCCCTAGGGTGGACATGCATGACATTGTGACCGGCAAGATTCGCTTCGGCGTCGATACCCAGTTGCCAGGCATGTTGCACGCTGCCATTGCCCAGTCGCCGGTCTTTGGTGGCAAGGTCGTAAGCATTGACAGCAGCAAGGTGGATAACCGCCGTGGCATTGTCAAAGTGCTCAACATGGGCGAGTTTGTGGCGGTGGTGGCGGACAACTGGTGGCGTGCCAAAGAAGCTTTGCGCGATGTGTCCATTGAATGGGACAGCGGCAAGTACGCCCAAGTCAACAGTGCTGGCCTGATGAAGTTGTACCGTGAAGGCTTGAGCCAAACCGATGCGGCTGTGGCCCGTCAAGACGGAAATGCAGTGGCTACGCTAGAAAAAGCTACCAAGGTTATCGAAGCCGAGTACTACACGCCTTATTTAGCCCATGCCACCCTCGAGCCCATGGTGTGCACTGCCATGTTGCAAGGCGATCAATTGCAAATTTGGGTGTCTACCCAAAACCCAGAATCCAGCTTAGCCGCAGCAGCCAGCACCGCCGAAGTGCCGCAAGAAAATGTCAAGGTGTTTGCCATGCAAATGGGCGGCGGCTTGGGGCGTAAAAGCCCGCAAGACTTCACACGCCAAGCGGTGGCGATTGCCAAGGCCATGCCCGGCAAACCGATCAAACTCATGTGGAGCCGCGAAGAGGACACCCAGCACGACCTCTACCGCCCTGCAAGCTTGGTCAAAGTTCGTGCCAGCCTTCAAGCCGACGGCAAACCGGATGCACTGCACATCCGTGTGAGCGCACCTTCGATTTTTTCTCAGCTGCTGCGCATGCCGCTGCAAAACGGCGTCGACCCCCAAGCGGTTGCCGCATTCAACGATCACCCTTATGCCATTGCCCATTGCTTGGTGGACTTTGCCCAACGCAGTGCCCATGTGCCTGTGGGTTTTTGGCGCACCGTGGGTCACTCGCAAAACCCATTTGTGCGTGAGTGTTTTTTGGATGAGTTGGCGCATGCAGCAGGCGTTGACCCTTTGGCTTACAGGCTCTCACTTTTACCCAACAACGAAAAAGCCAACCGAGATCGCGGCATCTTGCAGGCTGTGGCCAAAGCCGCTGATTGGGAAAAACCTCTGCCAGCAGGTGTTTTTCGCGGGATTGGGCAAACAGATGGCTACGGCAGTCACACAGCCTGTGTTTGCGAGGTTTCTGTCAATGCCAAAGGCGAGGTTCGCATTCACCGCATCGTCATCGGTATCGACCCTGGCTATGCAGTCAATCCCGACAACATCCAAGCCCAGCTGCAAGGCAGTGTGGTGCATGGTTTGACGGCTATTTTCTGGGGAGAGATGACTGTGAAAGATGGCCGTATAGAGCAATCCAATTTCCACGATTACCGCATGATGCGCATGAATGAAATGCCCAAAGTGCAAACCGTGATTGCCCCCAGCGGCGGTTTTTGGGGCGGCGTGGGCGAGCCTGCCCAAGCGCCTTTGGCGCCAGCCTTGGGCAACGCTTTGTTCGCTGCCACTGGCAAACGCCTACGCTCTTTGCCTTTGAAAAACCATGGTCTGAGCTTGGTCAAAGCATGAAACAGGTGTGGTTGCTTGCTGTGTTGACGCTTAGCCCTTTGGTGTGGGCAGCTGATACCATGCCTGCCACACCGTCAGCTGCCACAGCAGATGCAGCACGTGGTCGCAAGCTGCTGTTGGCTCGCCAAGACACCGGCTGCATTTTGTGTCACCAACTGCCGGGTTTCAAAGAAGGCGGCGAAATGGGCCCCTCACTGACTGGTGTGGGTGAGCGCCTGAGCAGCGAGCAAATTCGCCAACGCATTGCCGACCCCCGTTTGCTAAACCCCCAAACCTTTATGCCTGCTTACTTCAGTACCGCAGGTCTTCATAATGTCGCCAAGCCCTTGCAAGGAAAGACTGTGCTCACAGAGCAAGGCTTGGAAGACATCATTGCCTATTTGTTAAAGAACCCTTCATGAGGTCTCGCTTGTTATCTCGTCGTCTGTCCATCTTGGCTATTTTTCAAACCACCCTCGCTGCAAGCGTTGGGGGCTTTTGGCTGGGTTCTGCCAAAGCGCAGGTGGACAAACTCACCATCACTGGCTTGTCCGAGGCCCGTTTACGCACCTTTGAAGAGATGGTGCGCCCTTATGTACAAAACCAAGAACTCAAAAAAGAACGCGTGACCTTGTCCTTGCCCATGCTGGCAGACAACGGCCACATGGTGCCCTTGAGTTTGAAGATTGACAGCCCCATGACTGAGGCGTCCCACATCACCCATGTCTACCTGATTTCTCAACGCAACCCAGTGCCCTTGATGGCCAAATTTGTCATGGGTCCTTGGAGCGGTCGCGCTGACTTGAGCACACGGGTGCGTTTGTCGGGCAACCAAAACGTGATTGCGCTGGCAAGGCTTTCCGATGGCAATTTCATTTATGACGTGCAAGAGGTGGTGGTCACCGAAGCAGCTTGCGTGGACAACGGCTGATGAGTTCCGCTCGCTTGCAAATCCCTCCCCGCATCCTTCAAGGCGATGTGTTCAAAGTACGCCTGTTGGTCAACCATCCCATGGACAGTGGTTTTTTACGCGATATTGATGGCGTCATCATCCAGCGTAACGTCATCCGACACCTTGTTTGCACTTTGAATGGACGAGAGGTGTTCCGTGTGGAACCCACCACAGGCGTAGCAGCCAACCCTTTGTTTGAGTTTTATTTGCGCGCTACCGAGTCCGGCGACATGTTGTTTCGCTGGGTCGACGACAAGGCCTACATTGGCGAATTGCGCCACACCTTGGTGGTCGAAGCCGCCAATGTCTCCAAGCCTGCCAGCAACTGATCGTCCACTATGCGCTTTGCGGTTTGCAGGACTTTGCTTTTGGGGTTGTGGGCCATCTCAGCGCTTGCCCTGAGTTCCCATGCGCAGCAACGCCTGATCCCTTTGGAGAAGCTGCAATCTGGTCTACATTATTCAGGCGCCGAGGTGCAGTCCTTGCAAACCGATGAGTTTGCCAACCCAGGCAATATCGCCTTAGACAGCGGCACCAAGTCTTGGGCCAAACCCGACGGTAAAAGCAATAAAAGCTGCCAGTCCTGCCATGGTGAACTCGTCAAAATGAAGGGCGTGTCGATTCGCTACCCGGGCATCGACAAAACCACCGGCAAACTCTTTAACTTGGAAGACCGCATCCGCAACTGCCGTGTGAAAAATCAAAAAGCCGCCGAATGGACTTTTGAGTCCGATGAGTTGGTGGCCATGACATTGGCCGTCACCAGCAGCTCGCGCGGCCTGCCTTTGCAAGCACAAATTGACGGGGCAGCCAAAAGCCATTTTGAAAACGGTCAACGTCTTTTCATGACCCGCCAAGGACAAATGAACTTAGCCTGTACGAATTGCCACGACCAGCACTATGGGCAAAAGCTCTATACCGACCCTTTGAGCCAAGGCCAAGCCAACGGCTACCCGCTCTACCGTATCGATTGGCAACGTGTTGCCTCGCTTGAGCGGCGACTGCGTTTTTGCTACACCGGCGTGAAAGCCGACATTCCCCCGTGGGGCCACAGTGATATGCGCGACATCAGCCTTTACCTGATGTGGCGCGGACAAGGCTTGCTCGTCGAAGCACCTGCTGTGCGCAAATAAACGGCAGCTAAAACGTGGCCAATACCTTGGTCCATAAAGCGGGGGTCACCTCTGGCATGACACCAAACCAAGAAGCAAACGCTGGTCTGGCTTGGTGTAACAACATGCCCAAACCATTGACCGTGGGGTTGCCACGTGAAGCAGCACGCAGCAATAAATCGGTTTGCAAAGGGGTGTAAACAATGTCAGATACCAAAGCCTGAGCTGGCAATGCGTCGAGTTGCAAATCTAGGACGGGCTGACCTTGCATCCCTTGGGTCGTGGTGTTGACCAACAATGCAGCACCCTCAAGCGCGGCATGACGCTCAGACCATGCAAAAGCTTTGACGGGTGCGCCAAATTCTTGAGCCATGGAAACGGCTTTGTCATGGCTTCGGTTGAACAAACGAATGTCTGTCGCACCGGCATCGGCCAATGCCCACACCACCGCTCGAGCAGCACCGCCGGCCCCCAACACCACGGCAGGGCCCCCACTGGCTTGCCAACTGCTATGGGCTTCACGCAAACTTTGGATGAAACCAAAGGCATCGGTGTTGGTGCCGTGCAAACTGCCATCAGCACGCACGGTCAAGGTATTGACAGCACCTATGCGTTGAGCCACAGGATCGACTTCATCCACCCAAGGCAAGGCTTCTATCTTGTGCGGCAAGGTCAGGTTACAGCCCGCAAAGCCCAAAGCTTTCAGGCCTGTCATTGCCTCTTGCAAATTCACAGGGTTCACAGCCAGCGGAACATAAGCACCGCGCAAACCGTACTGGGCTATCCAGTGCGAGTGAATGTGTGGTGAGCGAGAGTGGGAGATAGGCCACCCCATGACCCCAGCCAAAATAAATGAATCCATTGCCATAAGAGCGTTAGCATATCGCGAGTTGAAAGCTGAGAATCCTGCCCCTTATGTGAAACAATCCGAGCAGTCCCGTCCACTGTCCCGAGATGTCAGCCACTACGCCCACTTCTATAGCTCGTTTTCACCATTTCTTAGCGCTAATCACGCGTTTGGTGGATATTGCACCCACAGAAGCCGAACTTTTGTCTCAAGCGCGTCAATGCCTGCAGTCCCTGATAAGCCACGATGACTGGTTGCTGCCCGAGTTTGCTCAGCCCCACCCACAGCATTACCAGCAGTATTTGTTGTACGCAGATCCTCAAGACCGCTTTTCTGTGGTGAGTTTTGTGGGTGCGCCGCGTGTATCCACGCCTATCCATGACCACACCGTCTGGGGCTTGATGGGTATGTTGCGCGGCTCTGAGTTTTGCCAACCCTATAGCCGCATGTCCGATGGACGTTGGGTACCCGCAGGTTTTCAAATCGATATGCTGCCTGGCGACATTGAAGCCGTCTCGCCTCGCATCGGGGACGTGCATAAAGTTTGGAATGCCTTAGCCGACCAAGTTTCTGTCAGCATCCATGTGTACGGGGGCAATATCGGTCAGATGGAATGCAACAGTTACCGAGAAGACGGCTCACGCAGCAAATTTATATCTGGCTATGCCAATATCACCACGGCGCATGAAGCGCTCTTGCATCCACCACCAGTTGCTGCACCTCCTGCACCTTTAATTCCCCCAGTTGCTATTGCAACCCCAGACCCTAGCCCTACGGTTGCACCATCTGTGGTCCTACCCGTGCCGGTAAGTGATGCGACTTTGCCCACCAGCCCACCGCCAAGTAACGAAATCCCGACACAAGCAGTGGCGGCTGAGGCCCCGCACCCCTACGCCGTGACCAGTTACGCCCACATCAAGGCGGCGCTGTTAGCCAAGGAAGAAATTGCGCTTGTGGATGTTCGCGAAGAAGGTCCTTATGCCCAAAGTCATCCACTGTTTGCCATCAACCTTCCCTATGGGCGCATAGAAGTGGAGGCCTACAGGCGTATCCCAAGACGTGACACACCCGTGGTGGTTTACGACAATGGTGAAGGCTTGGCTTTGCAGGCCATTCCCGTGTTTCAACGCATGGGTTACAGCCAGTTAAGCGTCATGCAAAACGGCTTGGCTGGCTGGGCGGCTGCGGGTGGAGAATTGTTTCGCGATGTCAACGTACCCAGCAAATCGTTCGGTGAATTGGTGGAAGCGCAACGCAAAACCCCCTCCTTTTCTGCACACGAAGTCAAAGCCTTGCTCGACAGAGGTTCCGACATGGTGCTGTTGGATGCCCGCCCTTTTGACGAATACCAAAGCATGAGCATTCCAGGTGCTGTCAACGTCCCAGGGGGTGAGTTGGTGTTAAGGGCACGCTCGCTTGCGCCAAGTCCCACCACCCGCATCGTGGTCAATTGTGAAGGTCGCACACGCGGCATCATCGGTGCGCAGTCGCTGATCAACTCTGGTATCCCCAACCCCGTGTGCGCCTTGCGCAATGGCACCCTAGGGTGGACGCTGGCAGGATTGGATTTGGTCAAGGGAGCCACACAGTGCTTTGGCGAAATCTCCGACAACGATCGCAGCAAAGCCGCTGCCTCTGCTTTGGCCTTATTGTTCCGCGCGGGTGTGCCCAGGGTTGAACAAGCCACGGTGAAGCAATGGTTAAGCGAAACCGATCGCAACACCTATGTGTTTGATGTTCGTACCCCAGAAGAATATGCCCAAGGTCATTGGCCAGGCGCCATCAGTGCGCCTGGGGGTCAGTTGGTGCAAGAAACCGATCATTTCATTGGTGTGCGAGGTTCCCGTGTGGTGGTCTACGATGACGACGGAGTACGTGCCAGCATGACGGCCTCATGGTTGGCTCAAATGGGTTGGCAAGTCGCGGTCATCAAAGACATCACAAGTCAAGATCTGCAGAGCAAAACCGCCGTTTCAGAAGATGAATTGCCGCTCACACTTGCGCCCTTGACTGTGGTTGATCCCCCTACCCTCAAAACATGGCTGGCTAACCGCAGCAACCTGAGCATGGTCATCGATGTCGGCGACAGTACAACTTATGTCAAACGCCATATCCCAGGTGCTTGGTGGTTGCTACGCTCTCAGTTAGCCCAAGACTTCAGCCGCGTACACAAAGCCAACCGCTATGTTTTGACCTGTGGTGATGGCCGTGTTTCACGCTATGCCGTGGCAGAGTTGCAGCCCCTGCTACGCCCTGGTGTAGAGGTTCTTTGGTTGCCTGGCGGCAATGCTGCATGGCAAGCTGCAGGCTTTAGCACCCAACAGGGTGAGTCTTATTTGGCCAGTCCGCGCATTGACCGCTACCGCCGACCTTATGAAGGTACCGATAACCCAGCACTTGCCATGCAAGCCTATCTGGATTGGGAATCGGGTTTGGTCGAACAACTCAAACGTGACGGCACACACCACTTTAAGGTGATTTAACTCCCTATGGATACCGCTTGGGTTGCGCTTGCACTCACCCTGAAAGTCGCGGGTTGGGCCACTGCCATCAATTTGCTGCTGGGTGTTGCTGTAGGTTATGCCTTGTCGCGTTGGCGTTTCATAGGTGGTGATGTGATTGATGCCGTACTGACTTTGCCCATGGTCTTGCCCCCCACAGTGCTGGGCTACTACTTGCTTGTTTTATTGGGACGCCGTGGTGCGGTTGGTCAGTGGTTGCAACACAACCTTGGCATTGAATTGATCTTTACTTGGCAAGGCGCAGTCATTGCTGCCAGTGTGGTGGCCTTCCCTCTGGTATTCAAAGCAGCCAGAGCAGCTTTTGAAAATGTTGAACCCACGCTAGAGCAAGCCGCACGGGTACTGGGCCTGAGTGAAGCAGCCGTCTTTTTCCGTGTCACGCTACCTTTGGCTTGGCGAGGTATTTTGTCTGGCACCCTCTTGGCCTTTGCACGCGCAACCGGCGAATTTGGCGCTACGCTGATGGTGGCTGGCAGCATCGTCGGTGAAACGCAAACCCTGTCTATCGCTGTATACGAAGCAGTGCAAGCAGGGCAAGACCAAACTGCCAACTTTTTGGTGCTGGTGACCTCGATCAGTTGCTTGGCCATCCTGTTGGGTGCGGGTTATTTGGCACCGGGTCGTATTGCGGGTCAAGCACAAAGAGGTGAACGATGATGTGGCAAGTAGAGCTGCGCAGTCGCTTAGGGAATCAAGCCTCTGCTTTCGAGCTTGACATTGCTTTCACCAGCGATGCGCAACGACTTGTGGTGTTTGGACCGTCAGGTGCTGGCAAGTCACAAACATTGATGATGATGGCAGGTTTGAACGCACCCCAGCAAGGTAGGGTGGTCTTCAAAGACAAGGTCTTGTTCGACAGTCACCGTGGTATGCATCTGCCCGCTCGACAGCGAGGCCTTGGCTATGTGTTTCAAGACTACGCGCTGTTTCCGCATTTGACAGTGCATCAAAACATTGGGTTTGCTTTGACACAAGGTTGGATCAACCCTTCCCCTGCCCACCAAGACCCTGCGATTGAGCATTGGACAGCGGTGTTTCAGCTGCAAGCGGTTGCTGACCTTTACCCCGAACAACTCTCAGGTGGTCAGCGCCAACGTACCGCCTTGGCCAGAGCGCTGGTGGCCAGTCCACAGGCTTTGTTGCTCGATGAGCCCTTTGCGGCCATGGACCGCCCATTACGACAGCGTTTGCGCAGCGAGTTGTTGCAACTGCAAGCCGATTTATCTTTACCCATGGTACTCATCACCCATGACGAGGAAGATGTACAGGCCTTTGCCCAAGAGGTGATTCAAGTGGACAAAGGTCAGGTGCTTAGCGACTCCACCCCATCCGACTGAGCAAGCCATCGCGCTTGACCCACTGGTGCCATACAGCAGCAGATATATGCAAGATGATGATGATCATCATGACAAAAGCTGTGATTTCATGGATTTCACTGAAAAGCTCTTTGCCCTCAGGGGAGGGCTCCCACAGTTTGGGCAAAGGAAATCCAAAGAACTTGACGGGGTAAGGAGAGAAACTCGACCCCATAAAACCCGAGACAGGCAACACGACCATGCACACATACAAAGCCCGATGGGCCCATTGACTCAACTTGTTTTGAAAATCGGTATTGCCAATGGGCGGTGCGGGTACAGAATGGGTGACACGCCAACCTAAGCGCCACAAAATCAAAAAGCCTAAGCAAATACCGATGGACTTATGCAGATTGAACCACCCGGCGCGAATACCTGGCGGATCTTTGGGAATGTCTTCCATCCACAAACCCAAGCCGAGCTGATAAAAGAGACCGATGGCCAAGACCCAATGCAGTACCACCAACATGCGGTCGTACTGAAGAGGCAAATTGGCCTCGCTGAGAGGTTCGACATTGGAAGGGTCAGTACTCATGAGGGCTTTCGGTTAATTGACAGAGACAAGGTAACTAGTGTGTAACCACGCCCCATGGCAGTTTGCCTGTTGGGATTTCTTTGAACATTTTTCGACTGGCAATATCCACCACGCTGACAGAACCGCTGCGGCCTGAAGCGATGTAGAGCTTTTTACCATCAGGCGAAAAACCCATGTTCCAAGGACGCTGACCGATGGCGATGTTCTCCACCACCTTGAAGGTAGCAGTATCAACCATGGAGACATTGGCATCACCTCCATTGGTCGCAAACACATAAGCACCATCAGGCGAGACCGCAACGCCAGCTGTGCGTTTGCCCACAGACTGTTTGCCCACTACTTTTCGCTCAGCCATATCGATGGCAACCAACAAACTGGCAGCCTCGACAGCCACATAGGCTTTCTTACCATCAGGGCTAAAGGCGATGCCGCGAGGACGCTCGCCTACTTTGATAGAGGCTACTTGTTTACGTTTTTCAATGTCCAGCACATCGACTTGATCGGCTTCTTCGGCAGAAACTAGCATGAGCTTGCCATCAGGACTGAACACGCCATGCTCTGGGTTTTTGCCATGAACGGGAATGTCGAACTCCACTTTCAGTCGCTGGGTGTGTATGAAGCTGATGCTGTTGGAACCTTCATTGGCAACGCCCAGCCATTCACCATTGGGGGAGCAGTAAACAGCTTCAGGAGATTCGCCTAACTGAACACGCTGCTCAATCACACCTTTGACAGGATCAATCACCCACAGCTGCGCTTTGGTTTGTTCCGTGACGTAGAGTTTTTTGCTGCCCTTGCAAACAGCCAAGCCACGCGGTTTCCCACCTGTATCCATGGAGGAGGACAAGGTATCTGTGGCGATGTCAATGACAGAGATGGTGCCAGCACCCTCATTCGTGGCATACGCACGGGATTGGGCTGATGCCCCAAAAGAAGCACTCAATGTGGCGACACAAACGATAGACAAAACAAAATGTTTCATGACATTCCTTCAAAGAAAAATCAGCCTTGCAAGCATTGCAGCAAAGCAGCTATCTTAGTCAGAATGGCATGGTCGCCTGAATACCCAATAAAGCAGTCAGGGGCATTGCAGGTTCGAAGAACTGAGAACTGGCTTGGTTAACGATCACAGAACCCACGGCTTTACGTTCAAATAAATTGTCGATACCGGCATAGGTGGTGGTGTTGAAAGGTCCCCATTTGTATTTCTGCTGTGCTCGAATATTGACCATGCTGTAACCAGAGGCTTGTTCAGTATTCAAGTCGTTAGCAAAAATTTTGCTTCTGCCCACCAAATCGGCTGCCAACTCCGTGCCAGGCGTAAAGCTTCCCGCCTTGGTGGACTGTTCGTTTTGCGTCCAAGTGACGTTGCCAAAAAATTGGCGCTGGGGAATGGCAGGCAGAGCATTGCCAACATTCACATAGGAAGATGTAGACGAAGTTCTAAAACGTTGCTCATAAGTCACCGCCATCCAAGTAAAGGCAACTTGGGTGCGCCAATGAGGATTGATAGCTTGACGTAATGAAAACTCTAGGCCATCTCTGTTGGTTTTAGATGCATTTTGAAAAACGGTTTTCCCGCTGCTGGAAAGCTTGGTGGTAATTTCATTGTCTGTGTAAATATGAAAGATAGCAGCATCTAACTGAGTCGAGCTGCTGGGCTTCCATTTCAAGCCAGCTTCTTGATGATGACTTTTGGAGGCCAAGACGCTTTTATTGAATGTTTCTACGAGCGTTGTGCCAGCTGCCCCCGAAGTGGAGTATGCAACCTCGGAAAGCGTTGGTGTTTCAAAACCATTGCCCATGTTGACGTATAAATTCAATGCGTCATTGGCATGAAATGTCAAACCAACGACAGGTGAAGTGGCTTTATAAGTGACTTCGCCAGATCCGTCAGGACTTGATTTTGTAATGTAGTTGTCTTTGCTGCTCAAAATTACTTTGCTGTTGCGAGCGCCTGTCGTAAAGGTCCATTTTTCTTCAAAGTGCCAATTCAGTTGGGCAAAAAAATCACGGTTAACAGCCTTATTCAATTCATTGCGGGTGTCGTTGATGGCTGCAGTCTGTTGGCCGTTGAGCGTGGTACCGCCTCTTCTTAATTCTTTGGACGAGTCATAGTCCAAGCCAAAAACCCAATCGATGCCAGTTCCATCAGCAAATGAACGCCTTCCTTTCGCTTGTAAGCCAGTACCATAAAAATTTCTGTTTAATCCTGTCCATGCACCAGTGGCTGACCAAACTCCGGATGTGAGAGTTCCCACTTGGTGCTGCAGGTTTTGTCTGTCACCGGTGTAAACCCGCGCCATCAAATCTAAATCTTTATCGACTTTATGCTCTAGAACTGAGCCTAATTGGTTTTGCGCAACCGCTTTTCTTGTTAAAAATCTCTCTGCACCTGAGCCAGCCAATGCTGCATCACGATTGAACTCAGTAGCGGTTAATCCCAAAGGATCTTTGGCATAAGGCATGTCAAAAGAATTCATGATGAAGCGAGCCTTGGTGTCTTCTTTGACATCCCACGTCATGACGGTGTTGAGTTGCTTGCGTTGTGCAGCACTGTTGACGCGGTAACCTTCAATGCCAAAGTTACTGTAGTCCGCCACAATGCCCAACGTACCCGCGCGACCAGTTGCCTGGAAATTGGTTCGCGTCAAACCATACGAGCCTGCAAAGATTTGCGTACTGGCTTCAGGTGTCGCACCCGCTTCTCGTGTATAAGTTTGAATCACGCCCCCAGAAGAATTGCCGTAAAGCTGCGCCAAAGGACCTGTCAAAACTTCGATGCGCGAAGCAGAAGTCAAACTGACGGTAGAGGCTTGTCCTTGTCCATCAGGAATGGTGGCGGGTATGCCATCTGTGATGAGCCGAATACCGCGCAGACCAAACGGGGCTCTTGCACCGAAACCTCGAATGGAAATTTGCACATCTTGCGCGTAATTGTTGCGGTTAAGAGAAACCACACCAGGTACACGACCCAAAGTGTCAGACAAATTGACTTGGGCACCAGAGCTTCTGATGGTGGCCTCGTCAATCACTTGCACTGAAGCAGGTGTGTCAAATTGCTGCTGCTCTATGCGCCCACCCTGTACTTTGACTTCTTCCAAAGTTTGCGCGCCCGACACACTGGCACCAAGAAAAAAACCTGACATCGTCAAGGTACGGGTAACGGATGAACAAAATGTGTTGCGCAATTTCATAATAAACCCTGAGGAAACAAACAAAAGGTGGCAGTGTATGAAGACACTGCTTTTTCACCTAATCGACCTTTGCATTCCCCCTTAACTCCCACCTAGATATTTTCTGTAGTCGCCTCAGTTATCATGCGCCCTCTTCTCATAAGGCAATTTCAATTGAAGTCTTTTTTCCAGAGCCTAAAAAATAAAAACCCTCAATGGGAAGTTGAGCCATTGTGGTTTGAGTGGTTGGTCTTGGTCGGTTTGTTTATCTTTGCCACATGGTTGTTGGGCATTCAAGGTGTTTGGCATTTGCTGCTGACTTCAGACCCCACCGGCATCACGCTGGTCATCATCATTGTTTTCAGTGTCGCTACTTTATGGTGTGGTGTGCGGTCGCGTGAATTGGCACACCAAAGAGATTTGCTGTCCTTGGCAAGCGCTTCCGGTGTGGAGTTCATGGTGCAAGCCGAGGGCTGGGCTGGCGAATACTGGAATGCTTTGGCATTAAACCCCCAAGACAGTGGCGCTCCTCTGGACTTATTGATGGAGCACACCCATGGCTCACACTCCACCGCTTGGTGGGTCAATGGTGTTCAACTGAAGTTGGGCTTGCTTGGCAAAGTGATTGGTTTTTCAGTGCTGGCCATGCAAATTGGTCAAATTCAAAGCTTTGATCCTTCGCAAGCGCAAGACCTACTGCGCAACCTGACCTCTGGTTTGGGCGTGGCGCTGCTGACCACCATGGTGGGCTTGGTTGGCAATATCTTGCTGGGCTTGCAACTCACCCGCATGGACCGCTTTGCCGATGATTTGGTGGCGCAGGCTCAGCGCCACGGCATGCGCATACCGCGCTAAGAACAGCAGTTTTTATGCGCAAGCTCCGACACTCTCGCGAACCCGAGGTCGACCCTTTCTACGACATGTTGTTCAACATGCTCATCGCGTTTGTGTTTTGCTTCATCATTGCGTTATTGGCCATGAACCCCAAGGCTTTGAAGTCGGGCGACATTCCGGCCAAAGCCGAATTCATCATCACGTTGTCGTGGCCAGACTTGAACCCCAATGATTTGGATTTATGGGTCCAAGGCCCCTCAGGAGAAAGCGTTTGGTTTCGCAACCGCGAGGCGGACCTGATGCACCTAGACCGCGACGACCGAGGTAACTCCAACAACACCATCATGATCAATGGGAATAAAGTGATCAATCCTTTGCGCCAAGAGGTGGTGACGATTCGCAGCATCGTGCCGGGCGAATACGTGGTCAATGCCCACTACTATGAAACCAAAGAAATTGACCGCAATGATCCCCAAACCGGCCAGCCGGTTGAAGCCACTTTGTCGGTCATCAAGGTCAACCCCAAAGCCGAGGTTGTTTACTATGGTCAAGCCACGCTGGAGAGCCGTGGCAAAGAGGTCACCATCACTCGCTTTACAGTCACACCCAATGGTGGGGTCGACAATATCAACACCATCCCCAAAATTCTTGTGAAGTCCTTTTAATATGTCACTTACCTTTATTCTTGTCTTCGTTATTTTTGCTTTTTTACTGGCATTGGCCTTGGTTTATTCGCACTGGCCACGTTGGCTCAAAGGCTTGCTGGCGATTGGCGTAACAGGGTTTTATTTCTTTGGTTTTGCCAGTGTGCATTCCTTATTGGGTTTGCCCAGCACAGACGCTTTACCCCCTCGCTTTGTGATGATTGCAGCCATTGTGGATGAGCCGCGCGGCAAATTCCCAGGCGCTTTGTACATGTGGGTCACACCCATCGAAGAAGGCAAAAGCGTGATGCACCCGCGTGCCTACCAACTTCCCTACACCCGCGTCCTCCATGAGCAAATTGCCGATGGCATGAAAAAAGGTCGTGAGGGTGTGCCTCAAATGGGCACCGCTGAGGCCAAAGCTGGTAACGGCAAAGGTCCTAGCTGGCTCAACCCTGGGACCGATGAACAAGAGGTGAAGATTTTAGATTTGCCCACACCCCAAGTGCCTGAGAAATAACCATGCGCTGCTTCATTCTTGCTGCTTGCAGCCTGCTTTTTCTCACGGCTTGTGACAAGCCTGCCAATGACAACCCCTTGTTTCCACTGGGTGCAGGCAAGCGTTGGACCTATGAAATTGAAACGGTGTACGACAACCCCGAGGGCAAAACAGTCAAGCAAAAAATGGAATTCCATAACTTGGGCAGCGCTTCTTTGGCTGATGGCTCTACCGCTTGGCTTAGGCGCAGCAGCAATGGCCACGAATACTGGTTTCAAATCACTGACAAGGGCGTAGGTCGAGTCGCCATGAAGTCACCGCTGCAAGAGCAAGCGGTGATGGATGAAGATCCCCGGCAAGTTCTACCCACCACCCTGACATTGGGTGCCCAATGGAAGCACAACACCCTGCCTTATTTTTTACGCCGACGCAATGAAACGCCTGCAGAATTTCGCTATGTCGATAAATTCAAAAGTGTACCTATGACTTATGTTGTTGCGGCCAAAGATGTCTCTCTGGACACGCCAGCAGGTCGCTTTGAGCAATGTGTTCGTGTTGACGGGCAAATGGAGTTGATACTCTGGCATGAAGATACCCGTACCTACAAACCAACCCCTTTGCTGACCAGAGAGTGGTATTGCCCGGGGGTGGGCTTGGCGCAGTTCGAACGCGATGAACCCACCACAGCCCAATTTTTCCAGGGCGGGCATTTGCGTATGCGATTGCTCGATTTCACCCCTTAGCTTAGCCAAAACTTACTAATAACTTTGAGGGAACTTACATATGTATGTCAGGTGTGTTTCTTTTTGAGAAATTCCTTGGGTCGAATACCCCAACTAGGGTTTCTGCTAGGGCAGGTCTTATATAGGTCTAGCAAAATGCTGGGGTTAGTGTTTTTTTCCCGTTGTTCTTTATTTAACCCTGAAGGAACCTGTATGAAACTGTTAGTGAAATCAGTCGCGTTGGCTGCCGCCTTGGGCGCAGCAACGCTGGCCAGCGCACAAAGCTGGCCCACCTATGGTGGTGACACCGGCAACACACGTTACAGCGAAGGTACACAAGTTACCGCCGCCAACGTCAACAAACTGTCTGTCAAATGGGCGCTGCAACTCGGCTCCAACCGTTCACAAGAATCGTCCCCCATTTTGGTTGGTGACACTTTGTATGTGACATCTTCTTTCGGACCCAAAAACGTTTTTGCCGTGAATGCAAAAACGGGTGAAGTTAAGTGGAAATATTCTCCCGAGATGCCCAAAGCGATTGACCAATACGCTTGCTGTGATGTGAACAGCCGCGGCGTGGCATACAACGATGGCAAAATCTTCATTGGCCGCCTTGACGCACAAGTTACTGCCCTGGACTCCAAAACTGGTAAAGAGTTGTGGACATCCAAAGTGGTTGACTACACCGCAGGTTCCGTCATCACATCCCCCCCCACCGTTGCTAAAAACTTGATCATCACCGGCTTCGGTGGCGGCGAGTATGGCGTTCGTGGCGCTTTGGTTGCCTTTGACCAAGGTACTGGTAAAGAAGTGTGGCGTACCCACACCGTGCCAATGGGCAACGAAAAACATGCTGACACCTGGAAGGGTGACTCTGGCAAAACAGGCGGCGGCGCTGCTTGGAACGTCGGTTCCTACGATCCCAAGTTGAACTTGGTTTATTACGGCACTAGCAATCCTTCTCCCTGGTCCGCCTCTGTTCGTGGCAATGACTCCTCTGATATCGGCAAGTTCTCCAACTTGTACACCGCTTCAGTGGTTGCTTTGAACCCTGACACCGGCAACATCGTTTGGCACTACCAATTCACACCCCATGACGCATGGGACTATGACGGCGTGAACGAACTCGTGTTTGCTGACCTGCCTGTTGACGGCAAAAAAGTGCCCGTCATCATGCAAGCTAACCGCAACGGCTTCTTCTACGTGATCGACCGTGCCAATGGCAAGTTGATCTCTGCCAAGCAGTTCGTGAATGGTGTTAACTGGGCCACTGGCGTTGACCTGAAAACAGGTTCACCCATCGAAACAGCTGGTAACGTCAAGCGTCCTCAGTTGAAAAAATGGGCCAAAGACATTTGCCCCAACTTGCTGGGCGGCAAAAACTGGATGCCCATGTCCTACAACCCCAACACCGGCTTGGTCTACATCCCCACACTTAACCTGTGTATGGA
>Ga0214917_10004065_pt1 | contig 16541 bp, 16 predicted proteins | sample LL_1208_BB_MetaG_FD_177983 | JGI IMG/M metagenome (GOLD analysis project Ga0214917, IMG submission 177983) | Freshwater microbial communities from Lake Lanier, Atlanta, Georgia, United States - LL_1208_BB | ecosystem: Environmental > Aquatic > Freshwater > Lake | place: USA: Georgia | collected... | reverse complement strand
TAATCATAGTTGCAAAAACAAAGTATGCTTTTGTATCTACGCCTAGACCAACTGTGTACATGTGATGAGCCCAAACAACAAAACCTACAACTCCAATAGACACCATTGCATAAGCCATTCCAAGATAACCAAAAATAGGTTTTTTTGAAAAAGTTGAAATAATGTGACTAACCATTCCAAAACCTGGAAGGATCATAATATAAACTTCAGGGTGTCCGAAAAACCAGAATAGATGTTGAAATAAAACTGGATCCCCACCTCCTTTGGGTTCAAAAAAAGCTGTTCCAAAATTTCTATCCGTTAACAACATTGTGATTGCTCCAGCAAGAACTGGTAAAGACAATAGTAATAAAAATGCTGTTACTAAAATTGACCATGCAAAAAGTGGCATTTTATGCATCGTCATTCCTGGAGCTCTCATATTACAAATTGTAGTTATAAAATTAATAGCTCCAAGAATTGATGAAGCTCCAGCAAGGTGCAAACTTAATATTGCAAGATCCATTGCGGGTCCAGGTTGTCCAGCTTTTGAAGATAATGGAGGATATATTGTCCAGCCACCACCAACTCCTGATCCACCTGGAGGTCCTTCAACAAAAATAGAAGCGATTAATAAAGCAAATGCTGCAGGCAACAACCAAAAAGAAACGTTGTTCATTCTGGGAAATGCCATGTCTGGAGCGCCTATCATTAAAGGAACAAACCAGTTTCCAAAACCGCCTATCATTGCTGGCATTACCATAAAGAAAATCATTATCAAACCGTGGCCAGTAACGAGAACATTATAAAGATGATAATTACCTTTTAAAATTCCATCTCCCGGATACATAAGTTCCATTCTCATTAGAACAGAAAAAGTTGTTCCAATAATTCCTGCTATAATTGCAAAAATTAAATATAAAGTTCCAATGTCTTTATGATTTGTCGAGAACAACCATCTTGTCCAAAAACTTGGATAATGCGAATGGTCTGAACTTGTATTAGCCATTTATTTTTTCTCCTTTATTAAATTTTCTGCAACAACATTATTTTCTGGATACTTTGCAAACTTAGCTTTGGCTTCTTTTAACCAGTCATTGTACTGCTTTTCTGAAACCACTCTTACTGTAATTGGCATAAATGAATGTCTAGATCCGCATAATTCTGAACACTGTCCATAATACACGCCTTCTTTTTCAGCCTTAAACCAAGTTTCATTAATTCTTCCTGGAACAGCATCTCTTTTAACTCCAAATGATGGAACTGCCCAAGCATGCAATACGTCATTGGCTGTAATTAAAACTTTAACAACTTTATTAACTGGAACAACTACATGATTGTCAGTTTCTAAAAGTCTTGGTTGATTTGGTTTTAAATTTTTGGTCTCAACCATGTTAGCTTCAAAAGCAATATTTTGATCCGGATATTCATATCCCCAGTACCACTGATAACCTATAGCTTTAATAGTAACATCAGCCTTTGGTATAACATCTTGTTTGTAAAGCAGTCTAAATGAAGGAACTGCTATCACGATTAAAATCAAACAAGGAATGACTGTCCATAAAATTTCTATAAAAGTATTGTGTGATGTTTTAGAAGGTATTGGATTTTTTGAAGCTCTAAATCGTATAACTGAATACAAAAGCAAAAAAAGTACAAAAACAGATATTGCGACTATAATTGGAAGTAAAATACGATCATGTAGATGAACAATGTCATCCATAACAGAAGTAACCGATTCATTATAACCCATTTGCCAATTGCTTGCTGCAAATGATGTGCCGGGGGAGATAAAAGGCACTAAAGATAAATAAAATTTATTAAATAATTTTTTTGTCATTAATTAAAGATATACTATGTAAATATAGTTATTTAACTATATTATTATCACAAATATATACAAAAAATTTGCGACACTTTATCTAAAAATGAACCCAAATTTAAATGAGTTTTTTTCAGAAGAAAATTCAATTTCAAAAAAGTCAGCAGAAACAATAGTTAATAATACTCTTTTTAAGTGTGACGACGGTGAGCTATTCCTTGAATCTACTGTTTCGGAGTCTTTGGTATTGGATGATGGAAAAATCAAAAATACGAGTTACGATTCTAGTAAAGGTTATGGTTTAAGATCAGTTAATAACGACATTACGACTTACTCTCACTCCAACGAATTAACAGAAGAATCTCTAAAACAGTCTGCAAAAATAATTCTGGATGCTAATAAAAATTATTCTGGAAAAATAAATTCAGGACCAAAAAAAACTAATAAATATCTTTATACAGATGTTAATCCTATCGAGGCAAAAAATTTTTCAGAAAAAATAGATCTATTAAATAAAATTGATAAATATTTAAGATCTAAAAATCCATATATTAAGCAGGTTTCAAGTTCAATATTTTCTGAATACCAACAAATAGAAATTATAAGGCCTAACAATCAAAGTTACTCAGACAAAAGACCACTTGTTAGATTTAATGTTTCGGTCATGGTTGAAAAGAATGGAAGAAAAGAAACTGGAAGCTATGGAACGGGCGGTAGAAAAATATTGGACGAATATATTACTGAATTAAATTGGAAAAAAGTTTGTGATATCGCCCTAAAACAGGCATTAATTAATCTTGAAAGTGTTGATGCTCCTGCTGGCGAAATGAAAGTAGTTCTGGGACCTGGCTGGCCAGGAATACTTCTTCATGAAGCAATTGGGCACGGACTTGAAGGTGATTTTAATAGAAAAAAAACTTCAGCATTCTCAAATTTGATGGGGCAAAAAATAGCAGATGAACAAGTAACTGTCGTTGATGATGGAACAATTGAAAATAGAAGAGGATCAATCACTATTGATGATGAAGGAACTCCAACTAACAAAACTGTTCTGATCGAAAAAGGAATATTAAAAAATTATATACAAGACAGATTGAACGCAAGATTAATGAATGTGCAACCAACTGGAAATGGAAGAAGAGAAAGTTTTGAACACATACCAATGCCTCGTATGACAAATACTTATATGCTTTCTGGAAAATATCATCCCGAAGAAATAATTAAATCAGTTGATAAAGGAATATATGCCGTTGCTTTTGGTGGAGGACAAGTAGATATCACAAATGGTAAATTTGTTTTTTCTTGCACTGAAGCTTATGAAATTAAAAATGGAAAGATTGGCAAGCCATTAAAAGGTGCTACATTAATCGGTAATGGTCCTGATGTTCTGACAAAAGTTAAAATGGTTGGCAATGATATGGAGCTAGATGCTGGCGTTGGCACTTGCGGAAAAAATGGACAATGGGTACCAGTGGGTGTTGGTCAGCCAACAATTTTAATTGATGGCATTACTGTTGGCGGAACTCAAAATTAATTAATCTGAGAATTTAATATAGCAAGACCTGCGACCGCCGCAGTTTCTGATCTTAAAATATTCTGCCCCAATGAAATAGGAATACAATTGTTCATGCTTTTTAATAAGTCTCTTTCTTTTAAGGAAAAATCACCTTCTGGACCGACTAATAAATAAAATTCACGATTTTTATTATTCTTAATAACTTCATCAATTTTTTTATTGGAAGAGTTAATATCTGCAAAAAAAATTATAGAATTTTTATCAAAAGATTTGATTTTTTTCTCTAGCTTTTCAACCTCATGAATAGCTGGCAAAAATAACTGGTTAGATTGTTCGCATGATTCTTTTATGATCTTTTCTGTTCTTTTAATATTGAAATTTTTTGCAATTGATTTTTCTGAAATAACGGGAATAAAACTTTTAACACCTATTTCTGTGCATTTTTGAATTAAATAATCTAATTTTAAACTTTTAATTAAAGAAAATATTAAAGATATTTTTCCTGGTTTATTTATATTATCGATTTTTGAAATCAATTTTACTTTTGTATTTTTTTTATCAGAACTAATAATCTCTCCTTTGAACTCCCCATCTTTAGAATTAAATAAAAAAACATTATCCCCTTCTCTTAAACGCATCACATTCTTCAAATAATGTGCGTCTTCTTTTTCTAAAATTAAATCTAAATCTAGATTTAATTTTCTATCCAAATAAATTCTTACTTTTAAGGACATAACTGTTATTGTAACTAAATTATCTAATTTTTACAAAATGTACCAATTTGCTAACCTATTAAGATTAAATAAACCAGTTGGAATTTTTTTACTATTCTGGCCATGCGCCTGGAGTTTAGCAATGACTCAATGGTTTATTCTGAACAATTATCTATTTATTAAATATTTAATTCTATTTTTTATTGGTTCAATAATTATGAGAAGTGCTGGCTGCGTCTATAATGACATTATAGATAAAAAAATAGACATCAAAGTTCAAAGAACAAAGAACCGCTTAATAGCTTCCGGAAAAATAAAAATTAAGACTGCATGGCTTATTATTTTATTGCTTCTAATACCTGCATTCATAATATTATTTCAGTTCAATAATTTTTCTAAAATACTTGGTCTATCATCAGGATTGTTAATTGTTACTTACCCCTTTATGAAAAGAATAACATTTTGGCCTCAGTTATTTCTTGGGTTTACATTTAATTGGGGTGTATTACTTGGTTGGTCAGTATTCTTTGAAAATTTAACAATTGAAACTATCATTTTATATATGGCCGGAGTTTTTTGGACTTTAGGATACGATACAATCTATGCTCTACAAGATAGGCGCGATGATTTAAAAATAAAAGTAAAATCTACAGCAATAAAATTTAGACACGATTTAAAAAATTTTTTATCTTTTTGTTATATCTCCTTAATAACTCTTTTGATTGCTTTAGGACTTTTAACAGATAGATCTTTTTTATATTTCGTCTTAATAGTAATTGCAGCGATGCATTTGGCTTATCAGGTGTTAATAATTCAAAAAATAAAATCTAACAACAAGGAGAAGATTCAAATAGTTTTTAATAGCAATAATTCTTTTGGAATCTTAATATTTTTAATCTTTTTTTTAGAAATCTATAATGCTTAAAGATAATTCCTTCTTAAATAATCTTGGTGAATATTGCATTGATGAATTAAAAAAAATCGGAGCAACAAACTCTGAGGTAATAGTGGCTCATTCAATTTCTGAGGATATGCTACAAAGAAATGGAAAAATTGAAGAAGTCACAAGATCCGAAGATATTAGTATTGGCCTAACTGCTTATATAGGACAAAAAAAATCTTCTATCTCAACTTCTAATTTAACAAAAAATAATATCAAAGAAGCCATTGTTAGATGCTACGAAATGGCAAAGAGCACGCCTGAAGATAAATATTGCGGTCTTCCGGAGAATAATAATATTAAAAAAGATCATGTTGATTTAGATTTATTTGATAACTCGATAATCTCTTATGAGGCCAAAAAAAATTATATTTCTGAATGTGAAACAGAAGCATTAGCTCAGAAAAAAATATTTAATTCTAATGGAGTTTCATTTACCGAGGCTAAATCAAATTTTATACTGAAAAATTCTAATGGTTTTTCCAACGGAAGAAAGTCATCAATCTTTAGTGTTTCATGTGATGTTCTTGCAAAAGAAGAGGAAAGTATGGAAAGAGACTATGAATATTCATCAAAAAGATTTTTTTATGATTTAACTAAACCAAAAGACATTGGAAGAATAGCAGCTCAAAGAGCAAGCGCCAGATTAAGTCCAAAAAAAATAAATTCTTTTACTGGGCCTGCTATATTTGAACCAAGAGTATCGTCAAGTTTCTTGTCTCATTTAATATCGTCCATTTCTGGACATAATTTGGCTAGAAAAGTAAGTTTTATTAAAGGCGAGATAGGAGAAATTTTGTTTCAAGAAAATATTAATGTCATTGATGATCCATTGATAAAAAAGGGATTAGGATCAAGAAATTTTGACTCTGAAGGTGTGGATTGTAAAAAATTAGAATTAATAAAAAAAGGTAAACTTAATGAGATAATTTTAGATACTTATTCTAGTAAAATGTTAAATAAAAAATCTAATGGAAGATGCGGTGGTACGACAAATTGTTATTTTGAAAATGGAAAATTAACAAAAAAAGACTTAATGAAAGATGTTAAAAAGGGAATTTACATAACAGAATTATTTGGCTCTGGATTTAATAGTGTGACAGGCGACTTTAGCAAAGGTGGTTCTGGATTTTTAATTGAGAATGGTGAGATAACTTATCCAATTAGTGAAATCACAGTTGCTGGAAATATTAAAGATATGTTCAAAGAGATGCTATTGGCCAATGATTTAGAATTTAAATCTAGAACTAATTCTCCAACAATTAGAATTAATAAAGCAAGCATCGCCGGTAAATAAATGACTAAATTGGAACTTATAAACAGAATCTTTAAAACACAGGTTAAAAAATATATTCCAGAACTAAGTATAACTTTTATTTTTATTGTTTTAACTTCTCTAACAACGGCTGCCACTGCATGGCTACTAGATCCTGCTATTAAAGAAATTTTTGAAAATAAAAATAAACAAATGCTATATCTTATCCCTGTAGCAATAGTCTTTACGTTTATAATAAAAGCTTTTTCAATTTATGGAACAAGAATTATTACAATTAAAGTTGGGATAAAAATAATTAAAAATATTCAAACTCTAATGGCTCAAAAATTTTTACTATCTGACATCTCACATATTACAAAAAAACATTCAGGAAAATATTTGTCTAACTTTACAAATGATACAACTATCTTATTTACAGTTTTAACTGGTGTGGTTGTAACGTTATTTAAAGAAACATTCACATTGATAGCATTGCTTGCGCTAATGTTTTACCACGACTGGCAACTAAGTTTGCTAGCCATGATAATGATACCTGTTGCTGCTATTTCTTCAAAAAACATAGGAAAAAAAATGGGCAAAAAAGTCCATGTGAGTCTGGAAGCTTCGGATAAATTTATGAAATTTTTAAGTGAAATAATCAAAGGATCCTGGTTAATAAAAATCTATCAAAAAGAAGAGGATGAATTAAAAAAAATTAGCATGATTATTGATGAACGATTTAAAGCTATAAGAAAAGTTGAGCAAACAAGATTAGGTGCCGGTCCAATAATGGAAATAATTTCAGCCATTGCCATTGCCATTGTGGTTTTTTTTGCAGGTTATAGAAGTATGCAAGGCGCTATAACGCTTGGAGAATTTGTTTCTTTTTTAGCAGCCTTGATGTTGGCCTACCAGCCAGTTAGAGCATTGGCCGGGATTAACGTTGGTATACAAGAAGGTGTTACGGCTGCTAAACGAATTTATGAAATAATTGATCAAAAAAATGAGATTTATAATGATGAAAATGCTCCTTCTTTAAAATTAAAAAATGCAACATTAGAGTTTAAAAATATCAGTTTCACATATCCAGATGGAACACATGCTTTAAAAAATTTATCTGCAAAAATAGAAGGTGGAAAAAAAGTTGGTTTAGTTGGCATAAGCGGATCTGGAAAAACTACATTTTTAAATTTAATTCCAAGATTCTTCAATTTAAAAAACGGAACAATTCTTATCGATGATCAAAATATAAACAACATAAATTTAAATTCATTAAGAAAAGAAATCTCAATAGTTAGTCAAGACGTAATACTTTTTGATGACACTATTAGATCCAATATACTTTACGGAAATGCATCCGCATCTAATGATGAAATAATAAACGCATGTAAATTTGCAGCAGCTCAAGAATTTATAGAAAAACTTCCAAATAAATATGAAACTATCATCGGCGAAAATGGAATAAAATTATCTGGAGGACAAAAACAAAGATTGTCAATAGCAAGAGCTATATTAAAAGATTCTCCAATAATATTATTAGATGAGGCTACTTCATCTTTGGATTCTGAGTCTGAAGCAGTTATCCAAAAAGCTATTGAAAATTTAACTAAAAATAAAACAACAATTATAATTGCCCATAGATTATCAACGATAATGAACTGTGATAAAATTTTAGTTTTTGATAGTGGTCAAATAGTTGCTGAAGGCAGTCATGAATTTCTAGTAAACAATTCTTTGATATACAAAAACTTATATGAAAAACAAATTATAAGTTAATGAGGATTGCTTATTATTTAATAACAACGGTTTTCTATTATCTATTATATCCTTATCTTTATTTGAGAATTCTAAAAAAAAAAGAATGTCCATTACGCTATAAAGAAAAATTAGGAATTTCTCTTAAAACCAAAAATAATGGTTACCTAATATGGTTTCATTGCTCGAGTATTGGGGAATTAAAAAGTATATTTCCAATAATTGATCACTATTTAAAAAAAAACCAGATTTTAGTTACAACTTCTACCTTGGGCTCAAATGAAGTTTTTCAAAAAAAATATTACAATACTAATAATATCATACATCAATATGCTCCTATTGATAGTCCGCAAATTATTAAAAAATTTTTTAAAAAATGGAATCCTAATATTATTTTTTTTACTGAATCTGAAATATGGCCAAACCAGATTTTTTACGCAAAAAATAATAATATTCCGATAATCCTACTTAATGCAAGAATCTCAAATAAGTCATTTATTAAATGGAAATTAATAAAAAACAGTATGAATAAAATATTAAATTGTTTTGATTTAATTCTCTCTCAAAGCAATGAAAGTGCTGATTATTTTAATTATTTTGGAAGTAATAATATCAAAATATTAGGCAATCTTAAATTTATGGTGTCAGAAGATTTTGAAAATAAAGAAGAAAACTTAAATTTGCAAAAAAGATTAGTATTTATAGCTCTAAGCACTCATCCTACAGAAGAAGAGGTTTGTATAAAAATACATTCATCTTTGAAATCACAATACCCTAACCTACTAACAATCATTATACCAAGACACATAAATAGAATTCCTGAAATACAAAAAATAATTATAAATACTAAGCTAAATTTTTTAATTGCAGAATCTCTTGATAATTTTAAAAATAACACTGATATTTTAATAATTAATTCATATGGAAATACTAAAAAAATTCTTAAGTCATCAAAATATGTCTTTATTGGTGGATCTTTAGTAGATCATGGTGGACAAAATCCAATTGAAGTTGCTTATAACAACTCTTTAATTTTTCATGGACCGCACGTACATAACTTCACAGAAATTTATAACTTCCTAAATAAAGAAAATATTGCTTTTAAGATTAACTCGGGAGCAGAATTAATTAATCAACTAAAAGAAAAAATTAATGATTATCAAAACAAAAATATTAAAGAAAAAATAATTAGAATGGGAGATGAGATTTTATCATCAACGATTAAAGAATTAGATCAATATATAGTTAATTAATGTAATGTATTTTATTAAACCAAAATTTTGGGATAAAAAAAGTAATTCTTTTTTATCTATTTTATTATATCCCTTATCAATTATATATTACCTAATTAGTGTAATAAGAAAAAAAATTTCTATCCCTCAAAAATTTAACATTCCTATAATCTGTGTAGGAAATATCTATATTGGCGGAACTGGCAAAACATCTGTTGCTATAGAAATAATGAAAATTTTAAATCAATCTAAAAAAATCTGTTTTTTAACAAAAGGATATGGAAGGAAAAGTAAGAAAGATATTTATTTAAATGAATTGAACATATCCAATCAAAACACGTTAGACACGGGGGATGAGGCATTACTATTAAATAAATATGGACATGTTTATATTTCAAACAACAGAGCCAAGGCTATAAATACTATTATCAAATTAGGATTCGATGCGATTATTTTAGATGATGGCTTTCAAGATCGTCTAATATTTAAAAACTTAAATATTCTTTGCTTTGACTCAAAAAATTGGATCGGAAACAATAATTTAATACCCTCTGGACCGCTTAGAGAACCACTAACATCAATAAAAGAAGCTAATTTCATAATTATTAAAGGAGAAAAAAATCAAATAATTGAAAACGAAATAAAGAAAATAAGTCCAAATATTGAAATTATTTATGCTGAAAATAGAATTGAAAATAACGAAACATTAAAGAACAAAAATTTTATAGCCTTTACTGGCATTGGCAACCCTTATAGCTTTTTCAATACTTTACTAAATAACAACATAAAAATTATAAAACAAATTATGTATCCAGACCATTTTCAATTTACTGAAAAAAATTACAAAGTTTTATTTCAAGAAGCAGAAAATAATAATTGCAACTTAATAACTACAGAAAAAGATTGGGTAAGAATTAACAAACAATTTAAAGATAAAGTTTATTATACTAAACTGAGTACTTTATTAATTGGAAAAGAATCTTTAGAAAAAGAACTTAAAAAATTATTTTAATGAAAATTATCAGATATTTTCTAGAATTTATCTTGGTTATATTTTTTTTTTTAATATTTAAAATTATAGGTCTTAAATTATCTTCGGACTTAGGAGAAATCATTGGAAAATACTTTGCTCCCTTATTTAGAAAAAAAATAATAGCTAAAAAAAATATTTTAATAGCATTTCCAGGTCTTAGCGAAAAATCAATCGATGAAATGATTGATCGTATGTGGAAAAATATAGGAAGAATATTTGGCGAATACATACATATAAATAAATTTAGTGTTATTGACGAAAAAAAAAATAAGATAGTTTTTGTAAATAAAAATAATGTCGAAATCTTAAAGAAAAATAATAAGCCTATAGTTTTCTTTTCTGGTCATTTTGCAAATTTTGAATTGATGGCAAAATGTTTAAAAGAATTAGGATTTAACATTGGTGCAATTTATAGACCTCTAAACAATATATTTTTAAACCCAATCATGGAGTTTATTAGAAAAAGAGATATTTGCCCAATTCAAATAGAAAAGGGTTCAACTGGAACTAAAAAATTAATTAAACATATTGCCGCTAATAATCCTTTGGCATTAATGATTGATCAAAGATTATCATCCAGTATTCGTGTCCCTTTTTTTAATCAGCCAGCAACTACAACTACTACTCCTGCTCAATTAGCACTTAAATATGATGCATTACTTGTGCCTGTATTTTTAAAAAGATTAAAAAAAACTCATTTTGAATTTTTTATTGAAGAACCTTTGCTAGTAAAAAATACTAATGATTATGAGAAAGATATTTTTAATATCACTAAAATTTTGAATAAAAAAATAGAAGAATTTATAAAGATAGATCCTGCTAGCTGGTTATGGTCACATGACAGATGGAAATAAAAATATTATTTAAGAATTAATTCCGGATCAATTTTAACATCAAACCAATTCACTCCAAAATGCAGGTGTGGTCCAGTAGCTCTCCCTGTTGAACCAACTTTTCCAATCACTTGTCCTTTTTTAATTAGTTCATTTTTTCTTACTAAAATTTCATCTAAATGAGCATAAATTGTCGAAACGCCATGTCCATGGTCTAAAATTATACTTCCTCCTGTAAAATAAAAATCTTTCTCAGCAAGAGTTACGTAGCCATCTGCTGGAGACTTAATATCTGTCCCTTTAGGTGCTGCAAAATCAATACCTAAGTGTGGTGAGCGAGGCTTGCCATTTAATATTCTTTGACTACCATAAACTCCTGAGATTACACCATCAATAGGCTTACTAAATCCTGATAAGAAAAATTCAAAATCTGAATTAATTAATTGAGCATTTTTAATTAAGTCGTTTTCTTTTTTTATTATTTCTAATGACTCTTGATCTGGGGATACCATTTTTTCATGAAGACCGTCTATTTTTTGAATTTTATATTGTCTTTTCTTTATTTTGTAAGTTTTAGTATTGATTTGATTATTCTTATCAACTGACTCAATAACAATATTTCCTGTTTGATTGTAATTTATACCAAAAACAAAAATACCATTTTTAGATAATTTTATTTTTTGTTTATTAATGTATACGGACTTATCCGGATTTTCTTTTCCGATAATAAGTGCTCCTTGGGTAATTTCTCCATTTAACTCAAAAGCACTTGCTAAGTTCGATTGTAATAAAAAAAAAAATATAATTAAAAAGCGCATTTATTTTTTATTTAATTGTTTAAATCTCTCAGTTGCCTCAATATAAGAAAAATAGGCTTCTTGTAATTCAACGTTCCAATATTTTAATTCTGATAAATCAATTTTTTTTCCAGAAACTTTGCAGAGCACATAATCACCTGAGTTAATAATCTCAAAATTTCCAGGTTTAAATTTTAATTTTGCTTCTTTCATAAAAAATTTTATTAATTAATTTTAGCCTTAATTTTTCCATCCGATAATTCAATTATAACATCACTATTTTTATGAGCATGATTTGTTTTGTAAATAACATTATTATTCATATCTCTTATAATTGAAAAACCTCTTTTTAGAATTTTATTAGTATCTAAACTATTTAATCTAGAAAAAATGTTATTTAAGTTTAATTGATAATATTTAAATTTATCTTTTAAGAGATTAGAAAAAGATTTCTCATAACTTTTAATTTTGTCTTTCTTTTCTCTAATAAAATTTTTTAAATTATTAATATTTAATGATTTAGCTAATTGGTAAATATCTTTATCTTTTTCTTTTAAAAATAAATTAAAACTGGAAATTAACTGCTTATGTAGTGCAAAAATTTTTGCAATTAAATTATTCTTTTCTGGAACAGCTCTTTCTGCGGCGGCTGTTGGAGTTGATGCTCTGTAATCAGCGACAAAATCAAGCAAAGTAAAATCAGTCTCATGACCAATTGCTGAGATAATTGGTATTTTACTTGCGAATGCAGCTTTCACTACGTTTTCATCATTGAATGATAATAAATCTTCTACTCCTCCGCCTCCCCTAGCTATTATTATAGTATCAACATTAATTTTTTTATTAAAAAATTCTATTCCTTCGATAATTTCTCCTGCAGATTTATTTCCTTGCACAGAAATTGGATAAATTAAAAGATACGTTGGATATCTATCTTTTACTCTATTGATAATATCCATTATTACCGCTCCCGTTGGTGAGGTAATTATTCCAATTTTATTAGGAATAAATGGAATAGGCTTTTTGTGCTCATCGTTAAAATATCCTTCGGCTTGTAATTTTTTTTTTCTTTGTTCAATTAGCTTTAGTAGCGCTCCTTCACCTTGAAGTTCTATTTGATCTACTTTGATTTGATAACTTGAAATGCTACTTTTTGCATAAGTTGTGATCTTTCCTTCAGCAACAACCTCCATACCTTCTTCTGGAAAAACTTGCAAAAGTGGTACTGCGCTTGACCAACAAATAGCATTGAGCACAAAATTTTCATCTTTTAATGAAAAATACAAATGGCCTTTATTTTCTTTTATTTTGGAAACTTCACCTCTAATCCTTACTCTATCAAAATTTTCTTCTAAAATATTTTTTGTTAAAGATGTAATTTCTGAAACAGAAAATTCTGGTATGTTTTTCATTATCAATTTATATACCTATATTATTATATGAACATAGCTGTTATAGGAAGTGGCGGCAGAGAACATTCTATCTGCTTTAAACTAAAACAATCAAAACAAGTTAATAAAATTTTTTGTATTCCAGGAAATGCTGGCACAAGCGCAATAGCGGAAAATATTAATATAGATGTTTTAAATTTTAAAAGTATTTCAGATTTTTTAAGGAATAATAATATAAAAATAGTATTTGTTGGGCCCGAAGTTCCTTTGGTTAAAGGAATTAAAGATTACTTAGAAAAAAAAGATTTTTTTGTATTTGGACCGTCTAAAGCAGCATCAAGATTAGAAAAATCTAAATCTTTTACAAAACAACTTTGTAAAAAATATAAAATACCTACAGCGAAATATAAGTCTTTTAGCAGCATGAAAGGAGTTAAAGAATACATAAAAAAAATGAATGCTCCTATAGTAATAAAAGCTGATGGATTAGCTTCGGGTAAAGGAGTTTTTATCTGTAATAGCAAAACTACGGCATTACAAAAATGTAAAGAAATCAATCAAGGAAAATTTAAAAGTTCTAAAAAATTTGTTATTGAAGAATTTTTGTCAGGAGAAGAAGCGAGTTATTTTATACTGTCAGATGGAAAAAGTTATAAATTTTTTGGAACCGCACAAGATCACAAAAGAATAGGAGAAAGTGATACCGGTCCTAATACGGGAGGAATGGGCGCTTACTCTCCTTCAAATATTATTACAAATAAAGTTGAGGAGAAAATAAAAAAGGAAATTATTGAGCCTACGTTAAAAGGATTAAAAAAATTAGGATGTCCCTTTGTTGGAATTCTTTATGCAGGGTTAATTATTAAAAATGATCAACCCAAACTTATTGAATATAATATTAGACTTGGAGATCCTGAGTGCCAAGTTTTGATGATGCGATTAAAAACCGATTTGTTAAAAATTATATTAGCTTGTAAAAAAAAACAAATTAACAAAATAAGAATTAATTGGAGTAATAAAAAAGCAATAACAATTGTTGCCTCATCTAAAGGATATCCTAATAAACAGGGCAAGATATCAGAAATCAAAAATACAGAAGAAATCTTACTAAATAATAATCAATATTTATTTCACGCAAGTACATTTAAAAAGAATAATAAAATTTTGACATCTGGGGGTAGAGTTTTGAATGCTTCGGCTTTAAATAAAAATCTTAGATCAGCTCGAAGCACATGTGTTAAAATGTTAAAAAAAATTAACTGGAAAGATAAATATTTTAGAAGAGATATTGGTTGGAGAGCTATTAATAATTAATTACGTTTTTTCTTAAAAAAATCTTTCATTAAATCTAAAAAAATATTTTCCTTAAAACCATAATAAAACTTAGGCTTATGATGTAAATTACTAGAATAAATCAACTTTGGACCATTAATAAATCCTCCTGACTTTTTATCTTCTAAACAAAAATAAACTCTTCTAATTCTAGAAAGAGAAATTGCAGATGCACACATAGCGCATGGCTCTAGAGAACAATATAGATCAAATTTATCTAATCTTTTTGAATTTGTTAATTTTAAAGCTTTTAAAATAACATTAATCTCAGCATGTAAAATTGGATTTTTTTTAGTTTGATTTATGCATGCTGATATAACTTTTTTATTAACTGGATCTACTATAATTGCGCTAATAGGTAGCTCTCCTAAAGCTAGAGCTTTTTTTGATAATTTTAAAAGTAAATTAGTATAAATATCAGTCTGACCATTCATTATGAATAATAATTACCAAAAAAAAATTAGAATAGCTAAATTTTTATCTAGCAAAGGATATGGTTCTAGACGCGAAATAGAGCAATTAATTCAAAAAAATAAAATTATTGTTAATAAAGAAATTATTTCATCGCCAATTACTTTTGTAAGTAATGAAGATGAGATAATTATAAATAATAAAAAGATTAATCTTGAAAAAAAACTAGAGGTATGGAAACTTTATAAACCATTAAACTACATTACATCTCGAAATAAACAGGACGATAGACCGATTATATATGATCTATTACCTTTTAATCTTAAAAAAATAAAAACTGTTGGAAGATTAGATATTAATTCTGAAGGACTTTTATTGTTAACAGATGATGGTGAAATAATAAGAAATTTAGAATTACCTAAAAACAAATTTATTAGAAAATATAAAATTAGAGTTTATGGATACATAGATGAAACTTCTCTGGATAGGATTAGCAAAGGAGTAAAAATAAATAACATTCAATACGCTCCTTTTGAATATAAATTATTAAAAAAAGGAAATGCAAATTCTTGGGTAGAGTTTCATATGCGTGAAGGAAAAAATAATGAAATAAGAAATTTATGTGCTGCTGTTAATCTTAAAGTTAATAGGCTAATTCGTCTGGAATACGGTCCATTTAAACTCAAAAACTTATTAGCTGGAAAAGTAGAAAAAGCAGAAGAGAAAGAAATGAGATTATATGAGGATCATATCAGGAAAATATAAAGGAAAAAAAATACTTTTTCCGAGCAAATTAATTACTAGACCTCTAAGAGATAGAGTCAAAGAGAGTATATTCAATATATTGCAGCACTCAAATAAAATTCAGTTTGAATTTAAAAATTCGACAGTTCTAGATCTTTTTTCTGGTTCAGGTTCCTTTGGATTAGAATGTTTATCCAGAGAGGTTGAAAAAGTATTTTTCTTTGAAAAAAACCCTGAAGCTTTTTCCATTTTAAAAAAAAATCTTAATACCCTAAATATACTAAGCGCGAATGCTATTGCTACTAATGAAGACGTTTCTTTAATTCAGAATAATAAATTATTTAATCAAATTAAACCTAATTTAATATTTTTAGATCCGCCTTTTAAAATAAAAAATATTGATAATATAATAAATGACTTAAAAAAGATTATTAACAAAAAAAATGTATTGGTTATTCATACAAACTCTGAAAACAATATTGAAAATAAAGAACTCGATGTTATTGAAGAGAGAATTTATGGCGTTTCTAAAATTTACTTTGCAAAATTAAATCTAACTCAATAAAGAATAAGTCTCTTTTTTGATTGCTTCTACAGCTGGTTGGTTAAAAGGATTTAAGTCTAGCGCTTTACACAAAATTGCCGTTTCTAACATTGAGTAAACAAGCAAAGAAATAAAGCTTTGAATAGGCTTTTTTTGATCAATCAATATTACTCGAAATGGTATCAAATTCTTTTTAAAAACTTTTATCGTTGCATTAAATTGTGCATCAACAATATTATTTAAA
>Ga0214917_10004064_pt1 | contig 16541 bp, 16 predicted proteins | sample LL_1208_BB_MetaG_FD_177983 | JGI IMG/M metagenome (GOLD analysis project Ga0214917, IMG submission 177983) | Freshwater microbial communities from Lake Lanier, Atlanta, Georgia, United States - LL_1208_BB | ecosystem: Environmental > Aquatic > Freshwater > Lake | place: USA: Georgia | collected... | reverse complement strand
CCCTTCAGCGGACGGGACATCCAGGATGAAAAGGTTCTCGGCACCGTCCACGTTGCCACCGGCCGGTCCGACCACCTCGGCGGCCACCTCACGCCCGACAAATTTGCCGAAAGGATCAACGCCACCCACGACGACATCCTTTATGCCCCCCACAAGACGCCTGAGATCACGGTAAAACAGGTGCGGATGCATCGGGACGGAAAAACCACCGTGGTGATGGAAAATTACCGCCCCTCGGCGTACCTCGAGCAACTTCTCGCCTGAAATCCGTTTACGAAACCTCCTCCGCTTTGGCGGAGTATTTAGCCTTCCACTACCTCGCGCCCAAGGATCTTCTTCCCAGGGGGCACGTGCCTCCCTTTGGAATTAAGAACTTTCCCGAGGCCTGCGCCACCTTGCTTTTATCGGAGGCCAAGCGCCAACAACTCAAGCCGCTCCGCGCCCTGGACTTGGGCTGCGCGGTGGGCCGGTCTTCTTTTGAATTAGCCAGAAAAGCTCCGGAAGTGGTGGGCATCGATTTCTCTAAAGCATTCATTCGGGCGGCCCGCACCTTGCGTAAGAAAGCTTCCGTTCGTTTTCCCCTGAAGCTGGAGGGAACTCGAACTCGAATGACCACAGCCAAGGCACCCAAAACGAAATATCGAACACTGGTCTGTTTTCGGACCGGCGATGCCCTCAGGCTGCCTGATCTCGGAATGTTTGATCTGGTGCTCGCCGCCAATCTCGTGGACCGGGTAAAAGAACCAAAAAAGCTTCTTCAAAAGGTTTTGCCGTCGCTGGTTCGACCGGGTGGCTTGGTGCTTCTCACCTCCCCCTACACGTGGACGAAGGAATTTACCCCCTCTTCGCGTTGGCCGAAAGATTCGTTCCCTTCCATTCGTAACATCCTTTCCCCTGATTTCCGCCTCCTTCGCCGCCAAGACCTTCCCTTTCTCCTCCGTGAGCACCGCCGCAAATTCCAGCTGACCTTCGCGGATGCGACGATCTGGAAAAGGCGTTCGTCCTAATCCTCGTTCCAAACTCCACTCCGACTTTGCCTGTCAGCCCTAAATCATTTATTCTCAACCCTTATGGGCAAAACCCTTTTCCAGAAAGTTTGGGAACGGCACGCCGTGGGCAAACTGCCTGACGGATCGACCCAGCTTTTCATTGGCACCCACTTGATCCACGAGGTTACCAGTCCCCAGGCCTTCGGGATGCTCCGCGATCTGGGACTCAAGGTGGCTTTTCCCCAGCGAACCTTCGCCACCGTCGACCACATCGTCCCCACCGACCAGCGGGTGGAACCCTTCAAAGACACCTTGGCAGACGCCATGATTAAGGAACTCCGCAAGAACTGTACGGAGTTTGGCGTCACGTTTTTTGACATCCCTTCAGGCAAACAGGGCATTGTTCATATCGTTGGCCCCGAACAGGGCATCACCCAGCCCGGCACAACCATCGCCTGCGGTGACTCCCACACCTCTACCCACGGCGCTTTCGGTGCCGTCGCTTTCGGCATCGGCACCAGTCAGGTGCGCGACGTCCTCGCCACCCAAACCATGGCCCTCTCCCCGCTCAAGGTCCGCAAGATCGAGGTACGCGGAAAGCTCGGCCCCGGCGTCTACGCCAAGGACATCATCCTTCATGTGATTCGGACCCTGGGCGTGAACGGAGGCACCGGCTTCGCCTACGAGTACGCCGGGCCCACCATTGAGGGTCTTTCCATTGAGGAGCGGATGACGATCTGCAACATGTCGATTGAGGGCGGAGCCCGCGCTGGCTACGTGAATCCGGACGAAAAGACCTTCGCCTATCTTCGGGGGCGCCCTTACTGCCCCAAGGGAAAAGACTGGGACGCCGCGGTGATCGAATGGAAGAAGGTCGCCTCCGACCCCGATGCAAAGTATGACGATGTGAAGGTTTTTGACGCCGCCCAGATCCGCCCGACCGTCACCTGGGGCATCAATCCCGGCCAAGCCATCTTCATCGATGAAGTCATTCCCGAGCCGGATAAACTGCCCGTGGCCGACCGAGCTTCCGCCAAGGAGGCTCTCGAGCACATGAAATTCAAGGCGGGGCAAAAACTGGCCGGTGAACCGATCCAGGTCGCCTTTTTTGGCTCCTGCACCAACGCCCGTGTGTCGGATTTCGTGGAGGCTTCCCGGTTTCTCAAAGGCCGCAAGGTCGCATCCGGGGTCCGGGCCATTGCCGTCCCCGGCTCCCAGGGGGTCAGCAAGGTCTGCCAGGAAATGGGCATCGACCGAATTTTTAAGGAGGCGGGGTTTGATTGGCGCGAGGCCGGTTGCTCCATGTGCCTCGGCATGAACCCAGACCAGCTGGTGGGAGATGAAATCTGCGCTTCCTCTTCCAATCGGAATTTCAAGGGACGCCAAGGAAGCCCGACCGGCCGGACCATCCTAATGAGCCCGGTGATGGTCGCCGCCGCCGCCGTGACGGGCAGGATCAGCGACGCCCGCCAAGTCTTCGCCTGATATGTCGCTGGCTCCCATCAAGAAAGTAGCCGGCCGGGCCGTCCCGGTGGAGGGGGATGACATCGACACCGACCGGATCATTCCCGCCCGCTATATGCGCTGCGTCACCTTTGACGGACTTGGCGAACATCTCTTTCGCGACGTTCGGTTTACCCCGGAAGGAAAATCAAAAAACCATCCGATCGACCAGCCCAAACACAAAGGCGCCACCATTTTGGTGTCCGGCATGAACTTCGGATGCGGAAGTTCCCGGGAGCACGCTCCCCAGGCCATCGTCCGCGCCGGGTTCAAGGCGGTCATCGCCGGCAATTTTGCGGAAATTTTCTTTGGCAACAGCACCACCCTCGGCCTCCCCTGCGTGTCCGCCCAATCCGACGATCTTCAGGCCCTTACCAAGCTGGTCTCGGAAAAGCCGGACACCGAGGTGGTGGTCGATCTGGAAAAACTTACGGTCAAGGCAGGACCGCTGAGTTTTTCCGTCACCATGAAGCCCATCGCGCAACAGGGACTCTTGTCGGGTCGTTACGACGCCATTGCCGACCTGCTCGCCAACCTTCCCAAGGTGAGAACCATGGCCGCATCGATTCCCGCTCCGTCCGTCCCCTCATCCTAATCCTTAATATCTTCCAGACAAAAACACGCCCCATCCGGGCGCTAGGAAAATTTCTTTCGACCCTGGAATCCTCCAGAACTTGAGGCTCCCGCTTCCGCGTCTGCCTTCCAATCAAGGCACGACATGTTCGGATTAAGGTTGGGCCTCGTATTTGATTATATCGGACGAAAGAAATTGCTCCGTCACACGCGCCGGACAGGGCGTGAAACCGAATCAACTTGGTTCAAAGAACTCCCCGGAGCTTGGCTTGGCACCGGGCGGAGAGCGACTCGAGAATTTTCTTCTCCCAGCCGTTCACCATCTCTTCGGTCAACGTAAGCGTGGGGGAGCGGAATTTCAAGCGGCAACCCAAAGATAATGAGCCTTTCGGAACTTTGGCTCCCGCGGGATCCCGGAAACGGTCAAAGACGGTCAGGCTTTCCAATTCCGGAGGCGCCACCGTCCGAATTGCCTTCTCCACCTCCCCGTAGGCAATCGTCTCTGGAAGCACGAGGGCCAGATCCCTCTCCACTCCGGGAAAACTGCTGATCTCGCGGTTTTCCGCGAGCTTGGCGGTGGCCGATCCCAGGGAAACTTCCGCCACCCAGACGGGAATTTTCAGGCTCGCCTGTTTTTTTTCCGCCGCCCCGGCTTCGCGCAGCTTCATTTCAGCGGGAATTCCCGGAAAGCGGGAGCGGAGCTCCTCCAAAACCCCTTTGAGACTGAACCATCCGGTTTTCTCCTCTTGGTCCTGCCAATCCACGGGCCGTTCCCGACCCGCTACCAAGAGCGCGAGCCGAAACTCCTCCCGCCCCTTGTCCCCGGCCACCCGTCCGATTTCAAACAACTTCAGGTCGGCCATGCCACGGGACACGTTCCGACCGGCGGATCCAAGCAGGCCCGGAAGGAGGGAGCCCCGCAAGGCCGAGGCCTCCGGTCCGGCGGGAATGGAAAGTTTCACGAAAGTTCCCTCATCTTTTCGGATCAGACTTCCGGTCATGGTTTCGGTGTAACCACGCTCCGTCAAAAAGGCGCGGATCCGACGGCGCCGCCGGTCTTCGCGGTCTTCGACCGATTCCCCTTCCGCCAACGGATCCAACACGGAGGGGGTTTGATCCAGATTTTCCAGACGGATCAACTCCTCAATTAAATCCATCTCCTCGCGAACATCCCCCCTCCAACTCGGCGGGATCCAACCCTCGCCTTTGACCTCGAATCCTAGGGCGGTCAGGCGGCTTTGGATTTTCTTCGCATCCAAGGGGTGGCCGATCATCTTTTCCACCTTGGCCACGCGAAGGGAAATGGGCGCAGGATCCTTGTTTACTTCCGTTCCCACCGTCAGGGTCCCTTCCATTTTTTCCAGGGCACCACACTCCTGGAGCAAGCTGATCACGCGGTTGCGGGCTCGTTCCACCAGGGCGGGATCTAGGCCACCTCGACCGAAACGCCGTGAAGATTCAGTGTGCAGCGACAACCTCCTCGCGGTTTTCCGGACCGTGCCGGGATGGAATCGGGCGGATTCCAAAAGAATTTTTCGCGTCCCAGCTTCCACCGAGCTTTCCTTTCCCCCCACCACCCCCGCCAGCGCCACGGGTCCCTTACCATCGGCAATGACCAGATCCTGCGGATTCACCTCATGGGAGCCTCCATCCAAACCGGAGATTTTTTCTCCTGCCTTGGCGCGCCGGATCTGGATGGTAGTGCCCTGGATCTTGGCCGCATCAAAGACGTGGGTCGGTTGACCGATTTCCAACAAAACGTAGTTGGTCACATCCACCAGCAGACCCAGGCTGCGCATTCCGCAGGCGGCGAGCCGCTTTTTCATCCAATCCGGAGAATCCAACCCCGCCTTCACGGAGAGGACCGTGAGGGAGTAACGCGGACAATCCTCGGGATCCGCCACTTCCACTCTCCATCCGGTCAAGGGACCGGCGGCGGGAGCTTGAATCGGACCTCGATCCTTCCGCTTCGCCCCCAAGGCCGTGAATTCACGGGCCACCCCCTCCATGGAGGCCAGATCCGCCCGGTTAGGTGTGACCTCAAACTCCAGCACGGTCTCCCCGGGGAAAAGTTTTTCCAACGGCACTCCCAGCGGAGTCTCCTTGGGCAAAAGCAAAAGTCCCTCGGCACCCTCGGCGATTCCCAGTTCCTTCGCGGAACAGAGCATGCCCTCGGAACTTTCCCCGCGCAGCTTGGCCGATTTGATGGTCAGCCCATCGGGAAATGTCGTGCCGGGTTTGGCCAGGGGCACAATGTCCCCCACATTATGGTTTTTCGCCCCGCAGACCACCTGCCGGGGACCACTGCCATCATCCACTTGGCAGACAGTCAGGCGGTCGGCATTCGGATGAGGTTTCTTTTCAAGGATCTTGGCAGTGATCACTCCGGGGACCTGACTCCCGGTGGAGCGCATGGAGATGACTTCCGTGCCGCTCCGGGTGAATTGGTCCGCCACCTGTGTGGCGGTCCCCTCCCACTCACACCACTCCCGCAACCATTCCAGGGAGACCTTCATTCCGTTTTTTCTTTCCGGGGCGCGGGCTTCAGCTTCCCCATCCGATCGCGCAGTTTGGCCGCCTCTTCGTACTGTTCCGTGCGGATCAGGTGTTGCATCTCGGCCTCCAGTTCGTCCCGACCAGCCTTTTTTCTCCTCGGTCGCTTGCCGATATGGATCATGGCCTTTTGCGACTCCTGCAAGGCAACCGTTAACGATCCGGAAAACTTCTCATAGCAGCCTGCGCAGCCCAAACGGCCGGTTTTGTTGAGGGTATCGAGGGTGTAACCGCAGGCCGGACACTTTTCCGCCTTTTCTTCCGCGATGGAGGAGGAACCTGTTATCAGGGCTTCCGCGGAAAGGAACCCAGAAGGGTGAATTGCCCCGCTTTCGCGGGCGCAATCCTCACAGAGGTCAGTGCGCTTGAGTTCCCCGCCCACCACCGTGGTCATGAAGACGGTGGCCGGCTTCCTTGCACACTTCTGACAATCCACGGCGCCTTTAGGCGGGGATTTTCGTCCCCGTGGTGGTGACCAGCTTGTGATAGCGGCGGATGAGGTCGGCGGTGTGTTTCCCGGGCTTACCCGTCCCGATGGTCCGACCGTCCACCTCGACCACCGGAATGACCTCCGCACCGGTCCCGGTGAGGAACATCTCCTCCGCCGTGAACAGGTCATAGCGCCGGACATCGTCTTCCCTGGTTTTCCAGCCGGCTTCCCGCGCAATTTCCAACACCGTGTTGCGGGTGATGCCGTTGAGGGCACCAGAGGAAAGCTTGGGGGTGACGAGCACCTGGTCGCGAATGAAGAAGATGTTGTCGCCCGAACATTCGGCAACCAGGCCCTGCGGGTTGAGCAGGATCACCTCCTGGGCCCCCGCCTGCTGCCCCTCGATTTTGGCGAGGATGTTGTTCAGGTAGTTGAGCGACTTGATGCTGGGATCCAGTGCGGCCGGGGAGTTCCGCCAAGTGGGCACCGTCACCACCCGCAACCCCTCGCGGTAGTACTTTTCGGGATAAAGCTCCAGCTCGCTCGCGATGATGATGATGGTCGCCTTTTTGCAACGGTCAGGGGAAAGGCCGAGATACCCCTTGCCCCGGGTCACCACCAAGCGGAGATAGCCGGACCTCATCTTGTTTCGTTTGCAGGTTTCCAGCACCGCAGCACGCATCTCCTCCCGGCTCAGCGGGATCTTGAGGAGGATGGCGTGCGCGGAGTCCTCCAGGCGCCGGAGGTGCTCCTCCAGCTTGAAAACCCGGCCTTCGTAGGCGCGGATGCCCTCAAAGACGCCGTCGCCGTACAGCAGGCCGTGGTCGAAGACCGAGATCTTCGCTTCCTCCTCCGGGTAAAATTTTCCGTCGATATAGATGGTCATGATCGGTTTCCGGCCAGCCTTCCGTCCGCGATCCGGAGCGGGGTTCCCACCCGCCCCGCCACGGTTTCGTCGTGCGTGACCAGCAACAAAGATTTTTGCCTTTGGCGCACCATCTTCACAAGCAAATCAAGCACCGCGGACGCGGAGGCCCCATCGAGGTTACCGGTCGGTTCATCCGCCAAGATCAGTTCCGGCTCCAGCACCAGGGCTCGGGCTACGGCCACGCGCTGCTGCTCCCCGCCCGAAAGCTCGGCCGGCAGATGATCCCGGCGCAGGGTCATGCCCACCTCATCCAAAAGGTCCTCCCAACTTTCCTCCAACGGCACGCCCGCCAGCATGGCGGGAAGCCGGATGTTTTCCTCCACGGTGAGCTCCGGAATCAGGTGGTAGGATTGAAAGACAAAGCCAACGGCTTTTCTCCGCCAAATCGCCCAGCGGGATCGGTCCCATCCCCGGGTGCTCTCCCCTTTCCAAAGAATTTCGCCCCGATCGGGATTTTCCAGGCCGCCGAGAATATGGAGAAGCGTCGATTTCCCCGCCCCCGACCGGCCACAGATGGGGCGGCATTCCCCCGCGGGAAGTTGGAGGTCGATCCCATGAAGAATCTCCAGAGCCGGTCGCCCTTTGAGCTGATAGCTCTTGTGGAGGTCCCGGACTTCAAGGAGGGGGGCACTCATGACCGTTTCAGGTTGGCGGCCGGTTCCGTGCGTGCAGCCGCCCAGGCGGGAGCCAGGGCGGCCAAGACACTGAGGGCCAGACCGGCGGAGGCCACCCCGAGAAAGATCCCCGCATCATATTTCACCGGGAGGGAGGCAAAATGATAGATCTCCGGAGGAAAAAGATCCTGCCCGGTCACTTTGGCAATCAGATTGGCAACGCCGTTGCGGTTCACCAAAACCAACCAAGCTCCAGCCACCCCGGCCAAGGAACCGAGCACCCCGACGACGACACCGTAAAGCGTGAAGACCATGGCGATTTGTCCGGGAGTCGCGCCGATCGCCGCGAGGGTTCCGATTACCCGCGCCCGCTGAACCGTGACCGTGATCAGCGTGCCGCTCAAACCCAGTGCCGCCACCGCCATGACAAAGAAAAGAAGAAAACTCATCACCCTCCGTTCTACCGCCACGGCGGCAAACAGGCGCTGGTTGTGGTCCATCCAGGTTAAAATCCGCAGGCCGGGGAGCTTGGCACGGAGTTTTTCTGCCACCGCGGCGGCCTGGGAAGAATTTTGTAGCCGAATGGCCACCCCGTGAACGGAATTGGTGAGCGCATAAACGTCCTGGGCGGTCGGCAAATCAGTCAGCAGGTAGTCGGAGTCGTAATCATACATCCCGGTTTTGAAGATCCCGGCGACCCGGAAGGTTCGGGGAAGTGGGATCTTTTTAGGAACACCCGGGGCGTTGGTTTTTCCCACCAGATCCCGGAACTGTTGCGGGCCGAGCAGATTAACCTCGGTTCCGATCTGAGCCCGGTTGGCCGTTGCCCATTCACTCCCCACCACCAGGTGGTCTGCTCCCGGTGACCAGGTCCCCTCGATCAGACACTCTTTCAGCGGCACCACGCTTTCCGCGGTGGCGGAATCCCATCCCTTGATGCGCGGGGTGGAGATCCGCCCGCGCGTCTCCGCCAGCACCGGGCCCAGCACGGCCGGACTAGCCCCTATCACCTCAGGTTCGGACCGAATCGCCTCCAGAAGCCGGTCAGGCTCAGGCAGGGGGCCCTGACCTGCCACGGTGAGATGGGATTGGAACCCGATCACCTTGCGCGTGAGTTCCTCCTCAAACCCTCGCATCACGCACTGGACCACAATCAACACCAGCACCCCGGCCACCACGCCCAACCAACTCAGGATCGTGATGACTGAGACGAAACTGCGGTGGGGACGAAGAAAACGGAGGGCGAGAAAAAGTTCCGGCCAGCTCTTCATACGCCTACCGTGCGGGGAATCCCCGTTTGGCTCAAGCCGCAAGACGGTTTGCCCGACCGGCCTCTTCCCGATATCCTAACCTGTTCATGGCCAACGGACATCATCTCAAGAAGGCAAAGCGCGTTCTCGAAATTGAGATCGCTGCCTTGCAACGGGTGCGCCGCCGTTTGGGTTCCAGCTTCCTGAAGGCGGTACAACTCATGCGCCAGCGGCTGGAGAGCGGGGGAAAAATCATCGTGACCGGCATCGGCAAGTCCGGACACATCGGCCACAAGATTGCCGCCACCTTCGCCAGCACAGGCACCACCTCAGTGGCCCTGGATCCCGTGGATGCCGCCCACGGCGATCTGGGGGTCGTTTCCCCGAAGGATCTGGTCATCGTGCTCAGCTACAGCGGCAATACCGACGAACTTCTCCGCGTGGTTCCCCTGCTCAAGCGCCTAGGCACACCCATCGTCGGCATCACCGGCAATCCGCGCTCTCCCCTGGCCAAGCAGGCAGATGTGGCTTTGGACGTTTCCGTGGAGCAGGAGGCCTGTCCGCTGAACCTGGCGCCGACCTCCAGCACCACGGCCATGCTGGCCATGGGTGATGCCATCGCCATGGTTCTCCTGGAAAGCCGAGGTTTTCGACGGGAGGACTTCGCCCGCCTGCATCCGGCGGGAGCCATCGGCCGGGATCTTCTTTTGAAAGTCAGTGAAATCATGCGCCCCCGTTCCGCCGTACCGGTCTGCAAACCGGAGACCCCGGTGGCCAAGGCACTTGCCCAGATCACCGCCAAACGGTGCGGAGCGGCCGTTGTCGTGGATTCCCGTGGCAAGCTGGCTGGCATCTACACCCACGGGGACTTTGTCCGCGGATTCCAGAAAGATCCGGAGATCGGCAAACGACCGCTCCGGGCGGTCATGACGAAAAACCCCATTACCATCCCCGTTGACAGTTTGGCCGCCAAAGCCTTGCATATCTTCGAAACCCACCGCATCGAGGACTTGATCGTTTTGGATGCGGCCCGCCGACCGGTCGGGTTGGTGGATTCCCAGGATCTGGCCCGCTTCAGACTCTACTGAACGGTCCACAACACAGGAGACTCATCGTTATGGCAGTGATCGCAAACGACCTACGCAAGGGCATGGCCGTCAGCAAGGACGGGGACATTTACGTCGTACTCAACACCACCCACCGCACTCCGGGCAACAAGCGGGCCTTTGTCCAGGCGACCTTCCGTTCGCTCCGCTCCGGTCTCTCCTCGGACCACCGGCTTGCTTCGGACGAGCGGCTCGAAACCGTCAATGTCTCCCGGGAAAAATGGGAATTCAGCTATCAGGACAACACTGGTTACACGTTCATGAACCCGGAGAATTACGAAAACATCACCCTGCCGGCCGAGTTGGTGGAAGAGGCCAAGGACTTCATGTCCGAGAACACCCCCTGCGAAATCCTCTTCATCGAGGGTAAGGCCGTTTCCGTGGAGCCCCCTGCCAGCGTCACGTTGAAGGTCACGGAGTCGCCCGAAGGAATCCGGGGCGATTCGGCCAACAACGTAATGAAAATGGCAAAGCTTGAGACCGGGATCCAGCTGCAGGTTCCCCTCTTCATCAAGGAAGGGGAATTGATCAAGGTCGATACCCGGGAACGAAAATACATGGGCCGGGCGTAGCCGGCCCCGCTCAGCCACCAAACGTCAGGTTCTTGACCCGCTCGGCGCCGCAGGCGTTGAGCACGTCGACCACCCTTTGATAGGGCGCCCGGTCATTGGGGCGAATGATCACGGACTGCTCGGCGGACGCCTCAATCAAATTTTTCAGCCGCCCCCGCAATTTGGGCATCTCCCGATCCTCGCGGTTGTCCACCGGGGTATCGTTAAAGGTCACAACCCCGTCGGGCGCGATCCGAATGGTCACGGGAGTTTTGGCCGTGGTGGAGGCTTGCCCGCCCCCGGGAACGGAAACCCCCAGTTCAGCCTCTTTGACCTGCTGGCCCGCCATCACCATGAAAAACATCAACAGCACGAACATCACGTCGAGCATCGGCGCGATCTGTAGGCCAAATTCCCCCTCCCCGCCTCCTCCTCCGCCAGCCATAAGTTATCCCTTCCCGCCTTTCGTCGTGGCGAAAACCACGTTTCCCACCCCCGCCGCGGCCGCCGCCTTAAGAACCACCTTGGTCTTATCCCACCCCAGATCCTTGTCCGCACGAACCAGCACCCGGTAGCTGGCATTGGGATCAAGTTTTTTGACGTTGGTGTAATCCTGTTTGATTAAATTGGCCAGAGAGGCCTCATCAAGACCGCTCTGGCCCTGCGACTCCACCCCGCCCATTTTATTGATGTTGATCAAAAACTGCCCTTGCCCCTTTTCCCGGTCCTTGGCCTCTTGGGCATCCGGAAGGGTCAAGTCAGCGATCTGGCTTTTGACTTCGGTGGTTGTGGTGGCGGTGAAAAACATGAGCAGCACCAACAGCACATCCACCATGGGGGCAACCTGAAATTCCGGCTCCTCCTCACCCCCCGAGGCATGAACGCTGAATTTTTTGCCGTGGCCGGCCATGGCCGGAAATCGCCTTAGGCCGAGGCGGCCGGGCTACCGGCGCTTTCCCCGAGATATTCCTGCACGCGGTATCCCGTCAGCTGTTCGAACGGCACACCGTCAAATAGATGCCCGACCTGTTGGTCCACCGAGACCGTAACCGTCTGCACGCGGTTCCGGAACACATAATAAAGAACAAACCCGGGAATGGCCACAAACAGACCGAAGGCCGTAGCGAAAAGAACCTCGGAGATGTTCGCGGAAAGTTTGCTGGGATCCGCCGCCCCGGAGGAGCCAAGGGTTTTGAAGGCTTTCATCATTCCAATGACCGTTCCGGTTAACCCCACCATGGGACTGACCACCCCGATGACGGAAAGGTAGTTGATATTGGATTTCAAATCATTGATTTCCTTGGCCGTCACTTCCCCCATCGCCTTTTCCGCTGCGTCCCGCCCGCGGCCCAGGCGCTCGATTCCTGCCTGGACAATGCGCCCAAGATAACACGGGTTAGCGGTGCAGATTTGGAAGGCTTGGGGATAGTTGCCGGAAACAAAGGCGTCCTTGAGCTGGGCATAAACCGCCGGAGGAGCGAGACGCCCGATCCGGATTTTGATCACTGCCTCGATCGCAAAGGCCATGATTAAAATAGAGGCGACCAAAAGAATCCAGCCCACCGGTCCGGACATGAGAAACAAATCCATAAAGGTGTCCCCATGAGCTCCCGGGGCAGCACCCTCCGCTGCAGCCAAAGGCATCCTGAGGAGAAGAAGCCAAGACAGACTGTGCAATACGGCTCGCGTCATAGGACTTTTCTAGTGCCCCCCTTATTCGGTGACGAGGTCTTTGTTGGCTTGCCGCAAGGAGTCCGCCTTTTTTGCGGAACGCTGTCCGAGCGACGGCGGTTCAGGATAAAGTACTTTCACCCGCAAAAAATCCTCCAAGGCCTTGGCGGAATCGCCATTTCGCTCGAAGGCTTCGCCCCGGGCAAAATAGTACTCCGCGAGGGCCTCGCGGTCGGCCCGTAAGGGTCGCAGGCTCTCCTTGAGCTGCCCCTCCAAGGCCTGAAGCTTGGCCAGAAGCCCGGAGGCATCCTTCCCGGAGGTGGCCACCGCCAACCCGATCTCCGCACGCAACGCCGAAGGTCCCGAGGGATAAAATTGTTTCATTTTTCCATACAAGGCCTCTGCATCCGCGATTTTACCCAAGGTAAGATAGGCCTGGCCAAGCCCTCCGGCGCATTCCAAAACCCATGGATTGTCGACTCCAAGATATTGGGCAACCGGCTCCTGCCATTTCGCCACCACTTCTTCCATCTTTCCCTCTTCGAGGGCCTTCCGCCCTTCCATCACACCGGATCGTTCCTTCAGGGTGACCTCGGCGATGTCTCCTTGAGCGTAACTCAAGGTGCCCTTATCAAACTTAAAGGTCAGGGACTTTGAACCCTCGTCAAATTTCACGGCGGACCCCGAAATAACTTCCCCACTTTTCAACCGGAGTTGGTCTTGGGCAAAGACCCCCCCCAGGCCAACCCACGAAACCAGAAGCAATCGGTACATCATGACGGATTTTGGTCTTTCCTCCTCCCCCCCCGACAAGCCAAAAACGCTCCATGATCACTTATTTGCACGACAAGTTGAAAGGGCTTCTCCTCATCCTTTTGGCGGTCATTGCCATATCTTTTATTTTTTTCGGTAACTGGACTCCGCATGGCGTCGATCCCGCCGCCGGCAAAATGGGTGTGATCGGTGGCAGAACCCTTTCCCTTAACGACCTGGTGGCCGCCCAGCGCCAGACCCTCCTGGAAGCCACTCTGGAGACTGGTCGGATCCCTTCCGATAACGACCGCTTTCTGGCCATCCAAACCTGGATCCGCCTGCTTCAGAACCAGGCCGCGCAGAGCGCCGGGATCGAGCCACAACCCCAGCAGCTCCTCGAATCCATCCGCAAAAATCCCCTTTTCCTGAAGGATGGAAAGTATGATCCCGAACTCTTTCAGCGTTTCACCGAAAATTTTCTGTCTCCCCAAGGTTTTACGGGGGATCGATTCAACGAGGCGATCTTCAACGATGTCCGAACACGCCAACTTCTTCTGGCGCTGAGTTCCACCGCAGCTGTGTTTCCCGGAGAGTCAGAAATCCGCCTTCAGCGACTCTTTGGACCGGCCGAGGCCCAGGTGGTGCGCTGGGATGCATCCAAATTCACCCCGCCCGAACCGACCATCCAGGATTTGGAAGCATTCCACAAAGCCAACGAACAGGCTTTTGCCGTCCCCACCCGTTGCACCGTGGAATATGTCGAATTCACGGCCACCGGCACGGATGATGAGTCCCGCAAAAAGGCCGGTGAGGCGGCTTTTGCCTTCACCTCACAATTTTTCAACCTGCCGGAAGGCCAAACGAGACCGAATTTTTCAGCCAAAGCGGTCGAGGCCAAGCTGCCAATCAAAAACGCCGGGCCCTTCGACGCCGCCGACTCCCCGTTCCCAGGCGAGACCGATCCCCGCCTGGTGGCTGCCGCCCTCCGCCTCACCGCGGATGAGCCGGTGAGTGACTTTCTCCCATCGAAAAATGGGTTTCTAGTGTTTCACCTAAAAGATCTGCAGCCGGGACGGTTACGCCCCCTTGCGGAGTCTATGGCCGATGTGAAGGCCCGTTGGCAGGAGCAGGCCCGTCTTCAATTAACCGATCAGGCCTCCCGTAATTTTCTGGATCGTGCCAAGACGGAGTTGGCCCAAGGTCGGAAATGGGAGGAAATCATTAAGGCAGCCGCCCTAACCAGCACGAAAGTACCCACTTTTGCTCCTGCCGATTCAAAACCACTCACCTTTCCCGAGGCCGACCGCATCCGCCAAATCGTCGCCCAACTGGAACCGAACCGGGTCAGTTCTTTTGTCCGGACGGAGAACGGCGGCTTGGCCGTATATCTTGCGCAACGCCAACCGGTCCCCGCCGATGTCGCCACCACCCAGCTACCTAAAATTCAGGCCCAGCTCCTAAACCAGCGGCGCAGTGAAGTGGCCCGTGATTGGCTGGTGGGGCAGGCGTCCCAACCCGGCAACGAACTTCCCCGCGAGGTGATTCAACTGCTCCGGGGACAGTTTTAAAGCGGCGGTTGCGGACTCCGCTCCGCCGCCGATGATCAGTCTAACCAACCTAACCCGCGCCGCGGAAATCGGCGCGAACTCTTATTTGCTTCGATCCGGGAGCACCTCCGTCCTGCTGGATGCCGGCATGCACCCGCGTAGGGAAGGCTGGTCAGCCACCCCGATGCTGGATGCGCTGCCGAAGGATTTGGAGGCGGTCATTCTTTCCCACGCCCACCACGACCACGTCGGCGCTCTTCCCCTCGTCACTCGCCAGTGCCCGGGCGCCAAGGTTTGGATGACCTCAGCGACCGCCGCCCTCGCCGAACCTCTTCTTCATAATTCGGTCAACGTCATGACCCGGCAACGCAAGGAGACCCTCCAGCAGGAGTATCCCCTCTACACCCACCGGGGAGTCGACGACTGTGCAGTCACCTGGGAAGCCGTTCCACTCCAGCGCCCATTCCACGTCGACGGTTCGGAATTTAAATTTGTTTTTCACGACGCCGGCCATGTGCTGGGCTCCGCCCTGACGGAAGTCCGTTGTGGCGCCCGCCGAGCGCTGTACACCGGCGATCTCAATCTTGGCCGGCAAACCCTCATGATTCCCTGCCAGCCTCCAAAAGGCCCTTGGGACACCATCATCATGGAGACCACCCGGGGCGCCCAACCCACTCCCTCGGGTCAAACCCGCGACTCCCTCGAAAACGACCTGCTGGAAGCCATCCGCCAAACCTTTGCCCGGGGCGGCGCGGTGCTGATGCCGGTCTTTGCGCTGGGCAAAACCCAGGAAATGCTGACCCTTCTGCATCATGCCCGTGGAGACGGTCGCCTTCCCCCGACCACCATCTACATCGGCGGTCTTGGCCGTGTCCTCACCGAGGTCTACGACCGGCAGAGATCCCTTGCCCCCCGCCAACACGCCGGCCTCAAGATCATTCCGGAAGTCCGACCGGAGACCTTCGACCCTCGCCGACTGGCTACCCTTCGCCCTAGATCCGGCCAGATTTATCTCGTGAGCTCCGGCATGATGACCCCGCATACCACCAGTCACACCCTTGCCCGTCTTTTCTTCCCGCGGGAAAACGATGCAATCTTCTTTGTCGGTTTTACCGAGCCCAGTTCCCCCGCCGGCCTGCTCCGCACAGCCGGCCAGGGTGGTTCGGTTGACTGGGCCGATCCCCACGGCCCTCTTCCCATTCGTTGTGAGGTTCGTCATTTTGATCTCTCCGCCCACGCCAACCGGGAAGATCTCGTCGAATGGATCTGTGAGGAGGCCCGGCCAAAAAAGCTTTTTCTCGTGCACGGAGATCCGGAGGCTCAGGACTGGTTTCGCCAAACTCTTTCCCTGCGCCGTCCGGAAATTATGATTCAGCAGCCGCCCCCCGGAAAACCCGTTCCCCTCTTCGACTGAAGCGCGGTGCTTCCGTTTTTGATTGATCCAAGGCATTGTTAAAACTCCATGTCTGCCCGCATTCTTGACGGTGAGGCTTTCGCCGCCCGCATTCACGGGGAGACCTCTGCACGCGTTTCCCGTTGCAAGAAGCGTGGCGTGGTGCCAGGGCTGGTTTTTATCCGCGTTGGCGAGGATCCCGCTTCCCGCGCCTACGTGTCCCGAAAGGAAAAGCGCGCCCAAGAGGTTGGGATCGCCAGCCGAACCCTCGTTCTTCCTGAATCCACACCGCTGAACACCCTGTTGAAGGAAATCGACGCCCTGAACACCGATCCCAAGGTGCACGGCATCCTCATCCAGTCCCCCCTACCCGCCGCCTTGCCCAACGATGTTGTTTATGCCCGTGTCTCCCCGGCCAAGGACGTCGATGGCTTCCACCCCGTCAACTTCGGCAAGCTACTGCTGGGCGATGCTTCCGGATTTCTGCCGTGCACCCCCGCCGGAATCCTCGAAATCCTGCGCCTTGGGGAGATCCCCACCGCCGGACAACACGCCGTCATCGTGGGCCGCGGCCAGATCGTCGGCCGACCCCTTGCCCTGCTGCTTGCCCGCAAGTCGCCCGGGGCCGATTGCACGGTCACGCTGGCCCATTCCCGCACGGCAAATCTGGCCGCCCTCAC
>Ga0214917_10004063_pt1 | contig 16547 bp, 14 predicted proteins | sample LL_1208_BB_MetaG_FD_177983 | JGI IMG/M metagenome (GOLD analysis project Ga0214917, IMG submission 177983) | Freshwater microbial communities from Lake Lanier, Atlanta, Georgia, United States - LL_1208_BB | ecosystem: Environmental > Aquatic > Freshwater > Lake | place: USA: Georgia | collected... | reverse complement strand
CGGCTCCAGGGTGCTGGGGACAGCTCGAGCGATGCGATGTCAACGGTCACGGTGGGCTCGGCTCGTCCTGGAAGGGGCTCGAGTCCAACCATTGGCGTCGCACCTGCTCGCGCCGGTCCGCGGGCAGGCGTTGCAGATTCTCGAAATTGCGACGGGCCTGTTCGCGTTGTTCCGGCGTCAGCCGCGCCCAGTTGCCCAGTTGCTGGCGTACCCGTACTTGCTGCTCAGGCGGCAGACTGCGATACCGCTGTGCCAAGCGCAGAAGGCGACTGCGCGTTTGCGGCGCGAGATCGTTCCACTGCGTCTCGACCGGCCTGAGCACCTGCTGGTCGCCCGGAGAGAGGCCGTTCCACGCGGTGGAAGAGGCGGCTGCAGCCGGGGGTGCGAGCAGCACCAGGGCCGACAGCAGCGTAGCGAGGGCGATTCGGGTCGTGGCGGACATTGCTTGTCGATGCTCAGTCGTCGATCAGGCGCACCGCATGCGGGTCGACCGCGGTCTCAAAGCCGGCGTCGAGAAAGGCGTCGATCGGGAGCGCGTCGGCCAGCAGTTCGGCATCGAGGCTTTGTTGGCTGTCGCCGACGTAGGCCCAGATGCCGCTGAGTGCCAGAACCAGCATCAGTGCGGCCGGCGCCCAGTTGATCCAGTGGCCACTCAAGTACTCGGTGCGAGCGCCGACCCGCGCCACGGCTAAGCGGCGCGCGGCGCGCAGACTCTGGCTGATGCCGTCGGGCAACTTCCCTGCCGCCACGGCGTCCAGCGTGTTGACCAGGGTGTCGATATGCCGCTCATTCATCTCTCGCTCCTCTTACGGGTCCGGTGCTAAATCGGACAAGGCCCGCGCCAGCGCCTGGCTGGCGCGCGAACAATGCGTTTTGACGCTGCCCTCGCTACACCCCATGAGCTCAGCCGTCTCGACGATGTCGTGACCTTCCCAATAACGCAGCAGGAAGGCTTCGCGTTGACGCGCCGGTAGCGCGTCGATGGCAGCGCCGATGCGCGACAGTTGCTCGCTGCGGTCCGCCGCGTCTTCGGCTGAGCCACCGTGCGCGTCTGCGTCGGCGATGCGGTCGAGAAAACTCTCGCTGCCTTCCTCGTCCTCCGAGACGTGCCGTGGCATCAAGTTGGAAACCAGTGCCGTCCAGGTGTCGCGCACCTTTTGCCGGCGGAACTGGTCGCGGATGGCGTTCTGCAGGATCCGCTGGAACAGCATCGGCCATTCATCGGACGGACGGTCAGCGTAGCGCTCGGCCAGTCGCATCATCGCGTCCTGCACCACATCCAGCGCCGACTGGTCGTTGCGCAAAGCAAACCGCGCATGCAAAAACGCGCGCCGCTCGACTGAAGCCAGAAAAGCGTCGAATGCGCTGGCTTGATTCATCGCGGCGGTGGGCGGGGCGTCATGGCGCTGATGTTACCAAAACCACCCGTCCCGCCTTGACCCGCCAAATCGCAATTGTTAGTGTCTAGGGTTCGCTGCAATGCAGCCCCGATCAATCACCGCGAGTTCCCAGATGCAGTTGAATGGCGCAGAAATCGTTGTCCGTTGCCTTCGTGAAGAGGGTGTCGAGTACGTGTTCGGCTACCCCGGCGGCGCAGTGCTCAACATCTACGACGAAATCTTTAAGCAGGACGCGTTCCGTCACATCCTGGTGCGCCACGAACAGGCCGCCGTCCACGCTGCTGACGCGTACGCGCGCTCGACCTTGAAGCCCGGCGTCTGTCTGGTGACGTCCGGTCCGGGCGTGACCAACGCCGTCACCGGCATCGCCACCGCCCACATGGACTCGATCCCGATGGTCTGCATCACCGGCCAAGTGCCGACGCATGCAATCGGCCAGGACGCTTTCCAGGAGTGCGACACGGTCGGCATCACGCGCCCCATCGTCAAGCACAACTTCCTCGTGAAGGACGTTCGTGAGCTCGCCGCGACCATCAAGAAGGCCTTTTACATTGCCACCACCGGCCGTCCGGGCGTGGTGCTGGTAGACGTGCCGAAGGACGTCACCCAAGACGTTTGCGAATACGAATACCCGAAGTCGATCGAGATGCGCTCCTACAAGCCCGTCGTGGCGGGCGACCCGGGCGATATCGACCGCGCAGTTGAGCTCATCCTCGGCGCCAAGCGACCGATGGTCTACGCCGGCGGCGGCGTGATCCTGTCGGGCGCGTCGGACAAGCTGGCGGAATTGGTGCGTGGCACAGGCTTCCCGTGTACCAACACGCTGATGGGCTTGGGGGCCTATCCGGCCACCGACCGTCAGTTCGTTGGCATGCTGGGCATGCACGGCACCTACGAAGCCAATATGGCGATGCAGCTGTGCGACGTGCTGATCGCTGTCGGCGCCCGCTTTGATGACCGCGTGATCGGCAACCCGAAGCACTTTTTCGACCCCGACCGCAAGATCATCCACATCGACATCGACCCGTCGAGCATCTCGAAGCGGGTCAAGGTCGACGTCGCCATCGTCGGCAACGTCGCCAACGTGCTCGGCGCCATCAACAGCAAGCTCCAAGCGGCGAAGACCAAGCCCGACGCCGACGCCCTGAGCGGCTGGTGGACGCAGATCGAGCAGTGGCGTGGGCGCGATTGCCTCAAGTTCGACCGCGCCAGTCCCATCATCAAGCCGCAGGCGGTGGTGGAGAAGTTGTACGAAGTCACCAACGGCGATGCGTACATCACCTCCGATGTCGGCCAACACCAGATGTGGGCGGCGCAGTTCTACAAGTTCGACAAGCCGCTGCGCTGGATCAACTCCGGCGGGCTTGGCACCATGGGCGTGGGTCTGCCGTATGCCATGGGTGTGCAGTTCGCGCATCCGGATGCCACCGTGGCCTGCGTCACCGGTGAGGCGAGTATCCAGATGTGTATCCAGGAGCTCTCGACCTGCAAGCAGTACCACCTGCCGCTCAAGATTGTGAGCTTGAACAACCGCTACATGGGGATGGTGCGGCAGTGGCAGGAGTTCTTCTACGGCAACCGCTACTCCGAGTCATACATGGATGCGCTGCCCGACTTCGTCAAGCTGGCGGAGAGCTTCGGCCATGTCGGCATGCTCATCGAGAAGCCGGAGGACATCGACGGCGCCATGCGTGAGGCGTTCAAGCTCAAGGATCGTTTGGTGTTTATGGACTTCCGCACCGACCAAACGGAAAACGTCTACCCAATGATTCCGGGCGGCAAAGGCCTCTCTGAAATGATCCTCGTCTAAGGCTGGACCACGCATGCGTCACATCATCTCCCTCCTCATGGAAAACGAAGCCGGCGCGTTGTCGCGGGTCTCGGGGCTGTTTTCCGCCCGCGGCTACAACATCGAGTCGCTCACTGTCGCGCCGACCGAAGACCCGACCCTGTCGCGCATGACCATCGTCACGAGTGGATCCGACGATGTCATCGAGCAGATCACCAAGCAGCTCAACAAACTTGTTGACGTGGTGTCGCTGGTCGACCTCACCGAAGGGGCGCACATCGAGCGCGAACTGATGTTGGTCAAGGTTCGCGCCGCCAGCGCCGAGCAGCGTGAGGACATGAAGCGGCTGGCTGATATTTTCCGCGGCCGCATCATCGATGTTTCGGATAACACCTACACGATCGAACTGACAGGGCCTGTGACCAAGCACGACGCTTTCATCGAGGCGATCGACAAGCAGGCCATCCTCGAGACGGTACGCACGGGTGCGTCCGGCATCGGCCGCGGCCAACGCATTCTTACGGTCGCCTGAGCCCCTAAACAAGCCATACATCACTCTAATTCATCGGCGCAAGCCATTGATAATAAGGAAACCATCATGAAGGTCTATTACGACAAAGACGCCGACCTCTCCCTCATCAAGGGCAAGAGCGTCACCATCGTCGGTTACGGCAGCCAGGGCCACGCGCACGCGGCCAACCTCAAGGATTCGGGCGTCAAGGTGACCGTCGGTCTGCGCCGCGAAGGCTCGTCGTGGGCCAAGGCTGAGGGCGCCGGTCACACCGTCAAGGACATCGCCGACGCCGTTAAGGGCGCCGACGTGGTGATGGTGCTGTTGCCGGACGAGACCATGGCCGGCATCTACAACGCCGAAGTCGCGCCGAACCTCAAGAAGGGTGCTGCGCTGGCCTTCGCGCACGGCTTCAACATCCACTACAACCAGATCGTCCCGAGCAAGGACATCGACGTCATCATGATCGCGCCCAAGGGTCCGGGCCACACCGTGCGCTCCGAGTACCTCAAAGGTGGCGGCGTGCCCTCGCTGATTGCCGTCTACCAGGACGCGTCGGGCAAGGCCCGTGACGTCGCTTTGTCGTATGCCGCGGCCAACGGCGGCACCAAGGGCGGCGTGATTGAGACCAGCTTCCGCGAAGAGACCGAGACCGACCTGTTCGGCGAGCAGGCCGTGCTGTGCGGTGGCTGCGTCGAGCTGATCAAGGCCGGCTTCGAGACCCTGGTCGAGGCGGGTTACGCCCCCGAGATGGCCTACTTCGAGTGCCTGCACGAGATGAAGCTGATCGTCGACCTGATGTACGAGGGCGGCATCGCCAACATGAACTACTCGATCTCGAACAACGCTGAGTACGGCGAGTACGTCACCGGCCCGCAAGTCATCGGTACCGAGGCGCGCATCGCCATGGCCGAGGCGCTGCAGAACATCCAGAACGGTGAATACGCCAAGCGCTTCATCCTCGAGGGTCGTACCAACTACCCCGAGATGACCGCGCGTCGTCGCCTCAATGCTGAGCACCCGATTGAGCAGGTGGGCGGGCAGCTGCGCGCGATGATGCCGTGGATCGCCAAGAATAAGCTGGTCGACCAGTCGAAGAACTGACCGTTGACACCTTGGCCGCATCCCATCCTGGCCCGTGAGGGCTGGCCCTACATCGGTGCCAGCCTCGCGCTGGCAGTGGCTGTCTGGTTGATGCTCGGTTTTGCCGCGTCGGTGACGTTCTGGATCATTGCAGCGTTCGTGTTGCAGTTCTTTCGCGATCCGCCGCGGCAGGCGCCCGATGGGGAGCGGTTGGTGCTGTCGCCGGCGGATGGCCGCATCGTGAAAGTGGTGCAGGTGCAAGACCCGCACGCCGACCGGCCGGCTTTGTTGATCAGCGTGTTCATGAACGTGTTCAACGTCCACTCGAACCGTGTCAGCGTCGCCGGCACGGTGCGCCGAATTGATTACTTTCCGGGCGCGTTCGTCAACGCAGACCTTGATAAAGCCTCCACCAGCAACGAGCGCAATGCCGTGATGTTGGATACGCCTCATGGCGAAGTGACGCTTGTGCAGGTGGCTGGTTTGGTGGCGCGGCGCATCCTCTGTTACGTCAAGCCAGGCGATGCACTGACGGCCGGTCAGCGGTATGGCTTCATCCGGTTCGGCTCGCGGGTGGATGTATACCTGCCCGCCGACGCCGTGCCTAAAGTGGTGATCGGCCAGAAGGTCTCGGCTACGGAAACGGTGCTCGCCGAGTTCGCGCAGTGAGCATGGAACGTCGGCGGCTGCAGCGTCCGAACGCTCGTCCGTTTGGCAAGAGCATCTTCTTGCTGCCGAATTTGCTCACCACCGGCGCCTTGTTCGCCGGCTTCTACGCCATCGTTCAAGCGATGAACGGGCGTTACGAGCAGGCGGCGGTCGCGATCTTCGTCGCGATGGTGCTGGACGGCCTCGACGGCCGGGTGGCGCGACTAACCCATACGCAAAGCGCCTTTGGCGCCGAGTACGACAGCTTGTCGGACATGGTCAGCTTTGGTGTGGCGCCGGCACTGGTGATGTATGTCTGGTCCCTCAAGACCATGGGCAAGCTGGGTTGGGTGGCGGCTTTTATTTACTGCGCTGGCGCAGCTTTGCGCCTGGCGCGCTTTAACACGCAGATCGCAAGTTCCGACAAGCGCTTTTTTGTTGGCTTGCCCAGCCCTGCGGCGGCAGCGATGGTGGTGGGCTTCCTCTGGCTGGTCGACGACTATTTTGAGTTGCCCGGTCCGGACGTGCGCTGGATCGCCTGGTGCGTCACTCTCGCCGCAGGCGTGTTGATGGTCAGCAATCTGCGCTACTACAGCTTCAAGGTGCTGCACTTGCGCTTCAACGTGCCATTCATGGTGTTGCCGGTCGCGGTACTCGGCCTGCTGCTGGTCTCCTATTACCCGCCGATGGTGCTGTTTGCACTGTTCAGTGTCTATGTGCTGTCGGGCTTCCTGACGCCGTGGGTGCTACGGCGCTGGCCCGCCGACACCCCCTGACCCCCAATTCGAGTAGGATTTTTCGCCTGCCGCCTGTTGTGCGGCAGCAGACGCTTGAGGGGTGCGCCTGTCGCGCCCATTGGTGAGAGACACGACTATGACTGACCGTTTGTTCATTTTTGACACCACACTCCGCGACGGCGAGCAAAGCCCGGGCGCGGCGATGACCCGCGACGAAAAAGTGCGGATCGCCCGCCAGCTCGAGAAGCTGGGTGTCGACATCATCGAAGCCGGCTTTGCCGCCGCCAGCCCAGGCGACGCCGAGGCGATCCGCGCGGTCGCAGAGGTGGTTAAGGACTCCACCGTCTGCTCGCTTGCACGCGCGACCGAGCGCGATATCCAGGCCGCCGGGGACGCCATCGCCCCGGCGCCGCGCAAGCGGATCCACACCTTTATCGCCACTTCGCCCATCCACATGGAGAAGAAGCTGCGCATGCAGCCCGACCAGGTGGTCGAGGCGGCCATCGCCGCAGTCAAGTTTGCCCGCCAGTTCACCGACGACGTTGAGTTCTCGGCGGAAGACGCGGTTCGCTCGGACATGGACTTCCTCTGCCGCGTGTTCGAGGCGGCGATCAAGGCCGGCGCCAAGACGCTTAATGTGCCGGATACGGTGGGGTACAGCATCCCCAATCTGTGGGGCGAGCGCATCCGTCAGCTGATCGAACGCGTCGAAGGCTCCGACACCGTCATTTGGTCGACGCACTGCCACAACGACCTTGGCATGGCGGTCGCCAATTCGCTGGCGGCGGTGCAGGCCGGTGCGCGGCAGGTCGAGTGCACCATCAACGGGCTCGGCGAGCGCGCGGGTAATGCCTCGCTCGAGGAGATCGTGATGGCGGTCAAGGTGCGGCCGGACGTGTTCGGCTGTGACACCCGCGTCGACACGCGGCAGATCGTGCCCTCGTCCAAGCTGGTGAGCCAGATCACCGGCTACCCGGTGCAGCCCAACAAGGCGGTGGTGGGGGCCAATGCCTTCGCCCACGAGTCGGGCATCCACCAGGACGGTGTGCTCAAGCACCGCGAGACCTACGAGATCATGAGCGCCGAGAGCGTCGGCTGGACCACGAACAAGTTGACGCTGGGCAAGCTCTCGGGGCGCAACGCGTTCCGTTCGCGATTGGAAGAGCTGGGCATCAAGCTCGAGTCGGAGGAGGCGCTTAACGCCGCCTTTGCCCGCTTCAAGGATCTGGCTGATAAAAAGCGCGAGATCTTCGACGAGGATCTGCAAGCGCTGGTGTCGGACGAGGCGGTCACGCCCGAGGACGAGCATTTCAAGCTGGTCTCGCTGCGAGTGGCTTCGGAGACCGGCGAGGTGCCGCACGCGCGCCTGGTGCTCTCGGTCGGTGGCAGCGAGCAGGCCAGTGACGCGCAGGGTGGCGGCCCGGTGGATGCGGCCTTCAAGGCGGTGGAGAAGGTGGTGCAAAGCGCCAGTGAGCTGCTGCTCTATTCGGTCAACAGCATCACCGCCGGCACCGATGCGCAGGGTGAGGTCACCGTGCGCCTCTCAAAGGGCGGCAGGGTGGTGAACGGGCAGGGCGCCGACACGGATATCGTGGTGGCGTCGGTCAAGGCCTACCTGTCCGCGCTCAACCGGCTGCACAGCGGGCCGGAGCGGGCACACCCGCAGGTCTCGCCATAAACAATCGCTGTGTCGCCCGTCTGAGTCGTTTTTAGGGCGCGGGTGTTGATGCGCGTGACACTAGAGCTCTGACCAACCACCGCCCAGCGCCCGGAAGATGTCCACCGTGGCGCCAAGCTCGGCGTTGCGGCGATCGAGTGCGTCAAGTTGTGCGGCAAGGAGATTGCGCCGCGCGTCGATGACGTCCAGTGCGCCGGTGAGGCCAGCGTCGAACCGGCGGGTGGCCATCCGCAGGGTCTCGGTCAGCTCCTGTTCGCGCCGCTCCTGCAGTAGGCGAGCCTCTCGTGCAGTGGCCCTGGCGCCGAAGGCGTTGCCGGCATCCACAAAGGCGGCCTGCACCGACTGCGCATAAGTCGCCTCGGCGCCACGCACTCGGGCTCGTGCTGCCTTGACCTGCGCATCGGTGAGACGGAGGTTGGTGAGCGGCTGCAGCAGGTCAATCCCTAATCCCCAGACACGCGCCGGGGCGATTAACAAGTTGCTGAGGTCACGGCTCTGGTAGCCGTAGCGCCCAGTTAAGCTGATCTGTGGAAACCAGGCCGCGCGCGCTGCGGTAACGTCAGCGCTTGCAGCGAGCAGTTGTGCCTCGGCCTCGCGCACGTCGGGGCGCTTGAGTAGTAGCGCGGCGGGTAGGCCTTCCGGCACTTCCAGCAGGGCAGGCATTGAGGTCGCGACGGCAGTCGGCGAGGCCTCATCTTCCGGCAGGCCAGCAGCCCAAATCTCATCAGGCTCGGCGCCGAGGAGTTGGGCGTGGGCGCGACGGGTGCGTTGCAGCGCATCGCGCAGGTCGGTCAGGCGTACCGCGAAGGCGTCGCGCTCGGCCCGGTTCTGCAGGTACTCAAAATCGCCGAGCAAGCCAGCATCGCGCTGGCGACGGATCAGTTCGAGCGCCTCGTCGGCCAAAGTGACCGTTGAAGCGGTGAGTGCGATCTGTTGGCGCAGGGTGCGGATGCGAAAATTACTGATCGCTACCTGAGCCGCCAAACTGGTTCGTGCCGCATGGCGCGCCCATTGCTGCGCCTCGAGCCGTTCTATCGCGCCGCGCTCACCGGAGCGGATGCGGCCCCAGAGGTCGAGCTCGTAAGAAGCGGCCAGGCCGAGCTGACGGTTGCTGGTGATGACCGGCAGGCCGGGAAAGCTGGTCGCGGTTCGCTCGCTGCGCCGGTTGCGGCTGGCCGCGGCATCCACGCTGACATCAGGGATGAGTCGCTGGTTGGCCACCCGCACTTGCTGCGCAGCGTCGTCAATGCGCGCCTGCGCGATGGCAAGGCTGCTGTTGTGCGCGAATGCGCGTTCGATATCGGCGCTCAGCGATGGGTCGTCGAAGCGCTGCCACCAGCGCTCGATTTCGCCCCAGGCTTCGGCCGGTGCGGTGGCCTTTTGCGGCAGGGTGAACAGGCGCTGCACCGGCTCAGGCAGGGACGCGCAGCCCGTCAGCGCGGCGAGCGCAATGCTCGCGACCAGTGGCATCACACCCTGAAACACCGCGCTGCGGCGCCCCGCATTCATGGGGAGGGCCTCCCGGTAGTGCACGCGCGGCCTCACGCTTTGTCTCCGTTGGCGCGCCGACGCTCGAACCACCGCATCACCCACACAAAGAACGTCGGCACGAAATAGATCGCGAGAAAGGTTGCCGCCAGCATGCCGCCCATCACGCCGGTGCCCGCCGACTGTCGAGCGCCCGCTCCGGCTCCGGTCGACAGCGCCAGCGGCACCACGCCGAGGATGAACGCGAGCGAGGTCATAAGAATGGGGCGGAATCGGAGCCGCGCTGCCTCCAGCGCGGCCTCTGTCGGGACCATGCCTTGACTGTAGCGGTGAGTGGCGAATTCGACGATCAAAATGGCGTTCTTGGCGGCGAGGCCCAGCAGCGTCACCAGACCGATTTGGAAGTACACGTCGTTGGTCAGCGGCGGGATCGGCAGGCCGGTCAGGCCGAACAGGAAGTTGCGCAGCCAGACCAGCGCCAGCGCGCCGAAGGTGCCGAAGGGCAGGGCGAGCAACACCGCCAGCGGCAGGCTCCAGCGCTCGTACTGGGCGGCGAGGATCAGAAATACCATTACGACCGCGAGAACCAGCGTTAAGCCACCGGCGCCGCTGCTGCGCTTCTCTTGAAATGATGCTCCGCTGAATTCATACGAGAAATCCGGCGGCAATGTCTTTGCCGCGACCCGCTCGACAGCGGCCAGTGCCTGACCTGAGCTGACACCCTCGGCGCCCGAGCCGAGAATCTTCACGGATGGCAAGTTGTTGAAACGCGTGACTGTGTCGGGGCCGCTACTTTGCTGCACCGTGACCAGCGTCGAGATGGGGATCAGTTGTCCGGAATTGCTGCGCACCATGATGCGACCGATGTCGTCGGGGGAGTGCCGGTGAGTCGAGTCAGACGACATCAGGACCTGCCACACGCGTCCGTATTTGTTGAAGTCGTTGACGTAGTACGTGCCCATGGTCGCGGAAAGGGTTCCGAACAACACGTCCAACGGAACGCCCAATTGCGCGGCCTTGTCGCGATCGACATCCAAGCGGATCTGCGGCGTGTTGGCCCGCCAAAGTGTCTGGGCCATCTTGAAGTCCGGGTCTTTCTCAGTCTCTGCCAGAAACTTTTGCACCACCTCGCCTAGCCGTGTGGCACCACCCTCACCACGGTTCTGGATATTCACCTCGAAGCCACCGGCCTCGCCGAGACCAAAAATAGCCGGTGGCATAAAAGCCAGTGCCAGGGCTTCTTTAATGTCCTGGGTTTTCGCATAAAACTCACCCACCAGCGCGCCACTGGGGAGCGTGCGCTGATCCCACGGGACTTGGGTTACGAACAACGTTGCCGCACTGTTGCTGTAGGAGCCTCCAAAGAAGTTAAAGCCGGTGAAGGCCACAACGTCCTCGTTTAGTGGGTTCGACTTGATGCGCTTGACCACCTCGTTGACGACGCGGTCGGTGCGTTCCAGCGACGAGCCATCGGGCAAGAACACCGCGCTGATGTAATAACCTTGATCTTCGTCGGGGACCAGCGAGTTGGGTGTCGTTTTCCACAGATAGCCGGTGACCAGCAGCATGCCACCGAACAACACGGCTGCCACGCCGCCCCGGCGCAGCAGAAATGCCACGCCTTTGCCGTAACGCTGGGTCAAGCCGGCAAACCAGCGGTTAAAGGCGCGGGTGAAGGCGTTGCCCGCCGAATGCTCGTGCGGCTTCAGGATGATGGCGCACAACGCCGGGCTCAGCGTCAGCGCCACCAGCGCCGAGATCAGCACTGCAATCGAGATGCTTACTGCGAACTGGCGATAAAGCTCGCCAGCGAGGCCACCGAGGAAGCCGACCGGGATGAACACGGCGGTCAGCACCAGCGAGGTGGCGATGATCGGTCCGGTGACCTGCTCCATGGCGCGGATTGCCGCATCGCGAGGGGAGAGTCCCTCCTCGCGCATGACCCGCTCGACGTTCTCCAGCACAATAATCGCGTCATCCACCACGATGCCGATCGCCAACACCAAGCCAAAAAGCGTCAGCGTGTTGATGGTGTAGCCGAGCGCCAACAGGCCGGCGAAGGTGCCGATCAGAGACACTGGTACGGCGAGCATCGGGATCAGGGTGGCGCGCCAGGTCTGCAGGAACAGCAGCACGACCAGAAACACCAAGACCATCGCTTCGACGAGGGTCTTGATCACGCCATCGATCGACACCTCGACAAAGCGCGTGGTGTCGTAAGGGATAAGCATGCTGAGCCCGGGCGGAAAGCCCTTTTGCAGTTCGGCCAAGGTGGCGCGCACCTGCCGTCCAACCTCCAGCGCATTGGCGCCGGGTTGTAAAAACACCCCGACCAGCGTCGCTGGCTTGCCGTTGATGCGGCCGATGAATTCGTAGTCGGCAGAACCCAGTTCGACTCGCGCCACGTCGCGGACCCGCACCAAGGCGTTGCCGGAGCCCGCCCGAACGATGATGTTCTCGAAGGCGGCGACATCGGACAGGCGGCCTTGGGTGGTGATGGTGTAGACCAGTTCCTGCCCTTTGATTGGCTCTTGGCCGACCTTGCCGGGCGCAAACTGCGCATTTTGGGCGTTGATCGCGGCCACCACATCGCCGGGCGTCATGCCCAGCGCGCTCAGCCGGTCGGGCTTGAGCCAGATGCGCATGGCGTAGTTCTTGGCGCCGAAGATCTGCACATTGGTGGTGCCCGGGATGCGCTTGATCCGATCGAGCACGTTGAGCGTGACGTAGTTGCTGGTGTACAGGTCGTCAAAACGCTGGTCGGGCGAGTAGAAGGCCAGCACTTGCAAGAAGCTCGACGAGCCTTTTTCCACCGTCACGCCCTGCCGGCGCACCTCGAGCGGCAGCCGCGCCTCGGCCTGCTTGACACGGTTGTTGACGTTGAGCGCAGCCTTGTCGGCGTCGCTACCAATCTCGAAGGTCACCTGGATCTGCAGAACGCCGCTCGAGGCCGACGTGCTGCTCATGTACATCATCCCCTCGACGCCATTGATCTGCGCCTCAAGCGGCGCAGCGACACTGGATTCGAGGACTTCGGCCGACGCTCCGGGGTAGACCGCTGTTACGGTAACCACCGGCGGTGCGATCTCCGGGTACTGACCGACCGGCAGGCTGCGCATCGCCGCGAAACCAGCAATCAGGATCAGGAAGGACATCACCGCCGCGAAGATCGGGCGGTCGATGAAGAAGCGCGACACCATCAGTGCGCGCCCTTGGTTCCGGTGCTGGCGGTCGGTGTGTCGACGATGACCGCCATGCCGGGGCGCAAGCGCATCACGCCGTCGGTGATGACCTGTGTTCCGGCGCTCAGTCCCTTGCGAATGATCCACGACTTGCCGCCACGCTCGGCCGGCAGGTCCACCCATTCAGCGGCTTCGACGGGTATCGCCTCGACGTGCGGCTTGCCGTCCTTTCCGGTGACGGTGGTCAGCACTTGCTTGCCGGTCGGGCCTTCCAGTACTGCACGCTGCGGCACGACCACAGCGCCGGGCACAATGGCTCCGGTCAGAAGCACACGCACGAACTCGCCCGGACGCAGTCGCAAATCGTGATTGGGCAGGCTGGCGCGATACTCGAATGCGCCAGTCTGGGTGTTGGCGACGGGGCTTCTAAACGAGATGCGACCGGGGGTCGCCACCTCGCTGCCGTCAGCCAGTTTGACGCGCGCACTAAAGCCACCGGCTGGCAAGCGGAGGCGTCCGTCACGCAAGTCGGTTTCAATACGGCTGCGCTCGCTGTCACCAAGGCTCCAAGTGAGGTACAGCGGATCGACCTGTACCAGCGAGGTCAGCCGCTCGGGGTCTTGCGGGCCGACCAAGGCGCCCTCGACTTTCTCGGCCCGGCCGATCAGGCCGTCGACCGGCGCGACGATGTGGGCATAAGTAATGTCGAGTCGCGCCTGGCGCAGTTGCGCCTCGGCCTGCAGAGTGCCTGCCTTGGCCGCAAGCAAAGCCGCTTGCGCTGTGTCGGCAGCTGAGCGGGCATCGTCGGCGGCCTTTTGGCCAATGACTCGATCGGCGGCCAGCGGGGCGAGGCGGTTGGCCTCGCGGGCGGCCTGATCGGCCTGCGCCTGGGCTTGGGCCACTTGCGCGCGCGTCTGCGCCAACAAAGCCTCTGCTTGAGCGACAGCGGCGTCGAAGGGCCGAGTGTCAAGGCTGAACAGGGGCGTTCCGGCGCGAACGGCGCTGCCTTCACTAAAATGCCGACGCTCGATGTGGCCGCTGACGCGGGCGCGGATGTCGACTTCGCGCGAGCCGCTCGCCCTGGCCGGGTATTCAAAGTTCACCGGTGCGTCGATCATCTGTGCTGGACTGAGTGCGACCCGTGGCGGCGGCAACTCAAACAACATCTCCGGTGCGTCATCGGATTTCCCGCAAGCCGCGAGCAGCGCGAGGGCCGCCACCGGGACAAAACGCACACCGCGCGGGCTCAGTAGAGGAGCGATCATGGATACCTTTGTAACGGTCGCCGCTGCAGGCAGCCGACCGTGCGACGTGGAGTTACGCTGATCTCTGAATTATGGCACGCGTCGATGCGCGACTGCGTTAGCTTGCTGGCCCGATTCGGTTTACCAGCAGGCCGCAACCCGCGCGTCGGCTGCACAGGCGGCGTCTCCGGCGGCTGTGCCTTTGCGGCCGGTCTGGTCTAGTGTGAGCACGCAGCCGCAGGGGCTGTCGGCGCTCGCCTGACGCCCGAGCGGGGTGGCGGTCAATTGATACGCCTGAAGGCTGACGCTGCCGCCGAAGCGATAGTGGGTCGCCAGCTCGGTGTTGCATGACGGCGTCGGCGGTGAGCCCACCGGGTAGCTCAAGCTGGTGCCGAAGCTGTGCTCCAGCGCGACCGCTTGTTCACCAAGGCAGGTGACAGCCGCAGCGCGTCGACTGCGCGCAACCGAAGCATCGTAACTGGCCAACGCTACAGCTCCGAGGATGCCCACGATCGCCAAAGCAACCAGCATCTCGATCAGGGTAAAGGCGCGTTGGTCGGAGGCGGCGTGTTTACGTGGGCGGAGTCGTTGCAGCAGAGACATGGGCATACAGGTCGAAGGGCGAACGCAGGCGAGTGTACCTGTGGCGGCCGTCGCTGGACTGCCGTCGTTATACTGGACCGATGGTGATCAGTCGTCTGCCCGATCTGCTTATCTCCCAGATCGCCGCCGGCGAGGTCGTGGAGCGTCCCTCTGCCGTGGTCAAGGAGTTGGTGGAAAATAGCCTTGACGCCGGTGCGCGGCAGATTTCCGTGCAACTGGAGGAGGGGGGTGTTCGTCGGATTGCCGTCGACGATGATGGCAGCGGCATCGGCGCCGAAGACCTCGTTCTGGCGCTGGAGCGTCACGCGACTAGCAAGATCGGCAGCCTTGACGACCTAGAGGGCGTCGCCAGCCTGGGTTTTCGCGGCGAGGCGCTGGCCTCGGTAGCTTCGGTAGCGCGGGTGCGCTTGTGCAGCGCCACTGTCGATGCTGCGCACGCGTGGCAGATCGAGTCGGAGGGCGGTACGCTGTCATCGGCGACGCCGGCGGCGCGCGCGTCCGGGACCACGGTCGACGTGCGCGACTTGTTCTTCAACACGCCGGCGCGGCGCAAGTTCCTCAAGACCGCGTCCACCGAAACCGGCCACTGCGAGGCCGCGCTGCGGCGCCTGGCGCTTGCACATCCGCAGGTGGCATTCCGCTGGAGCGTCGACGGCAAAGTGCGCGAGCAACTGCCGGCGCAGACCAGCCGCGAGCGCATCGCCGCGCTATTGGGTGATGCCTTTGGCGAGGCGGGATTGGCGTTCGAGGTGGAGGCCGCGGGCGTGCGCGTGCACGGTGTTGCGCTTCGTCCAGAGCTGGCCGCGCAGAAGGACGCGCAGTTCACCTTCGTAAATGGCCGCTTCGTGCGCGACCGGATGCTGGCACATGCCATCCGCGAGGCCTACCGCGACATCCTCCACAGTGGGCTCAACCCGGCGTGCGTGCTGTTTGTCGGCATCGACCCGGCGCGGGTAGACGTCAACGTGCATCCTGCCAAGACCGAGGTGCGTTTTCGCGACGGCCAGGCGCTCTACCGCTTGGTGTTTCATGCGATTCATCAGACGCTGGCGGTGCCGGTGGCGGCGGGCGGAGGCGCATCGGCGATGCCTCCAGCGGCCGACTCTGGTCTGGCGGCGCTCCGCTGGGGCGTGCAGCAGAGCATGCCGCTGCACCTTGCCGACCGTCCGCCAGCGCCCACTTGGACCGCCGATCCGGCGCTGCCGCCAGCGTGGCGTGCCGCCCTCGGCGACACTGCCGGATTCGCCGCTCCGCTGACAGCTGACGCGGCTGACCCGATCGAACCGGCCCCCGCCGCCACCGGCGATGTACCGCCCCTCGGCTACGCGCTGGCGCTGTTGCACGGGGCCTACGTGCTGGCGCAAAACGCCGACGGTCTGGTGGTGGTGGACATGCACGCGGCCCACGAGCGCATCCTCTACGAGCGCCTCAAGGCGCAGATGGACGTCCGCATCGAGCAGCAGGCCCTGCTGGTGCCGCAGGCCATCGCGGTGAGCGGCGAGGCGGCGCTGGCGGCGGCGCAGCACCGCGACGAGTTGCTGGCGCTGGGCGTCGATGCCGCACCGCTGGGTCCGCAGACAGTGGCACTGCGGGCGCTGCCGGCGGTGTTGGGGCGGGCCGATGCTCAGCGCTGGTTGCCGAAACTGCTCGACGAGTGGGCCGACTACGGGCAGAGCCAGGCGGTGCAGGCACGGCGCGACCGGTTCCTTGCCACCTGCGCCTGCCATGGCGCGGTGCGCGCCGGCCGCGCGCTGTCGATCCCGGAGATGAACGCGCTGCTGCGCGACCTCGAGGCCACCGAGCGCGGCGGTCACTGCAACCATGGCCGTCCAACCTGGCGCAGCCTACCGTTGGCCGAGTTGGACGCTTTGTTTTTGCGCGGCCAATGACAGCGCCAGTAGTGCGGGTGATCCTGGGCCCGACGGCGAGCGGCAAGACGGCGCTGGCGCTGGCGTTGGCGCAGCAACTTCCGGTGGAGATCATCAGTGTCGACTCGGCGCTGGTCTACCGTGGCATGGACATCGGCACCGCCAAACCAAGCGTCGCCGAGCGGTCGGCGGTGCCGCACCACTTGATCGACATCGTCGACCCGACTGGGAGTTACTCGGCGGGGCAGTTTGTCCGCGATACGCTGCGCCTGGTCGACGACATCACCCGCCGCGGCCGGGTGCCGCTGCTGGTGGG
>Ga0214917_10004062_pt1 | contig 16552 bp, 13 predicted proteins | sample LL_1208_BB_MetaG_FD_177983 | JGI IMG/M metagenome (GOLD analysis project Ga0214917, IMG submission 177983) | Freshwater microbial communities from Lake Lanier, Atlanta, Georgia, United States - LL_1208_BB | ecosystem: Environmental > Aquatic > Freshwater > Lake | place: USA: Georgia | collected... | reverse complement strand
GCAATTTAAGGCCATTTTCCCGCATTCCGGCTTTCTTGGTTGGGAACAGGAATTTTTGTGTACACTTTCAGTGGCATACTTAAATGTCAAAAAATGGGGTTTTTTAGATGGGATTATTTATTGAAAATGGAGTCTTTAGACGAACTGCCGTTAGCACTAATACGTGTTGGGTGTTTCAAAAAAAATTAATAACTTGCGACTATGCTAACAAAATTAGAAATAGAAAATAAACTGCAAGCTATTAAACCAATGCTTGTCGACAAATTTCATGTGAGTTCTATTGGTTTTTTTGGTTCATACTCCACCGGACAACAAAACGAAGAAAGCGACCTTGACCTATTAGTTGAATTTTCTGAACCGGTTGGTTGGGAGTTTTTTACACTAGAATGTTTTTTAGAACAAACTATTGGACTTCGCGTAGAGCTTGTTACTCGAAATTCCTTGAAAGAACAAATCAAAGAATCAATCCTTAAACAAGTTCAATATATTTGAAGCCAAGCGACAGAGACCCCATTTTATACTTATCTGACATTATTCTTTCGATGGAAAGAGTGAAAGAATATATTGTTGGACTTGACTTTCAACACTTTAAGTGTGATAATAAAACAGTTGACGCAGTTATACGTAATTTTGAAATTATAGGCGAGGCAACAAAAAACTTGCCTAATGACCTAAAAGACAAGTACCATTCAATCCCTTGGGAGGAAATGTACCGTTTAAGAAACAGAATTAGCCATGAGTATTTTGGTGTTGACTATGAAATTATTTGGGATATAGCGACAAGACATTTGCCTGTAAATTACGAGGACGTAAAGACTGTGTTAAAAGATTTACAACAGAAGCCATAGTAACGTACTAGTGCTAACAGCGACTAAAACAAATTGGCAATTTGTGGTTCTAATGAAAATTTATTTGACTTTTAAAGTTCGGTTTTCAGAAAGAGGTTTATAGTTCAAAGGCACCAACTTCTTTTAGCTGCAAACCGTCAGTCTGTCCAATACCCCCCCTTTTCAACAAGTCAATTGTTCGCACATTTCAGTCTAGAATTAGCAATTTCCTTAGTCAAAATCGGTATTTTCGATGATTAAATTCATCCAAGGAAAACCCCGAAATCAATAACGAATTCCGCCGGATTGGCCTGTTCCTGAATTGCTGAACCCTTCAGAACTTGAACTCAAGTTTGAGGGCATGGAAAATGGCCGGCCTGCCTTAACCGTTTTTCTTTATCATCAGCTCCAAAATTTGAACGGCGTTGGTGGCGGCTCCTTTTCGCAAATTGTCGCCCACAATCCAACAATGAAAACCATGGGATTGAGTGTTGTCGCGGCGAACCCGGCCAACAAAAACCTCATCGTTTCCGGCTACATCCAAAGGCATGGGATAGGCTTCATTGCCGGGATTGTCGAAGACCGTTACTCCCGGTGCTTTTTGAAAGGTTTCTAAGAGTTGTTTAATTTCAAAGGGACGGTACAGTTCGCAGGTTACTGCCTCGCTGTGCCCAACAGCCACCGGAACCCGGGTGCAAGTGGGGGCAATCAATATCGAAAAATCGTTCAGAATTTTTTTGGTTTCCCGAATCAATTTGTGTTCTTCCTTCGTGAAATCGTCCGATTCAAAACTGTCGCACTGCGGGATTACATTCCCATGAATGGGATGAGGAAAGGTCTTAGGTCGGTTTTCGTTCCCTTTTAATTCGCCCACCCATTGGTCGTAGCCCTTTTTGCCGGCGCCGGAAACCGATTGAAAGGTAACCACCACCATACGCCGTATGCCGAAATTGCGGTGTATCGGAGCCAAAGCCACCAATAGCTGAATGGTAGAACAGTTTGGATTGGCTATCAGACTTTCATGCCCGGTAAGTATGTACCCGTTCACCTCCGGAATAACCAAAGGCACGTTCTGATCCATGCGCCAGGCCGAGGAGTTGTCGATGACACAGCAACCTGCTTTGTTGAATTTTTCGGCATATTCCAACGAAATGCCACTGCCCGCCGAAAACAGCGCATAATCGGGCTCCATAGCAATAGCCTGTTCCAAGGTTACGACGGGAACGGATTTTCCTTGAAAGGAAAGGGAGGTTCCGATGGACCGTTCGGAAGCTACGGGAATAAGTTCCGAGCATTCCAGTCCACGTTCTTCCACAACGGCAATCATTTGCCTGCCAACCAGTCCGGTGGCCCCTACAACGGCTATTTTCATGTTAACCTTAGGTTAATTTTTTGGTTTGGAACGAAATCAAAAGTACCAATTTCCCTTGGATGGGAAAACCGGTTCTGACGGCAAATTCAGGCAGGAGGCCCGGCGCCCGGATTGCAGCGGCAGTGAGTGCAGCCGCGGGCTTTTTTCGGTGGGCCGGGGGCGGGCGACCTTGGGAGCCCCGCCACCGGCCACACCGAAAAGCCCGGGGCAAGCGAGCTACAGCGGAAAGCCGGAAAGCGCCCCAAAAAATCAGCCCATTTTACCATTTTCAAAACTGAAGGGTTTTTTTGCCCTGAACTAATCTTCATTGCTTACATTTGCACACAAGCTAAACGCTATGAAACGTATTATTTTGGCCTGTTTAATGGCTCTTTCGGCCACCCTGCCGGCGCAATTCAGCGATGATTTTAGCGATGGGGATTTTACCCAAAACCCAAGCTGGATTGGAAATACCACTTTGTTTGCCGTGAATGCCGCCAAGCAGTTGCAGCTGTTGAATCCCAGTCCTGCATCTTCCAATACTTCTTATTTATCCACCCATTCTGTTGCAATTAATTCGGGAAGTTGGGAGTTTTATGTTCAAATGAACTTTAACCCCTCAACCAGCAATTATGCCCGCTTTTTTGTGTGTGCCGACGGTGCCGATTTAACCGCTTCCATCAATGGATATTATGTGGAAATTGGGGCAGGAACCGACCAGCTTCGGTTTGGACGAATTAGTTCGGGCACTTCTTCCACATTGATTTCTTCAACGGCCTCTTTGTTAAATGTAGATACCGTGCGAATTCGGGTGCGGCTGGAACGCGATAATGTGGGATTGTGGACCCTGAAAGCCGACCCCACAGGGGGCTCAACCTTTCAAACCATTGGCACGGCCACCGATGCCCAATTTACTTCCTCTGTTTTCAGCGGTTGGTGGTGTAGGTACACAACCACCCGTTCCGATAAGTTTTTTCTGGACGATCTGGTGGTAAGCGGCAGTGGACCGGTGGACCAAACCCCTCCGCAAATGACCAGTGCTCAGGCCATTTCGTTTACCCAGGTGCGGATTGGTTTTAATGAATCCTTGCTGCCTTCCTCGGTATCAAATCTTAGCCAATACAACATCAGCAACGGAATCGGAGTTCCAACAGCCGCTCAGCTTTCCGGTGCTCAAAGCATTGATTTGACCTTGCCGACAGCCCTGCAATCCAATCAAACCTATCATATAACTGTGAACGGAGTTGCCGATGCTTCCGGCAATCCCATGGCGGTTGCAACCCTGCCTTTTGCCCGGGTTCAGGTGGCGGCACGCGATTTGGTCTTCAATGAGGTTTATCCCGACCCCAATCCCAGTTTTGGACTTCCGGAATTTGAATACCTTGAATTGTTCAACCGGACTTCTTTGCCCCTGTCATTGGAAGGGTTTACCCTGAACGTGGGAAGCAGCAGCAACGCGCTTTCAGGGGCAACCATTATGCCCGATTCCTTTTTGGTGATTGCAGATCCTGCCGCTCAGGGCTACTTCGCAGCCGGAATCCCGGTGTTCTATCCTTCCGGCTGGTCTTCACTGACCAACGGCGGAGCCACCCTTGAATTGAAGGATTCCACCGGACTGTTGATTGACCAGCTGACCTACTCTTTGAGCTATTACAATAACCCGGCGAAAGACGATGGCGGATATTCCATTGAGCGAATAAACCCCAATGAAATTTGTTCCGATGCACCAAACTGGCGTGCATCTTTAACCACAATCGGAGGAACGCCCGGCAGTGAAAACAGCGTTTATTCTACGGTGGTTGTCCCCTTTTCTATGAGCAGTGCAGTGGTTGAAACTCCAACCCAACTGGTGCTGGAGTTTAGCAAGAATATCGATGCTGCAACCATACAGCCCACAGATTTTCAGTTAACGGGCGGATTGGGAAGTCCCATAAGTTCCGTTCAGATAGCGGCCAACCAATTAAGGTTGCTTTTCAGTGTGGCGTTGCCGGTCAATCAAACCCTTTGGCTTAGGGCTGTATCGGCCATTTCCGATTGTGCAGGCAACCCGCTTGGCATTCCCGATTCCGTAGAATTGGTAAATTACACACCGGCACCCTTCGAAATTCTGATCCATGAAATAATGGCCAAAGAAAGCACGCCGGTGCAACTTCCTGCCACGGAATACATTGAACTAAAAAACACCAATTCCTTCGCGGTACCGATGAAAAATTGGGTAATTAAAGTAGGCAGCAGCAGCTATACCCTTGCGGGTGGCAGTTTGCCCGCCAACGGATTTGGATTGCTTATTCGGGAATCAAACACAGGCCTTTATCCGGGACTTCCGGTCTTCGCCGCCGGAAGCATGAGTCTGACCAATGCAGGAACCACGCTGAGTCTGTTCGACCCATCAGGACGACTTATTCACAGTGTAACGTATTCAGAGGATTGGTATGGCAGTTCGGTAAAAAAAGACAATGGAGGCTGGTCGCTTGAAATGCGCGACCCGGCCAACCCATGCGCAGGTTCAGGCAACTGGACGGGCAGTGTAGATTTGCGGGGCGGAACACCCGCAGAACCCAACTCCGTTGCCGGTCTTTTTACTGACTCGGCGGCTCCCTTTATTTTGCGTTCCGGTACCCTGGCCGATACCGTCAGACTTTACTTTTCGGAATCCATCCATCCCAATACCCTGGATATCCTGAACTTTGAACTGCCCGGCAATCCCGGATTCCCTTTGGAAGCTAAATTTGAAGACGACGATTTAAGCACAGTTCGCTTGATAATCGCCGATCCCTTAACTCCCGGTCAGGTTGTCTGGTTAAAGGCAAGTGGACTGCAAGATTGCGCCGGCAACCCCATAGGCCTTGACTCCGTTCGGTTGGCTCAAGGTCAGCAACCCGATTTCGGTTGGCTGATTATCAACGAGGTACTCTGCAATCCCAAAGATTCAGGAGTTGATTTTGTGGAAATTTACCACCATGGAACCGCTGCGGTTGAGTTGTCTGCTTTGTTCCTGTCCAGCGCAGATACCCTGAGCAAAACGGTAATCAGTCCAAAGGCAATACACAACCTTCCATTGACGCTTTTTCCGGGTCAATACCTGGTGTTAAGCACAAATTCAACGGCAATTCAGTCTCAATACACTTGCCCCGACCTCAGGGCGTTTTGGAAAATGGAGTCGTTGCCGAGCTACAACAACACCGATGGGGTAGTGGCCATATCGAACATTTCATTGCAGATGTTGGACCTGCTGGCATACAACGAAGCGGAATATCATTTTAGTTTGCTGAAGGACTTTAAAGGGGTAAGCATGGAGCGTATTTCTGCGGCCTTGCCTACACAGCAAGCCATGAACTGGACTTCGGCGGCTCAAACGGTGGGCTATGCCAGTCCCGGTTACCGGAATTCTCAGAACGGTGAATATGGCAGTGCGGTCAGCGAATTTGAACTAATTCCCGACCTTTTTTCGCCCAACAACGACGGTTTTGACGATCAAATGGGGATTTCGTACAGCTTAGACAAAGAAGGGTACATGGGCAGCATCACGGTGTTCGACGCGGGGGGGCGCAGCATTCGCAACTTGCTTCCGCACACCTACCTGGCCAAGCAAGGCATGTTTATTTGGAACGGACTGAGCGACGATGGCAGCAAAGCCCGCACAGGCATATACGTGGTGGTATTCGACTTATTCCATCCGGAGGGGCGGCAAGAACGGCTTAAAAAGGCCTGCTCGGTGGCCGCGGGAATGTGATTTCGCCGGATTAAGGGTTTTTTTTGGGCGGTTGCGGGCTTTCACCGGTAGTCCGCGCGTTTTGCCTGCGGGCCCTGCGGCTTTGCGGGGGCTCCTAAAGTCGCCTCCGCAGCTCGCGGGCCCGAAGGCAAACCGCTTTCGGGCTACCCGGTTCAATCCCTACCGCAGGGCCGCTCGTTTCAAAACCGGTTTGAAAGCCAAATTGCGTACATTTATTCTGAAAATCAAAATTAAGCAGGGCAATTCACCGCCGCCTTTTATCCAACCTAATTTTTGCATAAACCATGAAAACCCGCCTGTTTCTCGTTCTTGCTTTTTCCATGCTCATCGCCCCGGCTCAAGGGCAGGGCGTAATAATTGGCGACACCACAGGGGGGCTTCCCTCTACTGTATTGCTCAGGTTGAGCGATACGGCCAAGGGTTTTTTGGTGAACAAACTGACCACAGCTCAGCGCAACGCCATTCAAAATCCGGTGGAAGGAATCCAGATTTACAATACCACCACCAAATGCCTTCAAATCTACATTCCCAACGCCTGGCGAAATGTGGTCTGCGATTGCACTCAGCCTCCGGCACAGCCCGGAATTATTTCAGGGCCAACCCAACTGTGCCCAAATTCCAACAATCAAACCTACAGCATTGCGTCGGTTCCCGGAGCCAACACTTACGCCTGGACGGTTCCTTCGGGAGCCAGCATTCAAGGAACCAGCAACGATACTTCCATTGTGGTGAATTTTACGGTAAACAGCGGCACGGTTACCGTACAGGCCCAAAACGGCTGTGGCAATTCAACGATTCGAACTGTGTCGGTGTTGGTTCAGGCACCCGACAGTACCTTCAGCATCAACCCAAACCCCACAGGAACAAACTACAATACGCTGTTTACTCCCAATTTAACCGGGCAGGGCATTAGCCATTCCTGGTTGTTTCAAAACGGAAATCCGGCCAGTTCTTCCAGCGCCGGGCCCAGCGTGCAGTGGAGCAACGCCGGAACCTATGCGGTTCAGCACAGCATTACCGACGCTCAAGGCTGTACAGCATCAAACACCGACAGCGTGGTGGTGTTGAACTGCCAGCCTTTGGGCAACAGCACCGTTACCTTTAATTATACCGGCGGATCGCAAAGCTGGACAGTGCCCGCGGCGGTGTGTTCCTTAAAAATTGAATGTTGGGGTGCCCAAGGCGGCGATCCCAACACCGGGCGGGCGGGCTTGGGCGGATACGCCAGTGGATATCTGGTGGTAAGTCCCGGGCAAACCTTGAATGTTTATGTGGGCGGAGCCGGAACCACCACCGTAGGCGGTTGGAATGGGGGCGGAGGTCCAACTTTGAACACCGTTGAATTTGGCGGCGGGGGCGGCGGCAGCGATGTGCGTGTTGGCGGAAGTACCCTGAACGACAGGATTATTGTGGCCGGTGGCGGCGGCGGGGCAGGCAGTACCTGTCCTTCCGCTTCAACCACGTATGGCGGGCATGGTGGGGGCAGCAGCGGTGGAAATCCCAGTGGTACCTGCAACAGCGGAAACCAGCCCACTCCGGGAACTCAAAATGCCGGCGGGCAACCGGGTGGCTATTCCTGCAATTTTAGCTGTGGAGCCGGTGGTTTTGGATTGGGCGGAGTGGCCGGTGGTTCATGCGGTTGCGGAGCCGTAGCCGGCGGTGGAGGCGGTTGGTATGGCGGGGGCGGAGCCTGCCATTGCAAGGCCGGTGCCGGCGGTTCGGGATATGTGGGCGGGGTTACCAACAGTTCCATGCAAACCGGAATTCGGAATGGTAATGGATTGGTGGTTTTGACCTATTGATTAAGAATGGAATCGTTTTGCAGTTGAAATTGAACCTTATCTGAAATCCTTCGGAAGTTTATTGTAGGAATTTGGAAAAACAATGTTTGGTTTAAAGGTTTTTGCCGCTTCAAAATCCATGCTTGCAAATGAAACAATAACGATTAAATCGTCTTTGGTGAACAGCAAAGCCGCAGGGCCGTTTAAACAAATAATTCCGGACCCTTTTTCGCCTTTTATTACATAGGTTACAATTCTGGCTCCATTTTGGTAACTCAATACATGAACCTGTTCGTTTTCTATTAAGTTGGCCGCAACCATTAAATCCTCGTCAATGGTTATGGAGCCCATGTAATCTATATTTGCATCCGTTACTACTGCCCTGTGAATTTTCGATTTTAAAACCTGTATTTCCATGCTGCTGATTTTTTACGCATTTCCTTTTTCAATAGGTTGACCGTTTGCATTAACCTGATTGCCGTTTGCAAAGGTATGTATCACATTTGAATGAAAGGCAGTTCCGGTTCAGGGCGAACCCATGCATTCGGGAGAAAATTTTTCCGTTTGCCTAAAATTCAAGGTTAATCCAAGATTATGAAATCAGGCATACATTACTATTTCGCAAAAAAACGAAAAGAATGGGTGAAGGGGCATTTAGAGCCATCGGAAATTTCTACTTTTAATTAAATTTTCAGGAATGAAAAATGCCTATTATTCATGTTGCTTGTATTTGGGTGCCTGCCTTTGGGGAACGGTACTCACGGCTCAAGGGGTAAAAATTGGCGGAACCGGTCAACCTCATGCCACGGCTACCTTAGAGGTGGGCGACACCTTGCGCGGTTTTTTGCCTCCCCGGCTCAGCACAATCCAGCGAAACGCCATTCAAAACCCTGCCGAAGGTCTTCAAATTTACAACACCGACATTCATTGCATGGAATTTTACCGGGGTGTTGTTTTCGGTTGGCACAGTCCTTGTCCTGTTCCCCCGCAAATTCAAACCGACAGCGTTGACAATGTATGGGTACAGGGCTTGCGGGTGTACTACAACCTGATCAGCGACGGCAACAATTTTTTGACTCAAAAAGGGGTATGCTACGATACCCTGCCACTGCCCGACACTTCTGATGCGAAAGTCAGCATTTTACCCACAATGGGTTTAGCCACGCACAGCCTAACAAATTTACTTCCCGGCCGCACCTACTACTTACGCAGCTATGTGGTGGCTCAGGGATTGCCTGTTACCTACGGCAACCAACTTTCGGTGCAGTTGTCCACCATAAAAGCGGGTTTGGGGCAAAGCCTGCCGGGCACGCAATTTTCGGCCAGCACGGTACTTGATGCTCCCAGGCCTTCCTGGAAAGCCTTTGACAATTCCTTGGACGACATATCCGGTTGCTGGCATTCCAATTCAGGCGATGTCGGCAACGCCTGGATTCAGGTACAGTTTGCTTCCGCACAGGTGGTGCAATCGTATTCCATGTGGAGGCGCTGGGGCAACGACCACATACCGAACAACTGGGTATTTGAAGGGAGCAACAACGGCGGCAGTTGGACCACCCTTGATGTACGAAGTAATGCGGCACCGCCCAACGTAAATGCAGGGCAGGGGCCCAATCAAAGTGCTTTTGGATTGTATTTTACCGGCAACAGCACCCCGTACTTTTTTTATCGGCTTCGGTCGTCAGGTACGGTCACCAACAGCAATTACACCGTTATTGGCGAGCTGTTGCTGATGGGGCAATAATATAGTCTTTGGCTGAAATGGTTCCGGATTTTGGGTCGGGTAGAATGGCGACCAAAGTGGATGATTTGGGCGCTTAACCGGCTCTCACTGCAAGTCCTCGCCCCGGCGGGCTGCCGGAATACCGGCCTGCGGTGGCTTCCTCTGGTCGCCTCCTCGGCTCGGACCGGCAGGCCGCCGGGGCTGTGGGCTTTCCGTATCGATCCGGAGCGCGGGGCGGTGTAATTCATATCCGGTATTTTTTGGGTGAATGGGTTGGGGGTTGGAAAGATCCCGGAATACCGCGCCTTAACTCACTTAGAATTGCTAATTGGTATGCCCTGTACCGAGGAAAATCGCCTGTTTTGAATCCAGGCAGAGGCTCAAAACACAGAAGCCGCCCAGAAGGCTGCCTTTTACATCTCTAAAATCATATAGAAAAACCCATAGGAGAAATACATCGGTTCGTTCAACGAATCTTTCATGCTGGGCGCTGCCCGCCGCACGAAAGATTGGCTGTTATGTACTGCCTTTTTTCGGTAAGCTAATTATGAATGTGTTTCTTTCAAAAGGAATATTCATAATTTTAATTCTTTGATTTTGGTCAGTATCAATTTCAACATTTACTGAACCATTATTGTATTCAACAAGCTTTTTTACAATGCTCAATCCTATTCCATTTCCTGCTAATGTAGTGCTCTTGGAAAACTCACCAGAATAATCTTCTTGAAATATTTTTTCTTTTTCATCCGGCTTAATTTTTAGACTAGTCATGTCAAAATGGATTTCAACAAACTCATCTTTGTTTACAAAAGAAATTTTAAAAATACTACCCCTAGCAATATATTTTGAGGCATTTTCAAAAATATGACTGAATACAACAGAAACTGATTTGTAATCAATACAAATTTCACCCTCACATTCTTTCACATCAATTTTCACATCTTTTTCAATAAATTCAAGCCAAAAAGGGTTTAGTACGAGCAAAACTAATTTATGTGGATTGTGTATAAAAAATTCTAAATTTGGACGTTCCAAACTTAACATGTCGTAAACATCAAATTCTGCTTTCATTAGATTGACACTTTTAATTACTTTTAATATTGAAAGTGTTGACTCCCTTGGATTTTTTTCAATTATTTTCTTAACAAAATCAATTTGGTTATGAATTCCTTTATCTGCATTATCAATAGGAAATGCTCTTTCCATCTCTTGAAGCATAATTGTATGATGGGAAACCAAATTGTGCTTAAATCTTCTAAAATTACTTTTTGCTTTAGTCTTTTGAATTGAAACGGATTGCTCCAATGTTGGAATAAAAAAATCACATGCCTCGAAATATTTTTTGAGTATTCTATTAGTTGGCACTGTGTAACTTGATAAATAAATTAATCCGTTTTCTGTTTTGAAAAAACCGTGACGAATGCCTTTATTTGTAATAGGGCATTTGGCAGTTATTATTTTATTAATTATTTCTTTTTGATTATAGAAATAACTTTCAGGTAAATTAGAAGCAATTAATTGCCCATCTTTACTTTTTATTTCAAATAAAGTATCTAAACTCATTGTTGAAGAAATAATTGTATTATTTGAGCCAAGTTGCCTGCATTTGAAAGGTGAAATATTTTTCCAATACTCTGCGGTGATACATTCTTCCCATTGTAAACTTTTTCAAGATTGGTAATGATTAAATCTGTGCTTGGAGTGTGTCCAAGCTCTTTAATTAATTCCTGTTTTATACGTTCTATACATTCATTCAAAGAGAAGATTTCTTTCGCAAACTTCTCTAGTCTGAACTGAAATTCATAAGATTTTGCATTTTTGCTTAATTGACTATCGGCAAGTTCGAATCCCTCATGAAATGCTTGAACATGTCCTTGGTCCTCAGCACTGTACACTATAACTTTTTTGTTAGGATATTTTTTCTTTATTGCAACTGTTAATCCAAGACCCTCATCTGTCAGTTTCATTTTTTTTCCTACTCCTTGAATATCAATAAATAAGATGTGAGCTTCACGAACCTCTTGCTGGTCAGTTCCACTAATATCTGTTACTTTCTGAATATTTCTCCAGCCATTTTCTTTGAGCATGTCGATTATAGGAAAAGACCTATCATCAATAAACAGAATTTTACATATGTTCTTTATTTCATCAAGTGACCTTTCAGGTATCTTCTTTTTTTGTTTTCCAAAGAGGTTTCCAAATATCATATTTTCGTTTTTTAAGGTTGTACATAACTCATTTATAGCCGCTACAAACCTTCTCCAATCTTCAAAATGGGCTGTATAGGCGAAAGTTTTTTGCGCATTTTAATGATTTCGATTTCCCAATATTCAATCCGGAAGTAAATCCAAACGATTGTTTTCTGATTGACTTAAATAGGGGATAGGCCGAGATTAAAGTCTCACTGGTCCCAAGCCCAAAAGGCTCAGAATGAACCCCTATCTGATGATCCACCCCCAATCTCATAAACGCCAACGCATTCGTGTTCATGTTGCTCCCAATTTTAAGGCAGAACCTCTGCCTTCCGTTTCCTAAAAAATGTACCTAAGGTCATCCCAACCTGTCGGATAGGTCAAATGTAAATGAATTTTCAATTCAAATGCAAAAAAAAGTGTGCAATGCGTTGCATGCCAGGCAGTTTGCTGAAATCTATTTTCAGTAGTTTTGAATTAAATCACTGAATGTGTGGGTGTTTTGCCTTGGGCAGATGGTATGTTAAAAAATGGGTTTAGGGTAGAAAGTTGGCTCGGGCATGTTCAAGCTTTTCACGAACAAATCAATCAAGCGCACAACATTGTCGTCATCGACATGTGCATTCTTGGAGTATTCTCCTGCCGCTGCGGTTGAACAACGTCTGAACAGATCTTGGCTTTGCTGTAAAAAGGGTAAGCTCATCACCCTTTAAATCTTTGGCTCCCGTGGTCCACCCATCGGAGTTTTGGGCGGGGCCAAAAAATCAACTTCCTGTGCAATGGCTTAAAGCATGGGTAGGGAGCGGTATGCCCTGTGGCGAGGAAAATCGCCTGTTTTGAAGCCAGGCAGAGGCTCAAAACACAGAAGCAGCTCGGAAGGCTGCCTTTTACATCTCTAAAATCATATAGAAAAACCCATAGGGGAAATACAGCGGTTCGTTCAACGAATCTTTCATGCTGAGTTCCAGATTGCGTTTGCATTCCTTCTCGAGTTGGCGGCTGGAGCGGATGCGGTTCAGGTAGCCGTAGATAAATAGGCGGAGCAAGGATGCGGGATTGTACGCCGGCCGACCATTTTCCTCAAAATCGTCCTTAAAACCAAGTTCGGACAGGTTCAAGCTATCCACGAACAGGTCAATCAGGCGGACTTCGTTATCGGCATCGACATGCGCATCCAGGCATTACATCTCCCACTGATTTCGGGTTTTTCCTTGGATAAATTTCATAAATAAAAATAGCGATTTTAAGGGAGAAAATTGCCATTTCCACATTGAAATTTGGGATCAATTGACCTGTTGAAAAGGAGGGTTATTAGACAGTCTGACGGTTTGTGGCTATGATTAGTTGGGGGTTGCGGGCGAAAATCTTTCTTGTCCACCCGTGAATTTTCTGTGGGCCGCCTCATGTGGATAACCACTTGATCACCAATTAATTATAGCCGATGTTATAGCCAGTGGCTAATCTATTTTGAAGTCTGATAATTCGTAATTTGCGTTTCGACCAACTTCGTCTGTTTGTTGCAATATCCCTTTTTTAATTAAGTCTTTTATATCTCGTAAAGCGGTGTCGGTAGAGGTCTTAGTAATTTTTGCCCATTTTGAGGTTTGTAATTTACCGTCAAAACCATCAAAAAGTTTGTTGAGCATTCGTCGTTGTCTTTCATTGATATACGTTTGTTCGTGCAGTTTCCAAAATTCGGCTTTTCGCAATATTCTTTGCGTGGTATTTTCAGTAGCAAGCATTGCGTTTTTTAAACAATGTAAAAACCATTCGAGCCATTCTGTAATGTCACCCGTACTGTATTGAACTTTTTGCAATATGTCGTAATATTGATTTCGTTCTACTAAAATTTGACTTGACATACTGTAAAAACGTTCGCCACTACTTTCCGCACGAGCAAGCAACATATCAGTTATGGCACGACCAATTCGACCGTTGCCGTCATCAAAAGGGTGAATGATGATAAACCAAAAGTGTGCTATTGCTGCTTTTAATACAGGATCAAGTTGATTATCGTTATTGAACCAGTCCAAAAACTTGTTCATTTCCGACTTAACAAGTTCCGCTTTTACAGCTTCGTAATGCACTTTTTCTTTACCCATTGCTCCCGAGACAACCTGCATTTCCCCTGTACGGTATCTGCCCACTTCTATTTCATAAGGTCCGCTGTATCCAGTTGGAAAAAGTGCTGCGTGCCAACCAAACAAACGTTTTTTTGTTAATGGTGAATTGTGACGTTGGGTGGCATCGAGCATCATTTCTACTATGCCTTCTACGTGGCGGCTACTTGGCACAAGTCCTGCTGTATTAATACCTAAACGCCTTGCTATGGACGAACGCACCTGGTCATAGCTGAGTACTTCCCCTTCAATTTCAGATGATTTCACTACGTCTAAAGTTAGGGTAGTAAGTGTAGCTTCTTCTTTTGCAGAAAAGCCCAATGCGTTCATTTGTCCGATGATTTTGCCTTGCATTAGGCGAACTTCCCCAAATATTGCATTTATGGCTTTGTCATCCCAAATAAAATCCGTCCAGTTTTTATTTTGATAGATGTATTTTGCCATTGCTTTAAATCAATTTTGCGGCAAATATACGAATTTATCACCGCAAATATGCGGTAATAATTCTGCTTTTTTTACCGCAAAGAGGCGGCTTTTTTTCTTCTTTGTTTGCTGGTGTTTGTTTTTTCTCTACAATTTAGTGTTATTTTTTGTTCTTTTTTTACGGTTAGGTCGTCCTACCATTGGCTATAACTCATTTATAGCCTCTATACACCTTCGCCAATCTTCAAAATTGGCTGTATAGGCGAAAGTTTGTTGCGCATTTTAATGATTTCGATTTCCCAATGTTCAATCCGGAAGTAATTCCAAACGATTGTTTTCTGATTGACTTAAATAGGGGATAGACCGAGATTAAAGTCTCACTGGTCCCATGCCCCAAAGGCTCACAACGCAACCCAACCTGTTGATCCAATCCCCGGCTCATAAACGCCAACGCATTCGTGTTCATATTGTTCCCAATTCTAAGGCAGAACTTCTGCCTTCCGTTTCCTAAAAAATGTACCTAAGGTAATCCCAACCTGTTGGATAAGTCTAATGTAATTGAATTTTCAATTTAAATGCAAAAAGGTGGGCAATGCGCTGCATGCCAGGTGGTTTGCTGAAACCTATTTTCAGTGGTTTGGCGTTAAATTGCTGAATGTGTGGGGTTTTGTTTTGGGCAGATGGTATGTTAAAAAAATGGGTTTAGGGTAGAACTCCGCCCGCGGCAGGGATTGAACCGGGTTGCCCGCAAGGGGGGCGGGGGCAGCTGTGCCGCGGCGAGGAGGCGACCTTGGGAGCCACCGCAGCCCGGCAACAGCCCCCCGACCACCGCGGACAACCGGTGAAAGCCCGGCAGCCGCCCAACTCTTTATTTACCTTACACAGCGGTACCGGACCAATAGACTTCCATCTCGGTAGTCAATCCATCCTTCATTCAAACGGAATACAGCAAAGGCGTTGCTCAAGCCGGTGGCAAAGGTTTGTGTCCAGATGTAATTTGTGGAGCTGTTGTTGGGGATGTTGGCGGCGTCGAAGGAAAGTAGGAAGGTTAGGTCTTTGAGCTCGGGCAGGTACCAGTCGCTGAAGCCGCCCTGAACCAGGTTTGCGCAGGCGCGCATGGCGTTGCCCAGGGTTGCGGGGTTGAACTCGTCGGTAATCATGGTAGGGCAATGGCAGGCTCCGCCGCCGCTGCCGCTCACATTAATAATCTGGTTGTCCACGTAGTCTTTGGTGACGGCATCGGCGGGATTTACGGGCGTAGCCAGGTTTTCAATGGCGAAGCCGTTCATGTTCAGGTTGGTGTTGGCGGGGTTGGGCAGAACCAGCGCCCATTGTGGGGATTGGGGTGTGCCGGCGTTGTAGTAAAACCCGGCGGGGGCCAAGGTGGCTCCGGTGTTGAACACCATGAGTGAAGTGGCTGGGTTGGAAATGGTGGCCGTATCGGTGAGGCTTTGTAGGTTTACCCTGGGCAAGAGAATTCCGCGGGTTGTGTCTTCTGTTTCCAGAATGGCCGATGGGTTTGGTGTGCCGGGTTGGGGGGAGATTTTCACGCCTTGGGCATGGATGGCAATGCTGCAGCAGAGAAATAGGGTGGTGGAGATAAGGTGTTTCATTATTGAGGATTTGAGTTAACGGACGCAGCGGGCGAAAAATGAATTCGTAGGTGACCAAGCGCCGCCGGATTGATCTAAATCGCTAAATCGAAATCGGGTTGAGTAATAAATATTGGGTCCGCCAGGTTGGGTGAGGCACCAAATATGGTTGTTGGAAGTAGGATTGTTAACGGGAAGGGAGGCGTTGCGAAATGCGTCTAAAAGTTCAAGTACGTTTGGAAGTCGCCAATCAGAAAAGCCGGCTTCGGTAAGATTTAGGCAATAAGTAACGGCGGCATGGAAATTCATGGTTTGGGGGGATTCGTTGCTGATCATGGTGGGGCAAAGGCAGGCTCCGCCGCCGCTGCCGCTTACATTGATGATTTGGTTGTCCACGTAGTCTTTGGTGACGGCGTCGTCGGGGTTAACGGGGGTGGCCAGGTTTTCAATGGCAAAGCCGTTCATGTTTAAGTTGGTGTTGGCGGGGTTGGGGAGGACCAGCGCCCATTGTGGAGCTTGGGGCGTACCGGCGTTGTAGTAAAACCCGGCGGGGGCCAAGGTGGCTCCGGTGTTGAATACCATGAGTGAAGTGGCTGGGTTGGAAATGGTGGCCGTATCGGTGAGGCTTTGTAGGTTTACCCTGGGCAAGAGAATTCCGCGGGTTGTGTCTTCTGTTTCCAGAATGGCCGATGGGTTTGGCGTGCCGGGTTGGGGGGAGATTTTCACGCCTTGGGCTTGGATGGCAATGCTGCAGCACAGAAATAGGGTGGTGGAGATAAGGTGTTTCATTATTGAGGATTTGAGTTAACG
>Ga0214917_10004061_pt1 | contig 16552 bp, 15 predicted proteins | sample LL_1208_BB_MetaG_FD_177983 | JGI IMG/M metagenome (GOLD analysis project Ga0214917, IMG submission 177983) | Freshwater microbial communities from Lake Lanier, Atlanta, Georgia, United States - LL_1208_BB | ecosystem: Environmental > Aquatic > Freshwater > Lake | place: USA: Georgia | collected... | reverse complement strand
GGGGTTGGGGAAAAGCGGTGCGGGTTCGACAATCCGCGAACTTTCAGGGCGTGCCGAAACAGTAATCGTAAATACCTGCTCTTTTCCATCTCGCTTGACCCGAACCGGAACTTTTCCACCTACCTCCGAAAAAAATGCCGCATCCAAAATATCGGAGGGCTCGTGCACAGGCCGTCCTCCGATCGAAATCACCTCATCCCCCATCTTCAAACCACTCTTCTCAGCAGGAGTCCCTTTATAAAGCCGATCTACAAAAACGGGCGCACCCCGCTCAGGACGACTTCGATCAGGCATCACCCCCACACCCATCCATCCATGACGTGGCTGCCCGTACTTCTGAATGTCTGCCGCAACTTTCGAAGCCGCCTCGATCGGAAGCGCATAACAGGCCTTACCCTCATCGATTTCGAGCATAAGGACACCCACCACTTTGCCTTGGCTGTCTAAAAGTGGCCCACCAATCTGGCCTGGTTTAATCGGCAGATTCGCACGCAGGTGAGTCGTCGCAAAAAACCGTGTCAAATATTTCACATCAAACCCAGCGACAAATCCGAAAGTCGGCTCCGCCTTAAGATCATAGGGAAAAGCCACGCTCACCACGGCCGAAGCGGGTCGCAACCTCATCCCCTCCCCAAAGGCCAAATGGGGAGTCTGAGTCGCTGGAATCTTGAGCACAGCCACCCCACTACGCGGATCTCGACCTAAAATTTTTGCCGTAAAGGTTTTTCCGTTCACATCCACCGACACGGAGTCAGCCTGACCGACCACCGCATACGCCGTCAGAATCGTGCCCTGCCCATCAATAAAAAATCCTGTTCCTGCCAACTGCTCTGCGCCATCCGTGGCCCGCAAACGCACAACGGTGGGCACTGCCTGCTCGTACACTCCACTCACTTCGGCGGCGATCTGGTCAAAAACGCCACTCCCTTGTGATATCGGAGCCTTAGGTGCTGAGGGCTCGAATGAATCCGAAGCAGGAAGGACTAAATCTTTCGTGTCTGAAACGGAGACAGAGTCCGAGCGGTGAGCCAAATAGTAGGCTCGCCCACCGATCAACCCCGCAAAAGCCACGAGGACGACAAGGAGGGATAGAAAAACGTATTTAAAACGCGAGACGGGAATCATAAGCCACCGCACCGTGCCCATTTACATAGAGGGGCCGAAGCTGAGTCCCTTCCCCGCCAGCCGCTGTTTCAATCAGCTCAGGCTGAATTTGCAGAGAATCGTCTGCCGAATTCGCCGCTACAATAATTCCCTTTGCATGCGCAACTTTTCCGTCTGCCAAAGGCGTAATTCCTGGAGCCACAGGGCCTAGGAGAAACGCAACTCCAGCGATCAAACATGCAACCGACCCTGCAACCGTGGCCAAACGAGGTACGCCCGCAACCCAAGGCTCAAACAGGACTTCCACCACTTTAGAGTACCAAGGTTCTTCCCGCAAAATTTCCTGCCTCTGGTACTGATGGAAAGCATCCACAAATTTATCGAAGTAGGCCTCCCCAGGGGTCTCCAATCGCTTCAACTGAAGGAGCTTTTGTAATTCTGAAAAATCTTCTTTTTGGTTCATTTGAGTAATCTTTCTATTTTTTACCTTCGCAGGTAAATGCCAAGCGATTTCTGAAGCTGTTTGTGAGCATAATGGAGCCTCGAACGGACCGTACCTTCGGTCGTCCCCATAATCTTCCCAATCTCAGCATGTGCAAGTCCTTGTATATCATATAAGGTTACCACTGTTCTATGTTCTTTTGACAGCCCAAGCATGGATTCGTTCAATTTATTTTGTAACTCATTGAGCATAGATGACTTAGATGGGTTGTTTCTCTGGATTGGATCGGGCATATCGAACTTCGGTAGCCCATCCTCATCGATCTCATTCAAACTCATCGCCCCCTGCCTCCTTTTTCTCTTCTCCAAAAAGTTAAAAGTCCGGTTAATCGCGATCCTGTAGATCCAAGTGTAAAACGACGACTGCCCCCGAAACGTCGGTAAACTTCGGTACGCTTTATCAAATACCTCCATTAACATGTCGTTGGTGTCCTCATGGTTCGATGTCAAATGGTAGATCACTCCATACAAACGAGACTGGAATCGCCGAATCAACTCATCATAAGAGGCCAAATTTCCCTTCACGGTCTCCGCGACCAACTCCTCGTCAGTCGGTCCGTTCTCTAAATCGATTTCTTTTGTTACATCCACCGACATACGTTTCATCCTATCGCCCCCCCCCATAGATCGAAAAGGTCAATCCACCCCAACCTCCACCCAATTCCGTCCTACTCGTCGCTGGCTGTTCTCAAATACCCCTGCAACCGATCCGTCATACTCGTCAGCTTCTTCGCTTCTCCACCCTCTCCCAAAACTTTCAGATCACCTTTCGCCCTTTCTAATAGATCCGCAGCTTTTCGAAGTGCAAATTTCAGCCCACCAGCCTCTTTCACCTTTTCAGCCACACCCACCGCACCCTCCCCCCCGACCAACTGGGTCCTCAACTTCTCCGAATCCTCTTTCGGTAACGTCTGCAACGCATGCAACACAGGCAAGGTCCACTTCCCCTTTCGCAAATCAGTTCCTAACGTCTTGCCGCTCTCCTCGTCCGTTCCAAATAAATCCAAACAATCATCATAGATCTGATACGCCACTCCCAACTGTTGGCCAAACGATCGAGCCGCCTCCCGTCTTACCTCCGCCGCACCATAAACAATAAAAGGAACTTCCGCCGCAACCCGAAAGAGCGCCCCCGTCTTCAATCCCACCACATGCAGGTAGTCCGCTGTTGAAAGCTTTAAGTCAAAACGCCGTTGCGTTTGCAAAATCTCTCCCTCGCACAGATTTCTGGACGCTTCAGCAATCTTTCGAGCCACCTCCGCATTCTCCAATTTGGTCGCCAACTGAAGCCCATGGGCAAAAAGGGCATCCCCCAAGAGCACCGAAAGCTCCACACCCCACTTCGCATTGCAGGTAGCCCGCGACCTACGTAAATCTGCCCGATCCAAGACATCATCATGAATTAACGAGGCCACATGCACCAACTCCACAATCACAGCCAAGTCCCGAATCGCCTCGCTCCATCCCCCCGCGACTTTCCCTGCCAACAAAACCAGCGCAGGTCGCAACCTCTTCCCCCCACCCTCCAGCGCATACCGCACATATGCCTCAGCCCCAGAATCAAACAATGACGCTTGGTGCACAATCCGCCTCTCCACCTCTTTTAACTCCTGCTCCAACTCCGGATCTGCCCCCAGCCAATCTGTCTTAGGCTTTAACCCCGTGCGGCTTCCAAAACTCTGCATCCCAAAAACCTAGAAAGGAGATTCTCGAAGTCAAATATCCAAGGTCATCCAGCCTTTCTATTTCTCCTCTTCATCATAATCTTCCCCTATGCACCCGGCTCTATCCGCATTCGTCTTGGCACTCATCCTGATCTCCTGTTCCCAGCCAGACGGACGCATTGCCCAAAGCGCCCACCAACTCCTGGAACAGGGAAAACTCCAACAGGCCCAAGAATCTCTCCAAGACGGTTTCCGCCAATTCCCTCAAAGTATCGCCCTTCGCCAAGAAAGGCTTCACCTCAACCTCCTCGCAGGCCAACCCGAACTCGCGGCAGCCGAGGCCCAGCAAATTCTACAAACCCAACCCTCAGCCCAACCCTACCGCCTTCCCCTTCGCGATCCATCCCCAGCGATTCGCTCCCTCGCCGTACGCGCATTCGCACTCGCCCCACCCCAACACCCCTCTCCCCTCTCCGTTCTTCGCACCGCCCTTCGAGACCCCGATCCTACCGTTCGACGCGAATCCATCGAAGCCACCCGTATTCTTACCACCTCCCAAGCCACACCACTTCTCCGTCAAGCCACCCAAGATCCCGATTGGCTCACCCGCGCATCCGCCGCCCGACTCCTCGGAAACCGCGCCGATCCATCCGCCATTCCCACTCTCTTTTCCATGCTGCAAGACAAAGACTCCTATGTTCGCCGATTCGCACGCCGATCCCTTTTGGAACTCTCCACTCTGGCAAAACCCGATGCCTACCTCCCCGCGCTTCAATCCAAAGACCGCACCACACAAGTCGTCGCTGCACTTGCCCTCGCCCGTCTCAATGACGGTCGCGGCCTGGACATTCTTCTCGCTGAAATGGCCAATCCCCTTGGCGTTGAGCGAATTGAAGGAGTCAAATCCGCAGTCCGCATTCAAGACCCCAGAGTTCTACCCGCTGTCCGTGCCGCAACATCCGATCAAGATTCGCAGGTTCGCATGGTCGCTCTCATCGCGCTCGGTCTCTTGCAAGACAAAGAGTCTGCGCCCCTCATGAAAAAAATCCAGAGCGATGCATCCGCACCTCAAGAAGTGCGGCTCGCTGCAGGCAAAGCTCTCGAACTTCTCTCACAAGCACCAACCCAACCCAACCGCACCTAAACCTCAGCCCACTTCATGGGGCACGTTCAAATCTCCTACCCCTTATCGCCCTAACTCCTCCTGCTCGAAAACAATTAAATCATCCAACGCCCGAGCAAAATCCTCCATCCCCGTTGCTGGCATGATAATCCGATCCCGCCGACCCCCCACATCTTCCGTGATTCGCAAAAAGCGTCCCCTGTCGTTCTCCTTGAGATCGAGAAAGAAAGTCTTTCTCTCAATCTGCACCTTTTCCGATCGTAATGTCCGTTCCTCACCTCGTGGTTCCATAGTTTTAATGCCCCTTTCGAAAGAAAATCTTACGCCCCACCCCTCTTAGCGTCAACTCAACCAACCCTTCCCCACTCCTAAATTTTCAAGAAATTCGCCAGGAGATCCTTGCCCTCTTTGCTTAAGATCGATTCAGGATGAAACTGCACCCCATGCACGGGATATTCCCGATGCCGTACCCCCATAATCTCCCCTTCCGCAGTTTCCGCACAAACCTCTAAACAACTCGGCACCGAATTCTTCTCCACAATCAACGAGTGATACCTCGTTGCCTCGAATGGATTGGGTAACCCCTGAAAAACACCCTTCCCATCGTGCTGAATAGGAGATGTCTTTCCATGCATCAAACGACCAGCCCTGACCACCTTCCCCCCATACACCTCCCCCATGCACTGATGCCCCAAACAAACTCCTAAGATCGGAATCTTCACGCCAAACTTGCGAATCAACTCCATCGAAATTCCCGCCTCCTGAGGTCGCCCTGGCCCTGGAGAAATAACAATCTTTTGCGGCTTCATTTTCTCTACCTCATCAGGCGTGATTGCATCATTTCGCTTCACCTGTGGATCCGCCCCCAACTCCCCAAAATACTGGACAAGATTGTAAGTAAAGGAGTCGTAGTTATCGATGACCAGCAACATACAATAATCCTACGCCAAGGTTCTCGCCGCCGCCACCGCTGCTAGACCCGCCTTGGCCTTATTCACGCTCTCCTGATACTCCCCCTCGGGGGTTGAGTCGGCCACCAATCCGCCCCCCGCCTGAACATGAGCCTTTCCTCCTTTGAGCAAAATCGTACGAATGGAAATACAGGAATCCAAATTCCCATCGAAAGAAAAATACCCAGCCGCCCCCGCATAAGCCCCTCGCCGAGTTGGTTCCGACTCAGCCAAGATCTGAAGTGCCCGAACTTTCGGTGATCCACTGACTGTCCCCGCAGGAAAAGTGGCCCGCATGACCTGAAACGAATCCTGTCCCGGACGTAATTGCCCAGTCACACGTGAAACCAGATGCATCACATGCGAAAACCTTTCCACCTCCATCAACTCCACCACTCTCACACTCTTGTACTCGCAGACTCGCCCTAAATCGTTCCGCGCCAAATCCACCAACATAATATGCTCCGCCCGCTCTTTAGGGTCTGCCTTCATCTCCTGCTCATTTTTCAGATCCTCTTCGGTCGTAGCACCACGGGCCTTCGTTCCAGCAATCGGACGAATCTCCACCTTTCCATTTTCACACCGCACATGCGTTTCAGGCGATGACCCGACCAATGCTAACCCCGCCATCTCCAGACAAAACATGTACGGCGACGGATTGATCGCACGCAGAGCCCGATAGAGGTCGATCGGCCTGCCTTGAAACGGCACGGTAAATCTTTGGGAGGGCACCACCTGAAAAATATCGCCCGCACGAATATGCTCCTGCATTACCTCCGTCATCTTCAAATACTCCGATTTTGTCATATTCGGAGTTGCTCCCAACAATAGATCTCCCTCAGGTCTCTTGGGCACCTCGGTGCTGGGTTTGCCTGCTGACTGCGACAAACGTTTTGCCAAAGCCTCCAACCTCTCCAGCCCTATTTGATAATCCGCTTTCGGATCTTTTCCTGTTTTTACCTGTACAACCAATCGACGCGTTTTTTTTTCATGATCAAAAATCACAAACTCTTCCACCAATGCAAAACACGCATCGGGCACACCCAAATCGTCTTTCTTTGCCACTCCCACGCTTCCCTCAAAGTAGCGAACCGCCTCAAAGGCCAAAAATCCCACAGCCCCTCCCGCAAAGGGTGGTGGATCCCCTGGCCACGCCGCCACAGGACGAATTCCCTTCAGCATCTCCTGAACCTCCACCAAAGGATCGGGATTTTTGGGCGCCTTCTCCTCCACCTCTCCACTGATCTTGGTAATCCTCACGCCACCCCAACGAAACTCCATAACTGCAGTCGGCCTCGACCCTACAAACGAATATCTTCCCAATCTCCCCCCCGTCTCCGCACTCTCTAAAAGAAATGATGCCCCTCCAGGTTGTCCAGCCAACTTGATGTAGGCCGAAACGGGAGTTTCCGCATCCGCAGGATACTCCCGCCCAATCGGAATCAAATTCCCTTGGCTTGCCAGTTCAACAAATTTTTTTTCGTCTGGAAAAATCATGATTTCCTTGGAGGTCTTACGGGGATCCCCTTCGCCTGCAAATACCTTTTTACCTCAGGCACGGTCAACTCCCCAAAGTGAAACAGGCTCGCGGCCAAAGCCGCATCAGCCCCACCCCTTTCTCCTAAAACATCCGCAAAATGCTCCTTAGCTCCAGCGCCTCCACTCGCAATCACGGGAACCGAAACCCTTCGACTCACCATTTGGGTCAAATCCAAATCATATCCACTTTTTGTCCCGTCCGCGTCCATACTGGTCAGAAGAATTTCCCCTGCCCCCAGACGAACTCCCTCCTCAACCCACTCTCCTGCATCTCTTCCGGTAGGCCGCCGCCCCCCATGCGTGGTCACCTCCCACCTGCCAGCCGCTTTCCGACGCACGTCCACGGCCAAAACAACACACTGACAACCAAATGCCCTCGCCACTTCACGAATCAACTCAGGCCTTTCCACAGCCGCCGTGTTTAAACTCACCTTGTCAGCCCCAGCCCGCAACAATTCCCGTGCGTTCTCGACGGTTCGCACGCCCCCACCCACTGTCAGGGGCAGAAAAACCTCCTCCGCAGTCTTACGCACCGCCTCCAAAAGAATCGGTCGTGCATCTGAGGAGGCCGTAATATCCAAAAAGACTAACTCATCCGCTCCCTGCTCATTGTAGGCACGAGCACACTCCGCGGGATCGCCCGCATCCCTGATCGACACAAATTGAACACCCTTGACCACCCTTCCGGCATCCACATCCAAGCAGGGAATAATCCGCTTTGTATTCATCTTACCTTCAAGGTCAGCGGAAAAGAGGGTCTCATTGTCTCGTTAGAAGAGATTGGATTTTGCCGTAGGATGAGTCAAAATCCGAGTCTTGTTTTTTGTCCGCGTCTAAGACCATGAAAAAGACATCTCAAACCAAAAAGAAAGTTCCCTCCGCCAAGCGCACGGTTCGCAAAAAAACACCCACTCCCGCCGCCAAGAAACTTTCATCCTCCAAACCTAAGAAAAAATCACCCCTTCCACGCCTTCGCAATACCCCACTCCCCGTCTCCCCATCCTCCCACCCTTTCACCCTTCCCTCCTTTCTTCCCAAACCCACTTCTCACCCCACCCCCCATTTCGAATTTCTTGGCGACCTACCCGAAAGTTACGGAACCCGTCGACTCTTCCTCACCCCACGCGACCCGCATACTCTCTTTGCCTACTGGGACTTCACCCATGAGCAGATTCTTCAGGCCGAAAAAGAAGCCGTGGATGGCAAAGTCTTTCTTCAAATTTTTACTCCTGGAAAACAGCGGGTTCACCAAATCCACGTCCCCCCAGGATCTCGCGAATGGTTTTTCCCAACTCACCGCCCCTCGAGCCTATTTCAAGCAGAACTTGGATTTTACCGTTCCAATGGATCCTTTCACCACCTCGCCGTCTCCCAACAGGTTACCACCCCTCCCGACTCCCCCTCTGCCAACCTAGACATCCAATTTGTCACAATTCCCTTTCACTACTCTTTCCGTCAACTGTGGGACCTCGTCCGCTCTCTCCTCCGCCCAGGAGAAGCCCTAGCTCAGATCCTCGCTCGCCTTCAAAAGGCAGGTCATCCCCTACCTTTCCCTTACGCCCTGCGTCGACTTCTTTCCTCTGAAACAACCGCCAAGATCTTCTCCTACCTAGGGGGCGAATTCATCAAACATCACCGATTTGGCTCGTTTGAGATGACGGAAATCCTTCGACGCAGAATCGAAACCTGCCCAAAACTCGGTTCTAGCCAACTCCACGGCACCTCCCCAGGTACCCCTCCGCGACCCACATAACCTTATGTCCTTAGGATATGTAGCCCCGGTCCTTCACGCCCACCTCCCCTTTGTGCGTCACCCCGAATACGCAGAGTTCTTAGAGGAAGACTGGTTGTACGAAGCCATCACGGAAACCTATCTGCCCCTCTTGGATATGATGGAGGGCCTCGTTCGAGACGGCATCTATTTCCGTCTCACTATGTCCATGACCCCGCCCCTCTGCGCCATGCTACGGGATCCACTCCTACAAGACCGATACGTCCACGGACTCGAAAAGCAGATCGAACTCGCGACTAAGGAACTCCACCGTACCCAAAACGATCCCGCCTTCCAACCCCTCGCCCGTTTTTATCACGACCGACTCAATCACTGTCGCCATCTCTTTTGTGATCGCTACTACAGGAACCTCGTCCAAGCCTTTCGAAAATTTCAAGACGTGGGAGTTCTGGAAATTATTACCTGTGGCGCCACCCACGGGTTCCTCCCACTCATGCGGGAATTCCCCCAAGCCGTTCGAGCCCAAGTCCAAGTCGCTCGCCAAGATTATCGAAACTGCTTCGGTCGAGATCCTCGAGGCATATGGCTTCCCGAGTGTGCCTACTATCCAGGAGTCGAGACTCACCTCCAAGACGCGGAAATCCGCTGGTTCATCGTCGATGCCCACGGAGTCCTGTATGCCGATCCCCAACCTGCTTATGGAGTCTTTGCCCCCATCTTCACCCCCTCAGGTCCAGCCGCGTTTGGCCGCGATATCGAATCCAGCAAACAAGTCTGGAGTGCGGAGGAGGGTTACCCAGGGGATGGCGAATACCGCGACTTCTACCGCGACTGCGGCTTCGACCTCGATCACGACTACATTCGCCCCTACATCCAACCCAACGGCATGCGTAAGTTCACGGGCCTGAAGTACCACCGCATCACAGGACGCACTGCACATAAAGAGCCTTACCGTCCTCACCTTGCCCGCCAACGTGCTGCCGAACATGCCGCCAACTTTATGTTCAATCGCGAAAAACAGATCGAGCATCTTCGCGGTGTAATGGGGACAGAACCCATTGTCCTTTGCCCCTACGATGCCGAACTGTACGGCCACTGGTGGTACGAAGGACCTATCTTTTTGGATTACCTGTTTCGCAAATCTGCCCACGACCAAAAAACCTTCTCTATGATTACCCCCTCAGAATTCCTTACCCGACACGACACCCACCAGATTGCGGCCCCCTCCGCCTCCTCATGGGGCAATGAAGGGCACTGGTCCGTCTGGCTGGAGGGCTCCAACTCTTGGATCTACCCCCACCTGCATATGGCCACCGTTCGCATGATTGAGCTTGCTGGTCGCTTCTATCACTCCACTCCTCACACTCTTCTAGATCGTGCTTTGCGCCAAGCGGCCCGCGAACTCCTCCTTGCCCAATCCAGCGACTGGGCCTTCATCATGAAAACAGGCACCATGGTTCCTTACGCCGTCAAACGCACAAAAGATCATCTCCTGCGTTTTCAACGACTCTACGAGCAGATTCAAGCCGATCGCGTGGACGAATCTTTCCTCGGCAATTGTGAGTGGCGAAACCCGATCTTCTTAGATCTCGACTGGCGAGTGTACGCCTAATTTACTTTTTTTTCGTTTTTTTTGCCGATCCGGAAGCCGAAACACCCTTCTTTTTTTCCTCAAGTGCTTTCAGTCGCTTGACCAGTTGCGGTAGCTGCTGAATATGCGCCTCCATAGCCATCTGCTCCTTAATGGGGCGAGCGGGAGCCCCCCTCCATGTTTGCCCTGCAGGGACATCTTTCGTTACTCCAGACTTTGCCGTAATCACTACCCCATCCCCTAAATGCAGGTGTCCTACCGTACCCACATGCCCCGCTATCACCACGTGATGCCCCGTGGTTGTACTTCCCGAAAGTCCACTCTGCGCCACGATCACGCTGTGAGGGCCTACGACACAATTATGGGCAATCATCACCAAATTATCGATCTTGGCCCCCTCCCCAATGTGGGTTCGCGCAAAACGACCACGATCAATCGTCGTATTGGCTCCGATCTCCGCATCGTCATCAATCTGCACAATTCCAAGTTGCGGAATCTTCACATGCTTCCCCTCTTTCATCTCATACCCGAACCCATCCGCCCCAACGACGGCCCCCGCATGCAAAACAACCCGATTTCCGATCACACATCTCTCCCCCATATACACCCGCGGGTGAAAAACACATCCCGTCCCGATTTTCACGTGACGGCCGATGTACGACCCTGCCCCAATTTGCGTTCGGCTCCCGATTTCCACCCCTTCTTCCACCACTACGTAAGGCCCCAGACCCACCCCGTCTCCCAATTTTGCCTGAGAAGAGACGATGGCCGATGGGTGACACCCCACAATCGGCGGGGATGCCGGTGGGGCAAAAAGAAGTGCAATTTTGCTAAATGCGCCTGATGGATCAGCCACCCGAATTCGATTTTTCCCTAAATCCAGCGCCGCCTGCAGGCCCACCACCAATGCCTCGGCCGCCGTTTTGCGGGCCGCCGCCTCATAACGGGGATGAGCAAAAAAAGAGATCTCCTTCGGCCCGGCCCCCTCTAAATCGGCGACTCCATGAATAAGAACACTCTCGTTGCCTTCACACGTCCCGCCGACTATCTCAGCCAGTTCACCCAAGCTATGTACGTAACCCATGGCACTTGAATCAGTTATTTCTTTTCCTCTTTTTTGGCCACAATTGGCGCATCCTTGTTAAGAATCGCCAAGAGCTGTTGAGTAATATCATCAATACCATCACTATAAGTGACACTTCCTGGACTTGGCAGACCACGCGATGAAGAAAATATAATATTGTATTTATTTTTGGCCATGGTTGCTAAGGATTTATTAATATCCTCAATCAATGCCTGTTGCTCTTGAGCCACCTGTTTTTGGAATAATCCCAAACGCTGCTGTCTAGACTCCTCAAATAATTTCTGCCTGCTGACGAATTCAATTTGCTTGTCCTTAAATTGAGCAATAATTTCTTTTTTTTTCGATTCGGAGATGACGGGACTCTGCGATTCTGATTGGAGTTTTTGGAGTGACTCCTCAATTAATTTTAAAGAATTTAGAATCTCATTTATTTCTTTTTTGAACTCTTCGTCTCGCTTCATCAAACGTTGATTAGATTCAACTGATTTATAGTATTCTTTAAATATTACTTCATAGTTTACGACGGCAAACTGGACTCTATCCTGTGCGAAAGTTCCTTGCTCAATAAACCCAACGGCAAGTGTTAGGGCGAGGAAACGACCTAAGGAGCCCCTGCCTGATACATTAAACAGGCTCATTCTAGAAGTTTCAATGCGTTTACTTTCACATCGAAAAATGCGGATGGGAAATTAACCGAAAGTTTAATTTACGATTCAAAAAGGCTTTATTTTTACTTCTTTTGTTCATTTTTTTCAGCTGGAGCACTCTTATTGAGTGCGGCCAAAAGCTGGGTCGTTACATCTTCTATCCCCTCGGAGTAAATCAGAGCTCCCGGACTTGGGATCTGCGGTTTTACAAAAACCATGTTATATTTACCTTTGGTCACTTGAGAAAGCACCTTACTCACATCTTCGGTTAAATCAGTCGTCAAACGTTGCCGCTTATCCTCAAGAATTTTTGACGCGGTCTGCCCAAACGCCATCATCTCACGCTGCTTGACCTGCCCCTCTTCCCCCTTGGCCTTGAGTTGATTCTCTAGCTCTTTTTTCTTCGCATCCGTAATACCCGAAGCCCCCATCTCTTTTTGCAACGCATTGATCGATTCAACCAAGGTCTTCAATCCAGCCTCACGCTCATTCCGCTCCTTCTGATACCCTGCCGCCAGATCCTCCATCTGCTTTTGAGAATCTTTTGCCTTATAGTAGTCCTTCAAAATCGCGTTGTAATCGACTACGGCAATCTTTGAGAAGTCTTGGGCATATCCACATGCCCCGATTGAAAAAAACGCTAGGGCGATCGCCCCTTGCAGGAGTTTGGATGAGGTTAATTTCATAAGGTGCAAGGATAGTTAGAACTGGTACCCGCCGTCAAAGTACATTTTGTAGGCACCCAACCCCCCGCCATTGTTTGGATCCCCCGTCATCACAGGTACACCCACTTGAAATTTCATCGGCCCAATGCCGATATCCATTTGTATTCCCACACCTGCTCCAATTTGGAAACCTCCATTGATTGCATTGTAGTCGGTCTGGACTCCATTCACCATCATGCTCTGGGTGTTGTTGTAAGTCTTGGGCTGGAAATCGAATACGTTCTCGTTCACGAATCCACCGTCACAGAACACCATCCAGCGAACCCGATTTTCCAGAATCGGGAGTGGAGCCGAAACCTCCACTTGATACACTCCTTGCGTTCCGCCACCTACAGGTTGGGCGTTCTGTTTCGGACCTACCGAGCCTCCGTTCACCGTACTACCCAACGACGGAGCGAACCCTCGGACGGAACCGGAACCACCCGCAAAAAGCTGATCCCATACAGGCACATACTGAGTACTGCTATAAGAATCCACTAACCCCACCAAGGCACGGGCGCAAAGAATCACATCCTTCTCCTTCCAGATGGTGTGATAAGTCTTAAATTCCGCTTTGATTTTCCAAATATTCTCACTACCCAAAAGCGGTCCACCCGCACCTTCCGCACCGAATTCAAAGTACTGCCCCGAATGGGCCAGCATAAAGTTATCTCGCCCGTCGTATTTGACCGAACCCCGAAATGAAGATTTAAAAGTATCCCCTGTGGAAGCCTGGAAATAGGGAGGTGCATCCGACTGAAGATTCGAAATATCATAAAATTCTGGTCGGTAATTGACCGTTGTAGACCAACGATCCAGCGGAGAATCATCCCCCAACCTACGGCTCAGCTGTGTAAAAGCTCCGTAATTCTTTTGATCGTAAAATTCACTCAAATACGTTGCCCCATTGTAGTACCCACCCGCATCTAATCGAATCGGCTTATCCAAAAACCACGGTTCTGTGAAATCAAGGCTCAGATTCTGGGAACGGAAACCGATCGAGACTTTCAAGCTCGCCTTCTGCCCTCCGCCCCGCGGGGGCCAGTCGCCACTAATAAGGCGCTTTAGATCGAAATTCTTTTCTCCCAAATTAATTTTACCCGTCAGCAACTCCACCGAGCTGAACCCTGCACCAAAGTTAAACTCACCCGTTCCCTTCTCCTGAACTTTGACGATCAGTTTTTGCCGATTTGGCACATCCGTCTCCTCAGCATAGGTCTCTACTTTCGAAAAATAGTTCAAGCCTTCCAACCTACTCTTGCTGGCCTTCTCTCGAATGGTGTCAAACACCTCCCCGGGTGCCAGATCAATTTCTCGGCGAATGACCTTGTCCCGTGTTTTGTCGTTGCCCTGAATCTCAATCTTATCGACGTAGAATTTTTCCCCCTCTTTCAAGTTAAAACTCACGTCGATCCGTCCGTTCTCCACATTGGGTGTCATCCGATACTCGACCCGCGCCTCACGAAACCCTCGACGTCCATACTTGTTTTGCAAAGTTTCGATCGAAGCCTGAAGGGAATTGATCGAGTAAATTTCCCCTTCTTGCAACCCATTCGCTTTGATCATCTTAAACTCAATCTGATCAAAGATCTCCACCTGCTTCGCCTTCGTCTGCAATTCGTTCAACAAATCATCGGCAGAGAAAAACGCATTTCCATCCACCGACAACACCCCAACTCGGTACTGGCGCCCCTCCTCAATTCGGTACGTTACGATCAGATCCTCCGCAGGAATATCATCGGGATCAAAATCCTCACCTCTCGGAGCATCCGAATCTTTTTTGGCCTCCTCATTTTTAGCCGTACGGGGCATATCCACCGATGCGGACACACCAATATCAATGTACCCCTGATTGAGGTAATAATTTTTGATTCGCGCCACATCGTCCTTGAGCGCCAGTTCTTCGAATCGGTCTGATTTGCTGAAAATCTGCCACCACTCCTTCGGCTTGAGCTTGACCACTTTTTCAAGCTCCTTCGCAGTCGCAGCTTGGTTTCCGATAAATCGAATCTTGCTGATAAACCCACGGATTCCCTCGTCGATTTCAAAGACCACCTTCGCCTCCCCTCCCTTCACCTCCTCCTGTTTCGCTATAATTTTCACATCCTTGTAACCCTTGTCCCGATAAAAATCCTCCATCGCAAAAGCATCTCGCTGAAGCCGCTCGTCACTCAGAGTATCCCCCACTTTGGTCACCGTTTCCTTGGGAGTAAACGCACCCGCCAAGGCCGCTGCCCCCTTGGCATCACTCGCAGTCAAAGCTTTTAGCTTTAGATCCAGCAGATCCTCCTTATCCACCGACAACTCATCGTCTAATCCCCCATCCGCCCGCTTTCGCTTCACCTCCACATCGGCTACTCGCACTTTTGGATTCACCAAAACGCTCAAACGATAGCCACGCTCCCCATCATCCGAGGTCATTTCCGAGGTGATAATTTGCACATTTTCGTAATCCCCCGTCTGATAAAGGCTTTCAATGTCTCCATCCACCACCTGCTGAGAATATACTCCACCCTTATTGCTACGCATATTCTGGCGTATTTTATCCTTGTTGATCGTCACATCCTTTGTCTTCGTTGAATACTCCACCTCTAAAATTTTCATTTGGCCGCTCGCCACTTTTTCCGATGACGAGGGAGAGGGCACAAAGGTTTTTGCTCGGGTTTGGGTAGGTTGACCCTCAGGACTCTTCTCACTGTCCTGGGCCCCTAATTCACCCCCAAAAAAGCACAGGACTAAAATAGACAAAACCCATCCCCGAACCCCAAAAGAGGCCCATTTTGACACACCCGTTGCTACACCCGATTTTTTCACGGTAAACTACGTAAATAGCTATCAATAAGCTCTTGTCGATACCCAGTTATGAAACTTCTTAACTATTGAAGCTTAATAACTTAAAAAAGCTGCCCTGTTGGCTCTTAAGCTTTTTCTTCGGTAGACTCAGTCGCTGCGCTTTTCCGCGGACGCCTACTCTTCACAGGCTTCTCGAAATTCTCGTCCGTGTTGCCAGTCACCTTGACCTTGATTTGGACTTTAACCGAGTAACCCAGATCCACCGTCACATCATGTTCACCCACATGATTGATGGCCTTGACCACCACCACATCCCGCCTCTCCACCTGAAATCCTTTTTCATTCAAGGCTGCCGCAATCTCTGTAGCCGTAATCGACCCAAAGAGCTTCTCCGCACCCTCTTGTGCCTGCTTCAGTTCAAAAGCTAATGCCAGCTTTGCCAACTTGGCCGCCTTCTCCTGCGTCGCGGCTGCTTCCGCCACCTCCCTCTCCACTCTCCGCTTCTTTAAGGACTCAATCTGCCGCTTGCTGGCTACATTCACAGGCGAAGCCAATCCGCGCGGAAATAGAAAATTCCTCGCATATCCTGGTTTCACACGCACCAAATCCGCCTCTGCACCTAGCCCCTTCACGGGACCTTTTAAAATAACTTCTTGGTTCATAGTTTGTTTTTTTCCTTAGTTGTATTTTTAGAAAGGAACATCATCTTCAGGAATCTCCCGCACCGGAGCCGATCCCTTCCCACTGCTCTCTCCCTCTGCTGCCGCACCCGCTCCACCACTCTTTCCAGTTCGTCCCCCACCTCCCGCTCCACCTCCGCCCCCGCGAGACAAAAATTGCACCCGATCCGCACGCACTCTCATGCGACTCTTCTTTTCCCCCTCCGGCCCCTCCCACTGATCCAACTGTAGACGTCCCTCGACAAAAACAGGCGCCCCTTTGCTCAAATAGTCCCGGCACGTCTCCGCCTGCCTTCCCCAAACGACCACATCCACGTAACAAACCTCCTCCTTCTCCGTTCCGTCTTGAGCACGATAACTCATGTTGATGGCCATCGCCAAATCTCCAACCGCCGTGCCCTTGGGTGTGTGACGCACCTCCGGATCGCGGGTCAAATTTC
>Ga0214917_10004060_pt1 | contig 16553 bp, 17 predicted proteins | sample LL_1208_BB_MetaG_FD_177983 | JGI IMG/M metagenome (GOLD analysis project Ga0214917, IMG submission 177983) | Freshwater microbial communities from Lake Lanier, Atlanta, Georgia, United States - LL_1208_BB | ecosystem: Environmental > Aquatic > Freshwater > Lake | place: USA: Georgia | collected... | reverse complement strand
GATGAAGTCGCTGTGGCTTAGAAACCTGGCGATAGCTGGCTTCAGAAGACACCCGGTGGGGTCTATAACTTGGTCAACCCAGGCTATATTACAACACGGGAAGTTGTGGGGAAAATTTAGAAACGGCTAAAGTCCGGTTGGAAACCAGAGTTTTGGTAGAGTGACGATGAATTTAATCGTTTCGGCGTCGTCCCTCCGCACCCCAACTGTATTTTGGACCCAACCAAGATACTTAAGGCAGGGATTAGTTCAGCAGGCGACGCGATACAGGATTCTTTGAGCCGCTGGGGGGCCAGAAAAGAGGGGGTGAAACGCAACTTGGCGACCGAGGGATGTTATGCTAATATTATAAAATCTTGCAAAAAATAAAAAGACAACCTCAAAAATAAAAAGCGCTTCCTTATAGGCAATCACATTTCGGTAAACTCTTAGTTTGTGAAAATTTAAATCAGCAAAAACATGATATCTTATAGAATCTATTCTACATTTTCGAAAAATAAAAGAAAGCATCTGAGAATTGCCTATTAAATAAAACAATGATAATAAATAAAAAAGAAATATTTAACCAAGAATTAAACTTTTTTGATTTCGATTTAGGGGCCTTTTCGTATTTAAAACACGAAAAAGAACATTATAGATTGTTGACATACATATCAAAATCTACCGATAATAGTATAATAATTGATGCCGGCACGAGCCATGGGCATTCTTGCTTAGCTTTAGCGCAAAACCCAAAAAATAAAGTTATAACTTACGACATAAAAGATAAATACTTTCCATTCTTTAATGAATATAAAAATATTGAGTTTAAACAATTAAATATAAATAAAGAGCACTCTGATATTATTAAATCAGCAAAAGTAATTCTTTTAGATATAGATCCTCACGATGGGGTTCAAGAAAAGTTATTTACTGATTACCTAAAACAAATGGATTATAAAGGTTATGTTATTTGTGATGACATACATTTAAATCAGGATATGGAAAATTGGTGGCAATCCGTCAAAATTGAAAAATATGACATTACAGATATTGGTCATTTCAGTGGCACTGGATTAATGAACTTTAATCAAGACGGTAATTTTAAGATTAATGGATAAAGTTACTTTTAATCTCTTTGATGACATTTTTAGTCACGATAAATATTCTGTGGCTGGGAGGGAATCTAAATTTATTAAATGGGATAGGGATTTATTAAATATAAATAATCCAACTTTTTACTCACACAATAAGATTCCTTATGTAGATAAAAAAATAAGCATTAAAGAAAAGTCATACGCAATTCTCTTTGAATCAAAATCTATAGTACCTAAAATCTATAACGAAGTCGAAGAACATTTAGCAAAATTTAACAAAGTGTTTACCCACAACTCCGAGTTTTTAAAAAAATACGACAATTGTTTTTGGATTCCAGGCGGTGGCGTTTGGATTGGTGGCTCATTTGGAAAGGGTGAAATTAAAATGTATGAAAAGACAAAAAACTGTTCGATAGTTTCTTCACAAAAACAAATGTGTGATTTGCATAAATATAGATTAGAAATTGTTGAGTTAGTTAAAAACCGTAACGTAGATATCTTTGGCCTTAATATCTGGCAACCAATAAATATTAGTTTAGAAGATTACATGTTTTCAATAGTGATAGAGAATTACCAAGATGATTTATATTTCACCGAAAAGATATTAAACTGTTTTGCTACAGGAACAGTGCCAATTTATCTGGGGGCTAGAAATATAAAGGAAAAATTTAATATTGACGGCATAATCCAGTTTCATTCTTTAAACGAACTGATTAATTTAAAATTGGATGAAGGAGTTTATTTTAGTAAATTACAAGCAATTAAAGATAATTTTTGCAGATGTTTAGAGTATTTATCAATAGAAGATTATATATACACAAATTACTTTAATGGAGATCTTTAAGAAATAATGGGCAGAAAACAATTTACCTGGAAGCTCCTTTTGCGTCGACCGCGGCGGTAGTTCGAGTTTGAGGCTGGAAGCAGGCGTTCCCGTTACTGAAAGCCGCAAGTTTGGGTTTGAGAGTCAACACCCCTATCATCACAAGGCGTGGGGCGTCCCCCGCACCTCGACATTTCGTGTTCGGCGGGTGGGCGGGCGATGAAGTCGCAGAGGGCATTCACGCGGGGAAGCCTTCGAGCCGGAAGCACAGGCCTTGAGTCTCCAGCAAGATAGCTTGGTCAACCCAAAGCGCACCTTTGCTGCAAAGACCAACATGTGCTCAACCTTAAAACCCATAAGAAACCAAGCGTTAAAATCTTTAACAACACTACTTTTTAAAGTATACGGAGGGTGTGCTATCGCATGCTATGAGGATCAAAATCAAAAAGTGGTTCAAACAAAACAAAGCACCGAAATGGTACACAAAGGATTTACGGGCTTTTGTCCAAGCCCATCGGCAGGTCTTTGGAAAAGACCCTGACTTGGAAGAGTTCCCCTGTCTCAATGATAATACCCCGACGACAGGGTTCGACTCGCACTATACCTACCAGGGCCCTTGGGTGATGCGCAATTTGCTCCACAGGCGACCCGCAAAGCACGTGGATGTTGGCTCTTGGACTGCCTATCTTGGTTTTTTCTCCAGCTTGCAGCCAACCGAATTTGTGGACATACGCCCGGCAGAATTGTCCTTGCCCGGCCTAACGCCGAGTGAGGGATCGGTATTACGCCTGCCATACACCAATAATTCTCTGGAGTCCCTGAGTTGCCTGCACGTGGTCGAACATATTGGGCTGGGCAGATATGGCGACCCCATCGACCCCCTAGGCACGATAAAGGCTCTCAAGGAATTATCACGGGTGGTGGCCAAGGGCGGTGATCTCTATCTCTCCTTGCCGGTAGGAGAAGAGAAGATATTTTTTAATGCCCATCGGGTTACCCATCCACGGGTTGTCCTCGAAAACATGGAGGGGATGAAATTAGTGTCCTTATCGGGGGTTTTGGATGATGGCCAATATCTCGAGAATGCTGGACTTGAGGTGCTGAGTCGCCAAAGGTACGGTTGCGGGCTATTTCATTTTTTGAAATAAGCGTGATCACCATTAAACTTCGGGGGGGGCTCGGGAATCAAATGTTTCAGTACGCGGCCGGCCGGGCTCTGGCGCAAAAAAAGAGTGCGTTACTGATCCTAGATCTTGAGTGGTACAAACAAAAATTTGGGCCGGGGTCGACGGCCAGAGCCTACGAGTTAAACTGTTTCCAGCTCCACCGTTTCATCAGAAACGTGAAGTCAAAGTTTGCTTCACGTGCAGTATCCTTTTTGGCCAAGGATTATGAGGAGCCACATTTTCATTACGATCCCGGTTTTCTCCATCTGCCTAGGCATTCTGTGCTTACTGGATATTTTCAGTCCGAAAAATATTTCAAAGGTATACGCGACATTCTTTTGAGGGAGTTTGTGTGGAAGAAAGAACCACAGGGCAAGAATCTCAGCCTATTGAAGAAAATTCAGCAAACACCGGGAAGCATTTCTTTGCACATTCGCAGGAGTGACTATATTACTAATGAAAACGCCGCAAAAGTTCATGGGATAACAGAAATGAGCTATTATGAAGCAGGGGTAAAAGCAATGGCTCAAAAAATAAATAACCCAAAGTTCTACATATTCTCCGATGAGCCTGAGTGGTGTCGGCAAAACCTTAAGTTGAACTACCCCACGGAATACATCTCAAACCATGGTCATGGCTCTGAAGATATGAGACTCATGAAAGAGTGCCGACATCACATTATCGCAAACTCAAGCTTTTCTTGGTGGGGGGCATGGCTGAACGAAAACCCTGATAAACTCGTAATAACACCAAAGAAATGGTTTTCCTGCCAAGATCAAAACACAAAGGATCTAATTCCCGATTCATGGCACAAGCTGTGAAAGTCATGCAGAAAAGATCTGCCAAAGAGCCACTGGTGTCTGTGGTAATGAGTGTCTTTAACGGAGAAAAATATCTCCACGAGGCCATCAACTCTATTCTCCAACAGACGTTTACAGACTTTGAATTTATCATCGTGGATGATGGGTCGACAGATAGCACATGCCGAATTATTCAATCCTACGATGACCCGAGGATTATTCTCATTAGTCGCGAGAATAAAGGCATAGGAGTCTCCTTAAATGAAGCTATTTTATCTGCAAAGGGCATTTATATTGCACGGCAAGATGCCGATGACGTAAGCCACTCGGCCCGCTTGCAGACAGAGGTTTTCTTTCTGAGAAATAATCCAAAATATGTGGCGGTCGGCTCCTGGTTTGAAGAATTTAACGAAGGTGGTTCTCTGCGCATCAATCGGACACCAGTGACTGATTCGCTGGTTCGATTGCGCTTAGTGTGGGGTACCTGCTTTGGGAATGGCTCGGTGATGTTTCTCCGTCAGACGGCGATCGATGCAGGGCTTTATCGACAGGCGATGTGGCCAGCCGAGGACTATGATTTATGGACGAGATTGGCGTCTTTTGGATCTATGGCAAACCTTCCCAAGGTCCTTTTTCGCTACCGGATACATGCGGAAAGTGCGTCTGAAAAACATAGTTCTAAGCAGCGACGGCACGCAAAAGAAATAAGCCTATCCTATACCTCGAAATTTCGTCGAAATGACCTGGGCAGTATTCATCACGATGTGGAGTGTATTGCGAAAGCCGGCCCAGAATATCAAAGGGAAGTGATCGCTGAGATGAGGCGTGAAAGTTTGCGGCTTCGAAACTATCCGGAGGTGAAAAAAGCCTTCTTAAGGTACTTGCGCCATTTGAGACTCAAGACTTGGCTTGCGACTCGGTTGCGTCTGCTGACATCTTTTCGACCTTCTTCCCTTTAAACTTCCGCAGGTCAATTCCTTGCGTATTCGCTGAACATTTTATTTCGTAGGGCTTTGCTTTCCTCGGAAGTGGAATGCCCAACAAGTTTGGGGCATAGGCTTCCATCCTGTGTCTTCAGTTGATACCGCATTTCCACGATCTTATTTATTGTGCTTGAGCATGATACTGCTTTCATCTGCCAAACAGAGCGGTTGTGTCCCGTAATCGGCAGCAAGTGAAGCGTGGCGAGTGAGCTGCAACCCCGGACGCGATACCCGCGGGCGTCAGGTATCTTGGCGAGACAAGGGTGAAGGCTTTGTCTATTTTTTAAGAAATTGTTTTAACCATGCATACCTCAACTAAGATCGGGTTGGGAATCATCACCTGTGACCGACCGGCAGGCCTCCAGAAGGCCCTGACCAGCCTTCCCTGGGAGAGGTTGGACCGTGTGGTGGTGGTCAACGATGGTGCCCCGGTTTCCTCTGAAATCCTTCGAGAAGCAGGCCACGGCCGAGCAGAGCTCCTCAAGAACGAAAGCAATCTGGGAGTAGGTAAATCGAAAAACCGGGCTTTACGCCATCTTTTGCAATCTGGCATGGACCATCTGTTCCTGATGGAAGACGACATTTTTGTAAAAGACGGCCGAGTGTTCGAAAAGTATGTGGAGGCTGCACGAATTACAGGCATCCAGCACCTGAACTTTTCCCAGCACGGCCCCAAAAACAAAAGCCCAGACGGAATTCTAGATCCCGTCACCACCGTTGATTACGGACTACTGCGAATCGCCCTCCATCGCCACTGTGTGGGCGCATTTTCCTACTACTCCCGAAGTTGCCTGGAGGCGGCAGGTCAGATGGATGAGGATTTTTACAACGGGGGCGAGCACCTAGAACACACCTACCGGATTCTTCGCGCTGGGTTTCATCCCCCCTTCTGGTTTTTTGCGGATGTGGATCGTTCGGAGGAGCTGCTGGGCGACGAACCTTGGGCTGTCACTCAGTCCCTGATCGCCTCTCGGGCCGACCAAGCCGAACTGGTCCGGCGGAGCGATGCCCTGTTTCAGGCGAAGTACGGCCGGCCAGCGGGAAGGATCCCTGTGGCCGGGAAGGGTGTGGTGATAAGAGCCCTCAAAAAAATCCAGGGGCGGTTTGGGGAGAAGGGGGGGATTTCGTTGCAGGCCACTGGCCCATGGCGACCTCAGCCTCGCCGGCGGAATCTGTGGGACAAGCTAAGGGATCGGTTACGAAAGGTGTGGAGTTCTACAAGTGGGTGATGCGGATTTTTGCCCCCAAAAAACTCGCGGCATTTCCAAGTCTATTCCAAGCTAATCGAGCGAGTGGAGCAGAAGCTGATGTAGAGACCACTTGGGCCTTCCAGAAGAGTCAGCGGGAACTTGCCGAGGCTATCTCCCGTTTCCGGCGGGTTTGCTGGAAGATAGGATGGGAGAAGCTCTTACTGCGAATGGGGCTGAAGCAGGTCTCGGGATAGGCAGTTTATTTCCCTCGCGGTGGTTCAATTTCCGATAATATAAACAAGGTCGCCACTTTTACGTTATCGGGCTAGAAATGTATTTATCGCATGAGAAAGTACCGCTCCGTTAGCCCCCAGGTGAAGTGGGATAAGGCGTTTTCCATATGCACGATGGTTAACGATTGGGTTAAGTACGAATCCTACCAACAGAGCTGGCTTAAGATGGGCTTTGGTGGGAGGGATTGTGAATTTCTCGTAAGTGACAATAGTTCATCGAACAAGCTGGATGGCTTCCAAAGTTCACGGCTTTTTCTCGATCAGGCCCGAGGGCAATACATCATTATGGCTCATTTGGACTCACGCCCGAGCGAGACCAAAGAAAAAGTGCTCAAATTATTGCAGAATCTAGAGACACTCGACCCAAAGTGGGCGGTTGCAGGGAACGCTGGAATAAATCAAGCCGGCCTGACCTTTATAACCCTTGGCTTAAAGATGCCGAAAGTTTCGGAAAAAAAAGGGGCAAAAGGATTTCACCTTGTTCATACGCTCGATGAAAACCTTTTGATCGTAAAAGCAGAAGCCCGATTATCTTTGAGTTATGACCTGGAGGGGTTCCACTTGTATGGGCTGGATTTATGTGATGTGGCCCGGAGGCTAGGCCGAACCTGCTATGTTGCCCCGATGCGTTGGTACCACGGCTCTCACGGAACCCTGAATACGACCTTCTACCAAAAGGTCTCCGAGTTTGAGTCAAAGATGCGTAATTATCGATGGCCGAAACTGTGGGCTACTAATTGCACCTTTCTAACTGTGTCCCGATCTCCCTTGGCCCGTGCATGGTCCCGAGCTCAGGCCTGCTGGTTGCTGCGCAAAAACGAGCACCACACCGAAGGGGAGCGTCGGGATTTGTGGAACATAGCAAAAAAAGAAACTCTCTTTTTCCCAGCCTACGCACTTCTCTGGTTATACAAAAAATCAGGTCTGGAAAAGTTGTGTAAGAGTCGGTTGATGCGGAAAAATTCGACATACACCCATCATGCCTAAGTTGGCGCGGAGCAAGCTGGGCTCGCCCCGGAGGGAAAAACTAGCCTTGTTGGTTCCCTCGTTCCAGCACGAGCGTTATTTGTCCAAGTTGCTAGACTCGATTTGTCGACAAACCCGTAAGCCAGACGAGATTCTCATCTCCGACGATGCCTCGGCGGACGGGAGCTATGAACTTCTGAAGGGTTGGGCTCGGGGGCGGCGGGGAGTGAAGATTTTTCGGCAGCCACAAAACCTGGGCATTACGGAAAACAGCAACTTTCTCTTGCACAAGACAAAGGCAGAACTGGTCATGTTCCTGCACAGCGATGACATCTTTCGGCACGCACGAACACTGGAAAGACTGGAGAGCCTTTTACAAAAAAATCCGACCACGGTCCTTGCGGCTGCCGGGAAGGTATTTTTGGATGATGATTCAGGACCGGGTAAAGCTGAATCGGGCCTGTTCACCGGATTGCATGCCGGCAAGGAGGTGAGAAAAAAAATCCTGTGGGCAGAAGCTAACGTGGTCGGGGAGCCTTCTTGCGTTCTCTTCCGCCGGCGTTATATCCAGTCCGGTTTCGACCCTGCCTACAGGCAACTTTGGGATTTGGAGGCATGGTTGCGGTTGCTGCGCCAAGGGGATCTTGTCTATTTGGCCCAGCCACTGATCGGCATCCGACGCCATGCCGGGCAGGCTACGAGACAAAACGCGCAAGAGGGCAGGTTGATCGGGGAGCATTTACGCCTTTTTGGGAGAGCCTTAGCGGAGGAGGGGCCGTGCCTCAGTGCAGAAGATCGGTACCGGCTACTTTACAAGCTGACCCGCACGGCGTGCCGTCATCCGAGGGCGGTCAGTCCGGAGATCCGCACGATCCTGTCCCGCGAAAAAAAACGAATGGGGGTTGCAGAGTATTACCGGCAAAAAATCCGGTACCGGGTGGGGAGGTGGTTTACCCGCAGCTCCATATCCTACCAGTAAGCACCGTTCTCCATCAGCTTGTGGTTGGCGGGACACTCGCTGGGAAGGGGGCGGATCCAGTGCTCGTTATACAGGCCACGATCTTCAAAACGGCCTCCCCGGATGCCAAAAAGTAGGTTGATGGTGCCCCCGAGATGTAGGCCGATCCGGCCCAGCTTTTTTGCATGGGCAGCCAAGGGAATGGACCAGGCGCCGGCGCCAATAATGGCGACATCAAAGTCGACCGCATTCATAGCTTCCTGCATTTCACCCAGACCATGGAACCAGTCCCGGTGGCGTGGCGGCACCATGTAGGGTAGTTGGGGACAGGGGAGAAGGCGGCAGGTCGAGGCGATCCGGGCGAGGGATTCTGCTGGAACGCCATGGAAGATGTTCAGCTGGGTGAGTTTGTGAAGTTGTGTGGAGATTGTTTGGCAAAAAGGGGAAATCACGAGCCAGCGTAAATCGGCAAGAGGTCGGAGCCACGGGGCCCCTACGGGTTCAAGGGAATGAAATTGTCCCCGGATGGCCTTGGGCAGTTCGCGATCAAGAAAGGCCTGTTCATAGGCATCGAGAAACGTGCCTTCGGGTTGCCATTGGGCGATAAAATCCATTTTCTGAACGGCTTCTCGGTAAGCGGCGGCCCAGCGTTGATAGATCTTGCGCTGAATCGGAAAAACGCCTGCAGTATGGAAGAGTCGCTGGGCGGGCCGGTACCAACTCGCATTGGAGGGCCAAGGAAGCTGGATCCAGCGATCCAGATACTCTTGGGCTAAAAGCTCGCAGGTGCCGACCTTGCCGATTGCACAAGGGGCTAGGCGCTCCAGCGCTTCGGTGATCCATGCATGTCCTCGTGGAACATCCAAGTTGGCAGTTCGCCGGTTGCAGAGGCGTCGCCAACGCAGGCCAGTAAGGCGGTTGAAGTGGGGAAGTGGCACGGGTTGAGAATAAGTAATCGGTTTTCGATTAGAAAGGAGATGTTCATACTAAAAGAGGCGAAGACTTCTTGGCTTTACCAGTTTCACCCGACAAAATAAACATCATGCGGCCTATTCAAAAAATGACGAAGCCCGTGCTTCATTTGGATTTCGCCGATGCACTTGGGAAGGAGAAAAAAAACGATAATTTTCTCCATAACTTATTGGCGCGGCATTACGACGTTCAGATTGTTGATACTCCCGATGTTCTTATTTTTACCCACTATGGAACTCGTAACCGCCTCTATTCTTGTAAAAAGATATTCTACACGCAAGAAAGGTATTTACCCGACTGGAAGCAGTGCGATGCAGCGGTAACCTCGGCCTACATGAATCATCCGCGGGCTTACTACTTCCCGTTCTTTGCCGCCCATCGACGGGGGGAGGATCTTGTTCGACCTGCAAACTTTGATTGCCAGCGTATTTTAAATGAGCCCAGAGGTTTTTGCTCGTTTCTTCATAAGTATGCAGATCATTCCGTGCGACCAAGGACGGAGTTTTTTCATGAGCTCAATCGTAGAAAAAAAGTCGATTCGGGCGGTCTGGCGCTCAACAACGTAGGCTATGAAGTGCCAGGAACGGCAGGGAGGGCAAAGATGGCTTTTATCTCTCGATATAGATTTCACATCGCTTTTGAGAATCGGCTTTCTCCAGGATGGACCACGGAAAAGTTCACCGACGCTTTCGAAGCTTTTACCGTGCCAATCTACTGGGGGGATGAGCACGCGCTCCAGTGGTTCAACCCAAAAGCATTCATCAATGTTCGGAACTATAGAAACATTTCCGAATGCTGTGATTATATTCTTCATCTGGAGAACAGTCCTTCGGAATATGCAAAAATGCTGGCCGAGCCACCTCTCAAGGATAATCAAGTTCCTGCAGTTTACTCTCAAGACAACTTGCTTGAGTTTCTTGTTCGAGAAATTGATCGGCAGGAGATTCCGATCGCAAGGCGCAGATGGTTTTGGCCGATCACCCGCCTCAGACTGGTAAAGCGGGACCGTATTCATGGGGAATAAGCCACAGGGGAACGCGAGCCCCCCTTCGTGCATCATTTACTTTCATGAAGGGTTTAGCCCTTACCTTCCCTTTGCCATCTGGCAGGCGCGCATAAGTAATCCTGATGCGCGAATTATCCTTCTGGGAGATAGCCAGAATCGGATTCAGGGGATTCAGTACGAGCATCACCTACTGTCGGATTACGAGAGCAGGCATCAGGAGTTTATGGATTGTTACCGCCATTTCCATCCAGGGCACCTCGGTGACGAACGCCGCTGTATCGAGCGATGGGTTTACCTGAGTGAGTTCCTCAAGAAGCAGAAGATTGAGGAATTTCTTTTTCTGGATAGTGACATGCTTCTGTTTTGCGATGTCGGTGAAATATTTTCTACGAGCAGAGGACAGGATGCTGCGGGGGCCCCGATGTTTTGGGCTTTTTGTTGCTTTTTTAAAAAGAACTTAGTGGCAGATTTCACAGATTGGATTTTTCAGCAGTATCGCAATCCGGCGGTGATGAAAAAATGGGATGTAGCATTTCGTCGTCATTTGGCTGGGGAAAAGGAACAAGGCGCAATCATTCAGGACATGGCGTTAGCTAAGATGTTCATCGAAGAGAGGGGACTACGAGTTTTGGATTTAACCCAACCTACGAATGGCAAGATAGTGGACTCGGGACGGCTGGGGGGTGCCTTTCAGCATAAGAGAAAGGACGTCGACGTTCTTTTCCAGAAGAAAGCAGGTGGAGATATTGAAACGGTCGTCGCTGGCAGAGCTGTGCCTCTTGCAGCCGTTCATGTGGCTGGCTTTTACAAGAATCACATGCCTGGCCTGACAGGATGGTCGTGGGCTATCTTCCGCTCTTTTTTCAGGCCAAACTACCGAAAGAACATGAAACAACTTTTTTGGTACGGACTGAGTGGTTTTCGGTATCGGCGTTACTTGAGAAGATGTCGAACCTCGTAGAGTTATGAGGCATAATATGCAACGGTGCTGCAGGTGAAATATTCATTCATGTTGAGAAGGGGTTATGAATAATACGCTGACATGGAATCAGCTGATCCGCAGTTGCCGAGGTTGGCTATATCGAAGACTGCCGTCATGGAACACAAAGTTGCATGGGAAGAGATTGGCAGGCTACGAGCGCCGATGGGGATTGGAGCAGGAGGGCTTTACCAAGGAAGGATTTTTTAGGATCTTTCAACAAAGAGTTCTTTTCCGCTGTCGACCAGGGGTTTTTTATGAGCTGGTGACGGGAGATGGTCTTGTGGGAAGTCTGGGGGTTTGGCTTGAGGAACTGGGGGTGGGCTGGAGTGTGGAGGCTTGGGAGCATCGGCCATTCCCTTTGTCTTCAATCCAAGAACAGCGGCCTAAGTATCAGATTCATGAAGGGCGTTTGAAAATCTGGTCTGCCAAAGAGAGAAAAAAAGATCTTGTTGGCATCACAACTCGTAAAGCACGCGAAGCCTCCGGGGTTTGTCGGGAAATTCGCACCCGTCAGATCCGGCCTGAATGGGTCGGCTTATGGAATCCGACGATGCGGCCGGGTTGGTTTTGCCGAATGAAACGTGCGGGTTATCAGCTTGTGCTGGTTTATCAACGGATGGAGTTTTATCGGGATAAAAAAAGATGAACGTCGCATTCCACTCGAATTCGATGTCGTTACGCGGATCAGAAAACGCCCTTTGGGATTATGCAAACTTCAACGAAACAATTCTTGGGAACGAGTCCGTGATTTGCCATCCAGCTAAGCTGGAAAATCCAGAAAACCCAACGTATGTAAAATGGAAGGCCAGATTTCCACTTATTTCGTATCAGACAAAGTCGGAATTGAGCCTAAAGCTGCAGGATAGAGGCGTGGATACCCTCTACATGATTAAGCCAGGGTCTTTTGACGGATTTGTTGTCCCCGGGGTAAAGAACTGCGTCCATTCAATGTTTCTAAGTGATGAATTTCACGGGGACAGTTTTGCTTATGTTTCGCGCTGGGCCTCGAGAGCCATGACGGGCAAGGAAGAGTCGTTTGTACCTCATTACGTTCCAAAACTGCAGAGCAGTGAGAATCTGCGGCAGAAACTGAATATACCCTCAAACGCCAAAGTCTTCGGACGGCATGGAGGTTTGGATACGTTTAACATTCCCTTTGTTCGAAAAGCAGTTTTTCAACATGCCCGGCAAAATACCAGTGATCACTTCGTGTTCCTCAATACAGAACCCATTCGAGGGGCTGAACAGTTTCCCAATGTCCATTATCTTCCAGCCACGGTAGATTTAGATGAAAAAGCAAAATTCCTCGCAACCTGTGATGCAATGCTTCATGCCCGTTGGCACGGGGAAACGTTTGGATTGGCCGTGGGAGAGTTTGCTGTGTTGGGGAAGCCGGTGATTACATTTTCAGAATCAAGAGAGAAGGCTCATATCGAGATGCTGGGGAAGCAGGCCTTGTTTTATCGGAGCCTAGGGGAAGTAAGCGAAATTCTAAAAGAGTTTGAGCCACACACAACTTGTGGGACAGATTATGAAATTTATTCCGACCCCAAATGCGTGATGGAGATATTCCGAAAAAGGTTTCTATGCTCGTCTAGGACAAATAGCGTATAAAACTAGAAAAGAATAACTATGAATGCGCATATCAAAATGCACCTAGTTATTGCCCCTTGCTCAAAAAATCAGAGAATGCATAGATTCTGCAAAATGGGATTGATTAATTCACATAGATAAACGTGAAAAGTCGATTCTTCCCAACCTGTTTTGCCTTGTTCGCGTTAGGGACAGGAAGCTTTCTTTTCTGGCGGTGGATTTATTGGAGCAGTCATGGGTTTGAATTTACGGATGAAGGCTTGTATTTACTTGCAGCACAGGATCCTTGGAAAAATACACATTCGACTTTATTCGGCTTCCTTTTGCATCCGCTTTTCCTGCTTTCAAGGTGCGATATAGGTTTATATCGGGTGCTCGCATTGGTTCTTTTGATCTGCGTAGCAGGAATTCTTGCTATTTCTTACATTCGGTTCATTCGAATTTCTCGAGGCTGGATTCAGCTCGCGTCCGTGGTGGCAATTATTTCGGCATCATTGCTGGTCTTCAGCGATGGGCGAAGGACGCCTGGTTACGACTATCTGGTGCTTGCGGGAGCCCTTGTTGCTTGGGCGGGATATTTTTCAATGCGAAGTCAGGCTTTAGGAAGTATTGGGGGCTTCCTTCTAGTATCCGCCGGGTTAACTCTATGTGCATTCGGAAAGTGGGTGGTGGCCCTTTTGTTGCTAGGCATGTTTGTGATTTTATTAAAAACGAAAAAAATCCTTACCCCTCGTAAGGCTATCCTCTGGGTAGGCCTGCTTGGCTTGGGGTTGGTGACTTCGATTTCTTGGATTGGAGTGGATGGAGTTAAAAAATCATTTTTAGAGGCTCGATGTATCGTGTGGGCACTCGGTTCTCACGGGACAAATTTACTGCCGTATTATGCGGCCACACTTATGAATTTTAGCTATCGCTGTCTTCGCGCATTTCTCTATGGCGTTCCCTTGTTGCTATTTTGTGCATGGGCAGTAAAGGTCCCTAATGTTCGCCAGAAGCTTGAAGGGTGGGCTTGGTTTTTCGCATGCGGCATTCTGATTGCCGGGGTAGGACTAGGGCTAACAAAAGCTGGTGCGTCGGGCTTTTCACGGGTGGGAAGCAATTTAGCAGCAGAATTGGGCTGGTTGATTGCGATGGCCCTCATCTTCTGTGGCAGAAATGTTTGGAAGACAATGCTGCACCATGGAGTTGAGGGCGCCTGTTTAATCGGAACCCCTTTTATTCTGGGAGTTGGGACTGCGACGGCTTTGGGAGATTACGCAGGTCACGGGGCTGTATTTTTCGTCATGGCGGGCCTGGGAATCTGGGCTGTTCTTTTGCGTCAGGGAGCCAATCCTCGGATTGTAGAAGCTTTTCTCTGGGTTTCTGTATGCCTGAATTTCATTCGACTCGATAGATCTCTTCAAGATCAATTCAGAACCCAACCACCATGGGCTTGTCATGAGGCATGGAAAATTACAGAGAATGGACCCTTGGTCTATTTAGATATGGATCAGGCAAAAAGCCTGCAAGTCATGCGAGAGAGCCTTGTTCGATTAGGCTTTCGTTCGGGGGATCCAATCATAGCGATCGGGGATTTACCCGGGGCAGTTTATTTGTTGGGGGGGTGGTCGCCCGGGACTTGCTGGTATTTTGGCGACACTATGGGTCAGTTGCCGTATTGCAAAGCGGTCGTGAGCTTGGTTTCGACTGATACCTTGCGGAAAAGCTTTTTTCTTTTTCGTGAAAACAGCCCCCTTTACACGGGCAGGGCAGAGATCCTTCGGCTGGGCGAGCAACCGAATCAACCGGATGAAGTGACCCCTCTTGTCATACTGGAGAAAGAGGAAACTCGTCTAGCGATTTGGCGCCCGGTGGCACGTAAACCAAAGAATATGTAATTTATGAAAGCTAGGCTTGTCGGCGGGGAATTGTTTGGGTTGAGACAAGAACGAAGCTCGAAGTCCAGAAAAGATGGGTTTTGATTCTGAAAACTCGATACACTAGGGTTCAGATCTTCTTGAGCCTCTATTCAAGGGAGGTGCCTTGATTGTGTGATGGCAAGGTTGTTCGGGCAGGTCCGCAGAATCGGAAAAAGGCATTGTCTCGTAATGGAGAAGTCGTGGTCGAAGGGTGCCGCCGAAACAGAGATGCCGAAAACGAAACAAGAGTTTAGCTAGCTTCATGAGCAGAGATTTGCGATTTACATCGGCTAGGGAGTTTTCTCCGTGGGAGCCGAGACGTTTGGCGATGTCATCCTGGTGCCAAGTGAAGATGCCGATTGGCTTTCGGATAGAGATAAGATTCAGGCCGAGCTTCATTTGAAGTCTGAACCAGACGTGATCCCCGACGACGCGATATTCGGCGGGGTAGGGGCAGCGCACCCAGATCTCCCGGCGAAAAAGAAACGAACAGGTTTGGACAGGCATGTGCCAATCCGCATCGATAGGACGGGGAATGGTGATCTGGTTGAACAGATAAAGAAAGTTCAGATGCTCATCGAGCATAATGGTGGGGCCGAAGACGGCGTCGGCTTCGGTTTTTTCAAGTTTCTCTAAGGCGTGCTCTAGGCCCGACCGGTCGTACTGCTCGTCAGCATTTAAGTGCCCAAGCACACGACCCCGTGCGACAGCCATGCCCTTGTTCAAGGCGTCGTACATCCCCTTGTCAGGACCAAGGATCAACCGGATATCCTGCTTTTGCTTGAGATACTCCAGAGTGCCGTCAGTACTGCCTCCATCCACAACGATATGTTCATAGCTTTGGCCCTGGAGGGCATGCCTGACTGAGCGAACGCACAGATCGATCCAACGAATTGAATTGAAAACCGGGGTTACGATGGAGATGTCGCAAGCCGACATAAATAGTTACGAACTCTTTTTCAGAAAAGAGTCCATCGAATGACGATCGCGAGCCTTATAAAAAAAACAGGCGAGGTAGATAAAGTTCAGGGCGGCCCAGAGGCCGATCAGAATCAGGTAGTGTTTGCCACACGGGCCCATCATGGGAAGTAGGCGCCAAAGGGCAAAGGCGGCTAGGCCGAGCCAGAGAAGAGTCCAGTGGAGGGTGAAAAAGCTGAAGAAGCGAAGCGGGGTGGACGGGACAAAGCCGCCGATCTTGGGGGCATCGATAGGATAGAAGTAGAGATCCTCAATCTCCGATCCAACCAAGGTCGATTTGCCAAGAACCTTATTCAGACGGCCTTCCACAAAGCGGGCGTGGAGCCGGGCAAAGTCGACAAAATGGAGATAAAAGCAGGACTGGGTTCCGGCGGTGATCACGAGGAGTGGGACAAGAGCCAGAGATACCGGGCTATCCCAAAGAAGGCAGCCGATCACCAGTACGAGAAAAAAGTAGAGACCATGGAAGAACTTCTTGTGGTAGGTGTATTGCATCTCGCGCATCCGCCTCAGTTGCTCCATCCAGAGATCGATCTTTTGAGCAGATTTTTCCATCACGAGATTATGGGCAGAAGTGCTGATTGAGACAACCTTGTGGCTTTCCCACAAACAACTTTTCAGAGAAGGTAGGTGCCGTGGAACCAACAGAAAATAGGTCTGAGTCGCGTACCCCTGGGCTGATTGGGCTGGGGCTACTAGTGGCACTCGCTATCGGTTTCGGGCTAGGCCAAAAATTTGCATCGGATGGAGGGGAGCCTGAACGTTTGCCGGCACCATCGGCCCCGTCGATTTTTCAGCTTCCATCCAAACTAGTGGTTTATCAGGAGGGACCTGCGATCCCTGCTTTGTGGCTGGATACCTTTTCGACT
>Ga0214917_10004059_pt1 | contig 16555 bp, 15 predicted proteins | sample LL_1208_BB_MetaG_FD_177983 | JGI IMG/M metagenome (GOLD analysis project Ga0214917, IMG submission 177983) | Freshwater microbial communities from Lake Lanier, Atlanta, Georgia, United States - LL_1208_BB | ecosystem: Environmental > Aquatic > Freshwater > Lake | place: USA: Georgia | collected... | reverse complement strand
TTGAGCGGCGGGGCGCCCAACCGGCATCCCCCGCATCCCCGGCATTATCGGCAGAGTCGTCCGGGAAGTTGAAGGGCGACCGGCGGTTTCTGCGAGACGGCCCGACGGGGGCACTCAGTCGAGCCGTTTCACCTCGAACCGACGGTAGTGCACCTCGCTGTCGGGATCGTGACCCTGGAGGGCGAAGAGTCCCTCGGAGAGCCGCCTGGTGCCGGTCACACCCTCCGGCTCGACGAACTCGAAGAGCACCCGACCGTCGACCGACACCCGCACGGCCTTGCCCTGGACGACGACCTCGAGCAGGAACCACGTGTCGTCCTGCGCCGGCGGGGTGAAGTTCTTGACGACGTTGTAGATGCTGCCCGTGCGGACCGGGTCGCGCTGGGTGTTGTTCACCTGCACCTCGTAGCCGGTCTGCGGCCACCCGTCGTCCTGGAAGCGCGAGTGGATGAAGACGCCGGAATTCGAGCCGGGCCGGGTCATCACCTCGGCACGCAGGTGGAAATTGCGGAAGACGGCCGGCGCCTCTGGATTCGCCCCGACGTAGAAGAGGTGGCTGCGCGGGCCATGGCAGACGATCGCCCCATCGACCACCTTCCAGGTCGAGGGATTCTCGGATGGCTTCCAACCTGCCAGACTCTTGCCGTCGAAGAGTGGCTCGAAGCCGTCGTCGGCGGCACGGGTCGCCCCGCCGGCCGTCATCAGGCCGGCGGCCGCGAGGATCGCCGCGCCGAGTCGACCAGCCGGGGATCGGCGAACCGCCGACGTCGTTCCTGCGTATCGCATGCACATGCTCCGTGAGTCCAGTTCCGCGAGGGATCGCGACATCGACGCCACGACCGCGGCCGGCCCTCGCACTGCAGAAGATACGGCGGACCCGGCAGCCCCGCCACCAACAGCCGCACCGACCCCCCCAGCGGTTCCCGACCGCGCCCTCCTGTGCGTCGATACCGACGTGTCGCTCGCGGGGGACCCCGCCCGGGAGTGGCTCGTCGTCACCGAGGCCGGGCTGACCGTCCAGGACGCTCCGCCGCCGGGCCCCGCCACGCCGATCCGCCAGATCGGCTGGACCGCCATCTCGAAGGTGCGGACGACGGCCGGCCTCGGCGGCGGCACGCTCCAGGTGCGGGTCGACGGCGGCTGGATCGACGTCGTGCGTTACTCCAACGCGCTCGCCGGACGCTTCCACAAGGTGTCGCGCGCGCTCGAGCGGCACCGCGAGGGCGTCTCCAGCGACACCGCCCTCGTCATCGACGGCCCGCTCGATCCGCCGCGTTGTCCCTCGTGCGACCTGCGGCTCGAAACGGCCGACGACAGCTGTCCGCGCTGCCTCCAGAAGGGGCAGATCCTGCGGCGGGTCGGCGAACTGCTCGCGCCCTACTCCCGCGGGGCCGTGCTGCTCGTGGTGCTCACGTTCCTCGGCGTCGTGGCCGAGCTCGTGCCGCCGAAGCTGCAGCAGTACATGGTCGACCGGATCCTGTCGGCCCGCACCGACGACCCGGGCGGCACGGCACTGCCCGACTTCCGCACGGCGCTGCTGCTCGTCGTGCTCGCGCTGGCGTTTTCCCGCGTGCTGCTGTCGGTCGTGGGCGTGCTCAAGGGCCGCCTCGCGACCGCGATCGGCACGGGGATCACGGCGACGCTCCGCGACGCGATGGTGCGCAAGCTCCAGGAGCTCTCGGTGGCGTACTACGACCGCCATCAGGTCGGATCGATGATCAGCCGGGTGGCGCATGACAGCGAGGTGCTGCACGGGCTCGTGCACCAGTTCACGGGCGGCTTCCTCCTCCAGATCGTCCAGCTCGTCGCGGTGGGCGGCATGCTCGTGTGGATCAACCCGAAGCTCGCGCTCTACACGCTCATCCCCGTGCCCCTGGTGGTGCTCGGGTCGTGGATCTTCTGGAAGCACGTCTACCCGAAGCACTACCGGCTGTGGGACGCCTCCAGCAAGCAGATGTCGCGGCTGTCCGGGATGCTCTCCGGCATCCGCGTCGTCAAGGCCTTCGCGCAGGAGCCGCGCGAGCAGGGCCGCTTCCACGAGTCGAGCGACCACCTGCGGCAGTGGCGGCAGTGGGTGGAGCACACCAACACCACCTACGCCGCCTCGATGCAGATCGTCTTCAGTCTCGGCGGCCTCATCGTCTGGTACGTCGGCGGTCGTGACGTGATCGGCGGCGACATGACGCTCGGCCAGCTGATCGCCTTCCTGGCGTACCTCGCGATGTTCTACGCGCCCTTGGGAGCGCTGTCGCACTTCACCACGTGGCTCACGAGCTTCCTGTCGGGGAGCAAGCGGGTGCTGGAGCTGCTCGATACGCCCGCCATGGTCACGGAGCCGGCGAATCCCGAGACCTGGAACGACGTCCGTGGCGAGATCCGCTTCGACAACGTCACGTTCGGGTACGACCGGAACCAGCCGGTCCTGCACGACGTCTCGTTCACCGTGCGACCGGGCGAGATGGTCGGCATCGTCGGTCGCTCGGGATCGGGGAAGACCACGCTGATCAACCTGCTCGCGCGGTTTCACGACGTGCAGGAGGGCACGATCTCCGTCGATGGCATCGACGTGCGCCGGCTCGCCACCCGCGATCTCCGCGGACGCCTCGGGATCGTGTTCCAGGATTCGTACCTTTTCCGCGGGACGATCTGGAAGAATCTGGCCTACGGCCGACCGGGGGCGACGATCGAGGAGGGCCTCGCCGCGGCCAAGGCGGCGGGCGCCCACGACTTCCTCTGCCGGCAGCCGCTCGCCTACGAGACCCTGCTCGGAGAGCGGGGCGCGGGGCTCTCCGGAGGCGAGAAGCAGCGGCTCTCGATCGCCCGCACGCTCCTCTACGACCCGCGGATCCTCGTGCTCGACGAGGCCACGAGCAACATCGACGCCGAGGCGGAGCGGGCGATCCAGGAGGCGCTCGCCGTGCTCGTGCGAGGCCGCACCACGATCGCGATCGCCCACCGGCTGTCGACGCTGCGCAACGCCGATCGCATCCTCGTCTTCGACCGGGGACGCCTGGCGGAGGAGGGATCGCATGCGGCGCTGCTCGAATCCGACGGAATCTACGCGAGGCTCGTCCGCATCCAAACGCAGGTCTCGAAGCAGCCGACGATCGACACGCTGCTCGTCGAGGAGCCGGGGCCCGCGGGCGGCGCGGCGGAGGAGCGAGCCGCGTCCGGGATCGAGTGGCTCGAGCCCGGACGGCACCGCTTCGTCGTCGGCGACCATGGGCGGATCGAGATGGAGTCGGTGGACGGCCCCGCAGCCCGCGGCGTGTTCGTGCTGCGCACGTTCCCGGCATCCCATCCCGAGTCGTTCCTGTCGGTGCGCGGCTGGGAGGAGGACGGCGAGGAGGTCGAACTCGGCATGATCCGCACGCTGGCGGACTGGGACGAGGCGGGCCGCACGATCGTCCGTGAAGCCCTGCGTCGCAGCGCCCTCGTGCGACGCATCGACCGCGTGCACGCCGTGCGACTGGCGCACGGCTACCTCGACTTCGACGTCGAGACGGACGTCGGCCGTCGCGGCTTCACCACGCGCTGGACCCAGAGCCAGGCCGTCGACTTCGGGGACGACGGCAAACTGCTCCTCGACACCGAGGAGAACCGCTGGGTGATTCCCCGGGTCGACGCGCTGCCGAAGGCCGATCGGGAGCGCTTCCTGCAGTTCGTCTACTGGTAGAAATCCGACAAAAAGGCGCGGTGGGAACGGATGTGCGGCCCCGGTCGCCGGCCTCGCGCCTGCCGGCACGCCCCGGTTCCTTGCGGCACCTTCGGCCGACCACTACAACCGTTCGGGCGGTTCGCCCATGGACGGACAGCCCGGACGTCCGGGCCGGATCACATTCGTCACGGAAGACGGGACACCCGCACACGGGTTCGATTCCTTCCTTCCGGAGACGCGCGGATGAATATCGTGGATCTCATTTCGGGGCAGCTGTCCGGCGACGTGCTGGGCAAGCTCGGCGGTCTGATCGGGGCCGATGAGTCGCAGACACGTTCGGCGACCGGTGCCGCAGTGCCGGCGCTCCTGCAGATTTTCGGCAAGATGGCCTCCTCGCAGGGCGGTGCCGACCAGCTCGCCAAGGCGATGGGCGGCCTCGATCTCTCGATGCTCGGCAACCTCGCGGGGATGCTCGGCGGCGGACAGGCCTCCGGCCTCGAGAAGATCGGCGGCAGTCTCCTCGGCACGCTGCTCGGCGGCGGCTCGGGCGGCGGCACGGCATCGCTCCTCACGAGCCTGCTCGGCACGTTCCTCAAGATGAACCCCGGCATGGTCAAGTCGCTGCTCACCTACCTCGCGCCGATCGTGCTCGGGATGGTGGCGAAGCAGTTCACGGGTCGGCCCGACGCATCGGGCGTCTCGCGGCTCTTCACGGAGCAGGCCTCCAACATCTCCCGCGCGGTGCCGGGCGGGCTCTCGCTCGACAGCGTGATGTCGGCCATGTCGGCCGTCGGCGGCTCGAGCGTCCAGCCGGCCCGTCACGGCGGCCACGCTCCCGAGCCCTCGTCCTCCGGGCTGCCCGGCTGGCTCATCCCGCTGCTGCTCCTCGGAGCCATCGGTGCGGGCCTCTACCTCTGGCAGAACAAGCCCGCGGACCAGGCGGTCGCCCCGCCCGCCCCCGCCGTGCGCATGCCGGACGAGGTGGTCATGGAGGAGACGATCGAGCGCACGGGCGACACCGTGGTGGACCGCACCGCGGTCATCGAGCGGGTCGCCGGTGAGGTGAAGGCCGTGGTGACCGAGGAGGTGTTCAAGCTCCCGGAGAACCTCGGTGACGCCGCCGATGTCGTGAAGGGTCTTGCGGGCATGTTCGGCGACATGACCAAGGCGTTCGAGGGCGTGACGGATGCGGCGTCGGCCGAGGCGGCCCTGCCGACGTTCGAGGCCTTCGCGCCGAAGGTCGAGGCCCTGCAGAAGCAGACGGCCGACCTGCCCGAGGCGAGCCGGACGCTCGTGGGCGAGTTCGTGGCGAACGGCCTGAAGACGCTCGGCCCGATCGTCGAGAAGGTCCTCGCGCTGCCGGGAGTGAAGGACCTGCTCGGCCCGGTCGTGGCGCCGATGGTCGAGACACTCACCAAGTTGGCGGGCTGAGCCGGCGGCGGCTCGCGGCCGCGGCCCACGCGACGATGCGACAGAGACCCGTCCGGGCCGTACAGGCCCGGGCGGGTTTTTTCATGCACCTCGCCGACGTCCGTGGGCCCGGCGGTTGCCCGTCGCCCGCCGGGGGCCTACTCGTCGTTGCCCCGCAAGGTCGCGAGCACCGTGTAGTCCTCGAGCGTCGTGGTGTCGCCGACGGTCTCGCGTCCGGCGGCCACGTCCTTCAGCAGCCGCCGCATGATCTTGCCGCTCCGCGTCTTGGGGAGGGCCGCCGCGAAGTGGATGTCGTCGGGGACGGCGAGCGCGCCGATCTGGTGACGCACGTGCTTCCGCAGCGCGTCCTTGAGCGCGTCGTCCGGCTCGCCACCCCGCAGCGTGACGAAGACGGCCACGGCCTCCCCCTTGACCTCGTGCGGCCGGCCCACCGCGGCCGCCTCAGCGACGCTCGGATGGCTGACCAGCGCGCTTTCGATCTCGATCGTCGAGAGCCGATGGCCGGCGACGTTGAGCACGTCGTCGATGCGGCCCATGATCCAGTAGTAGCCATCGGCGTCCTGTCGGGCGTTGTCGCCGGCGAGGTATTTGCCGGGCACGCGTGACCAGTAGGCCTCTCGAAACCGCTCGTCGTTGCCCCAGATGCCGCGGAGCATCCCCGGCCAGGGGGCGGTCATCACGAGCCAGCCGCCCTGCCCCTGCTCCACCGGCCGACCCTCGGCATCGACGATCTCCGGCACCACGCCGGGGAGCGGCAGCGTGCAACTGCCCGGCTTCGTCGGCGTGCATCCCGGCAGGGGGCTCATCATGATGCCGCCCGTCTCGGTCTGCCACCACGTGTCGACGATCGGGCAGCGCGTCCCGCCGATGACCTCGTGGTACCAGATCCACGCCTCGGGGTTGATGCCCTCGCCGACCGTGCCGAGCAGCCGCAGGCTCGAGAGGTCGCGCCCCTCGATGTGCTGCATGCCCCACTTCATGAACGAGCGGATCGCCGTGGGCGCCGTGTAGAAGATCGTCGGTTTTTCCTGCTCGATGATCTCCCAGAATCGGCCCTCGTGCGGGGCGTTGGGGGCGCCCTCGTAGATGAGGATGCTCGCCCCCGCGGCGAGCGGACCGTAGGTCACGTAGCTGTGGCCGGTGATCCAGCCACAGTCCGCCGTGCACCAGAAGAGGTCGTCGTCGCGCAGGTCGAAGACCCACTCCGCCGTCGTCTTCGCCCAGAGGACGTAGCCGGCGGTCGTGTGCTGGATGCCCTTCGGCTTTCCGGTCGAGCCGCTCGTGTAGAGGATGAAGAGCGGCGCCTCGGAGTCCATCGCCGCCGGAGGCGTGTCGGACGGCATGCCGTCCACGACGTCGTGCCACCAGTGGTCGCGACCGGCGGTCATGGAGACGGGCTGGCCGGTCCGTTTGAGCACGATCACGTGCCGCACGGAGGGGGACTTCGTCAGGGCCTCGTCCACGTTGGCCTTGAGCGGCAGTTTCGCGCCGCGGCGCCAGCCGCCGTCGGCGGTGATCACCGCCACGGCCTCGGCGTCGTTGTTGCGATCGGCGATGGCCTCGCTGGAGAACCCGCCGAAGATCACCGAATGCACCGCCCCGATCCGTGCACACGCGAGCATCGCCACCACGAGTTCGGGCGTCATCGGCATGTAGATCGAGACCACGTCGCCGGGCTGCACACCGAGCCGTGAGAGCCCGGCGGCGAGCCTGCAGACCTCCGCGTGCAGTTCCCGATACGTGAGCGTGCGCCGTTCGCCGGCCGGCTCACCGACCCAGACGAGGGCCGTCTTCTCGCCCCGGCCCGCGGCGAGGTGGACGTCGAGGCAGGCGGCCGACGCATTCGTGAGGCCGCCGGCGAACCAGGCCGCATGCGGCGGCCGCCAGTCGAGCACCCTGTCGTAGGGCCGCATCCAGGGCAGCGCGCGGGCCCGTTCGTCCCAGAACGCCTCGGGTGCGGAGCGGGCGGCGTCGTAGAGCCGGCGGTACTCCTCGAGCGACCCGATCCTGGCACGGCTGGAGAATGCCGCGGGAGGCGGGAAGACGCGATCCTCCTGCATCACGCTCGCGACGCGACCGGCGTCGCCCGTCCCGGCTGCCTTCTGTGGCACGTTCATCGCTGGTCTGCTCCCCCCGAAGGTGCATGTGGCCCGGCGGCGCGGAGGCCGCGCCGCCCGCGGGCGGCCGGGAGAGCAGAGCATCCGCGGCACGCCCGGGCAATGCCCGGCCGCGGGGGCGGCATCGCGCGCGACGTGTCGTGACGGCCCCTCCCGTCTACGCCGGCGTCGCGGCCGGCCGTCCGGCCGCGAAGGGGCTCGCCGCCGCGTCGTCGCCGAAGCTGATGCCGAGGGCGCGCGCGGCGAGCACGATCGAGCGCGCCGGATCGACCCGCGAGAGTCGCGTGATCGCCTCGCTGATCGGCACGCTCTCCATGTTGGGGGGGCGGAAGCAGACCATCTCGCCGAACCGCCCCTCGTGCACGAGCCGCACCGCGTGGGCGCCGTATTCCGTGGCGAGGACGCGGTCGAACGTCGTCGGACTGCCGCCGCGCTGGAGGTGGCCGAGCACGACGGTGCGCACCTCGCGCATGAGCCGTCGACCGAGTTCGGCCGCGACGATCTCGCCGATGCCGCCGAGTCGCACCTGCTCCCTGGCCCCACCGGTGCCGGCCGTGACGAGCCCTCCCTCCGGCAGCCGCGCCCCTTCCGCGACGACGACGAGCGTGAACCGCTTGCCCTCAGACTCCCGCTCGAGCACCTTGCGGCAGACGTTCTCGAACGTCCAGTCGATCTCGGGGAGCAGGATCACGTCGCCGCCGCCCGCGATGCCGGAGTGGAGCGCGATCCAGCCCGCGTGCCTCCCCATCACCTCGAGCACCATGATCCGCTCGTGGCTGGCGGCGGTCGTGTGCAATCGATCGAGCGCGTCGGTGGCACAGTCCACGGCGGAGTCGAACCCGAAGGTGAAGGCCGTCGCACCGAGGTCGTTGTCGATCGTCTTCGGGACGCCGACGACCGGAATCCCGCGTTCGTGGAACTGCTGCGCGATGGCGAGCGATCCATCCCCGCCGGCGCAGATGAGTCCGCAGATCGAGAGCTGTCGGACCGTGGCCGCCACCTGGTCGAGCAGTGCGGGATCGATGCGGACGCGCTCGTCCTCGCCGACGGTTGCGGCGAAGCGGCCCTTGTTGGTCGATCCGAGGATCGTGCCGCCCTGGGTGAGAATGCCCGCGGTGTTCCGCGCGTTGAGCGGCATGTAGCTCACCGGCTCGACGAGGCCCTCGTAGCCCCTCAGAAACCCGACGCAGTCGTAGCCGAGCCGCTCGCTGCTCTTGACGACCGCGCGAATGACCGCGTTGAGGCCGGGGCAATCGCCTCCGGACGTGAGGACGCCGACGGCGGGCTTGGCGGGGGGCATGGGCGGATTCCTGAGGGTGTGGTCGGTCCACGACACCGAACACCGGTCCGCCTGCGCCGGGGAGGGCAGTGTAGCAGTCGACGGATTCCGGGCGGCGGGGCGCGACGAGGCAGCGTGGCGGGCCGCCTGACCTGAACACGACTCCAACATCGGTCTCACCTGGTTGCGGACGGTCCGTCCGCGCGTGTTACGCTGCCCGCCGGAGCGTCGTTGGTCGTCACCCCGGGCCACGCGGTGGACGCGAGGGGGCCGCTCGCAACATGGGAAGGCCGTATGGATGTCGTGATTCTCTGTGGCGGTCAGGGCGCGCGGATGCGCGAGGAGACGGAGTATCGCCCCAAGCCGATGGTCGAGGTGGGCGGCCGGCCGCTCCTCTGGCACATCATGCGGCTCTTCGGCCACCACGGCCTCCATCGCTTCGTGCTCTGCCTTGGCTACAAGGGAGGCATGATCAAGGACTTCTTCCTCAACTACGAGGCGATGACGCAGGACTGCACCGTCGCGGTCGGCGGCCGCCGGCAGGTCTGGTACCACGGCAACAGCGAGCCCTTCGACTTCGAGGTCACACTCGCCGACACGGGTGTCGAGGTGAACACGGGCGGCCGCGTGAAGCGGGTCGAGCAGCACGTGAAGGGCGACACCTTCATGGTCACCTATGGCGACGGCCTCTCGAACGTCGACATCAACAAGCTGCTCGCCTTCCACCGCTCTCACGGCAAGCTCGCCACGGTCACGACCGTGCAGCCCGTGTCGCGGTTCGGTATCACGCAGATCGACGGCCAGTCGCGGGTGACGAGCTTTTCGGAGAAGCCGAAGGTCGAGGGCTGGGTGAGCGCCGGATTCTTCGTGTTCAACCGCAAGATATTCGACTACCTCGACGGCGGTGACCTTCAGATTCTCGAGAACGAGCCCGTCGAGCGGCTCGCCCATGACGGCCAGCTCATGGCCTACAAGCACGACGGCTTTTTCTTCCCGGTCGACACCTACCGCGACTATCTCTACGTGAACGACCTCTGGAAAGATGGCCGGGCTGAGTGGAAGGTGTGGTGATGGGCGGCAACGACAGCCTCCACGACAGCATGGCATCGCTGCGCGGCAAGCGCGTGTTCGTAACGGGCCACACGGGGTTCAAGGGATCGTGGCTCGTGATGCTGCTGCATCGGCTCGGGGCCCGCGTCACCGGCTACTCGCTCGCCCCACCCACGAAGCCCTCGCTCTTCGAGGCCGCCCGCCTCCACGAACTCGTGGCCGACCATCACGAGGCCGACATCCGCGATACGGCGCGGCTTGCGGCAGCCGTGGCCGCGGCCCGGCCCGACGTGGTGATGCACCTCGCCGCCCAGCCGCTCGTGCGGCTCTCGCACCGCGACCCGCTCGAAACCTTCTCCACGAACGTCGTCGGTACGGCATCCCTTGTCGACGCCGTCCGCGGGGCCGCGCGACCATGCGCCGTGATAGTCGTCACGAGCGACAAGTGCTACGAGCCGCACGACGACGGTCATCCGCACGACGAGGCCGACGCGATGGGCGGCCGCGACCCGTATAGCGCGAGCAAGGGCGCCGCGGAACTCATTGCCGCGTCATATCGTCGCAGTTATTTTCCGCCGGAGCGACTCGCGGAGCATGGCGTGCAGCTGGCCACGGTGCGGGCCGGCAACGTGATCGGCGGCGGCGACTGGGCTGAAGACCGGATCGTCACCGACATCGTCCGGCATCTCGTGGCCGGCAAGCCGGTGCCGGTGCGGAATCCCGCGGCCGTCCGCCCCTGGCAGCACGTGCTCGAGCCGCTCTCGGGCTATCTCACGCTCGCCGCGGCGATGCTCGCCGAGCCTGGCCCGCGCTGGTGCACCGGCTGGAATTTCGGACCGGCCGCAGGCGACGACGTGACCGTCAGCGAACTGGCCCAGATCTTCATCGATGCATGGGGCGCCGGTTCCTGGGAAGACATGCACGACCCGCGGGCTCCGATCGAGACCCACGTCCTGCGGCTGTCGATCGACAAGGCGCGGGCAGCGCTGCCATGGGAGCCCCGGCTCACGGCAAACGAGGCGATCCATCGCACCGCCGCCTGGTTCAAGGCGTTTGCCGCGGATCCCGCCCGGGCCCGCCCGCTCTGCGAGGCCGACATCGCGGCGTTTGAACAGGCCGCACAGGCACCGAGGGTATCAGTCGCATGAGTCATTCAACAAACCGCCGCACGGCTGACTCCGTTCGCGTCGAAATTCGCTCGCTCGTCGCGGAGTATTGCCAACTGGCGTTTCCCGAGCGGCCGTTCGAGGCCGGGCAGGCCGTGCCGGTGGCGGGCCGGGTGTTTGATGCGAAGGAGGTCGAGCAACTCGTCGATAGTTCGCTCGACTTCTGGCTCACGACGGGCCGGTTCGCGGAGGAGTTTGAAAAACGATTTGCCGCCCGCGTGGGCACGCGGTGCGCGAGCCTCGTGAACTCCGGGTCGAGTGCGAATCTGCTCGCCCTGACGGCCCTCACGTCTCACAAACTCTTGGCCGAGGCCCTGAAGCCCGGCGACGAGGTGATCACCGTGGCCGTGGGTTTCCCGACGACGGTCAACCCGATCCTGCAAAACAACTGCGTGCCCGTGTTCGTTGACGTCGAGCATCCAGAAACACAGGCCACCTATAACATCGACGTGAATCGCCTCGAGGCGGCCAAGAGCGACAAGACGCGGGCGGTGATGCTCGCCCATACGCTCGGTAATCCGTTCGACTGTGCCGCGGTCGCCGACTTCTGCCAGCGGCACGACCTGTGGCTCGTGGAAGACTGCTGCGACGCGCTCGGGGCGACCTTCCGCGGCCGGCACGTCGGCCAGTTCGGCGACGTGGCGACGTGCAGTTTCTATCCCGCGCACCACATGACGATGGGCGAGGGGGGCATCGTGTTCACCGATTCGCCGAAGCTCGAAAAGCTCGTGGAGAGCTTCCGCGACTGGGGCCGCGACTGCTGGTGCGAGCCGGGGCACGACGACACCTGCGGCAAGCGGTTCGACTGGCAGCTCGGCGACCTGCCGCACGGCTACGACCACAAATACATCTACTCCCACATCGGCTACAACCTGAAGCTCACCGACATGCAGGCCGCCGTGGGCGTGGCCCAGCTCGACAAGCTCGACGGTTTTATTTCCGCCCGCAGGAGAAACTTCGTCCGGCTTCGAGCGGGCCTCGCGTCGCTCGAAGACCTCTTCGTGCTGCCCGACGCCACGCCGGGCTCCGAGCCGAGCTGGTTCGGCTTTCCGCTCTCCGTGCGGCCGACGGCCCCCTTCGCCCGTCGCGACCTCGTCCGCCATCTCGACGAAAAGAAGATCGGCACCCGCCAGCTCTTCGGAGGCAACCTCCTGCGGCAGCCGGCGTATCACGGCAAGCCACAGCGTGTGGCGGGCGATCTCCCCGGGGCCGACTATGTCATGCGGCACACGCTCTGGCTCGGCGTGTATCCCGGCCTGACCGACGCCCACATCGACCACGTGATCGCCACCGTTTCGCGGTTCGCGCAGGCGTAGCGCTCGCATTCCTGCGTTTCGCGGACTGGGGGCCTGTGCCCGTTCCCGCTTCGCAGACTCTTGCGTTGCGACACTGGATGCATTATTTTGATGGAGGCACGACATCACTTTGATGGAGCCGGGAATCGGCGATGATCAAAACCCAGATTCAGTTCCCAGACGATCTCTATCACCGCGTAAAGCGACTCGCGGAATCCCAGGAGTGGTCGCTCGCGGAGACCCTCCGGCGGGCTGCGGAACTGCTTCTGGCGGTGCGGTCGCCGGGGGCCGGCGGTGACCGGGCCACGTGGCGGCTCGATCCGCCGGCAAACACGCAACTGCGGGCCGATCCTTTCGCCGACCCAGACTGGCGGATCCGGGCGAATGTCGGCTCGGGAACGGCCGCATTGCTGAAACAACCGCGGAAATGAATCCGCCGCCATGCTGGCATGCGACACGAATATTCTGTTCCCGGCCCTCGAAGCGTCGCATGCGCAGCACGCCGCGGCCCGAGCCTGGCTGGAGTCGCGGATCGAGGACGAGTCCTTCGCCCTGTGCGAACTCGTCCTTATGGAAACCTACACCCTGTTGCGGAATCCTGTGATGTGCACCAAGCCACTCTCAGCGGTGGCCGCCGTGGACAAGATCGACAACCTCCGCCGCAATCCTTCCTGGACGGTGCTCGACTACCCCGGCCCGGGACTGATGGAGAAGGTCTGGGGGGCCGCCCGGTCCACCGACTCTGCGCGGCGAATCTACGACATTCGTCTGGGCCTGACGCTGCGGCATTACGGTGTCAAGCGGTTCGCCACGGCCAATGGTAAGGATTTCAGGGGCTTGGGCTTTGAAAAAGTGTGGAACCCCCTTGGCTAAAAGCAGCGTTCCATACCCATGCACCCGATCATCGCCGAGGATGTCGCCGCCGTGCTCGCCCGCCCGCAGTCGCTCTGGCCGGATCTGAAGCAAGCAAGCGTGTTCATCACCGGGGCCACCGGGTTTTTCGGCCAGCGACCTGCTCGGCACGGACTGCATCATGCGGCACACGCTCTGGCTCGGCGTGTATCCCGGCCTGACCGACGCCCACATCGACCACATGCTCGCCGTGACATCGCATTTCGTCAGCGGCTGCGGCCCGATGTAGGATAATTCTGTGTCACACACATCGATCCGGCAGCTGGCTCAGTGCGATCGCGACACGATCGCGGCCGTCGTGGCTGCCGTGACGAGCCGCTGGCCCGTGGAGCGGGTCATCCTGTTTGGCTCGAAGGCCCGCGGTGACGACGAGCCCGACAGCGACATCGACCTGCTTGTGATCACCACGCCGGAACTCGATCGACAGGTCGAGGATGCCATGCAGAACGCCGCTTGGGAAACGGGCCTCGGACATGGCCGGTGCGTGCAGCTGGTCGTGCGGTCGCATGACAGGTGGTATCACGGCATCGACCAGGCCACGCCGCTCCGCCTGCAGATCGACCAGGACGGCGTGGAGATCTACCACCGATGACGGGCGAGGAGGCACGCAGCCGCACGGTCGATGCTGAACTGGCCCTGGCCCGGGAATGCCTGGCCGAGGCGCGTTACGCGCTCGATGGCGGCTTCTTTCGGCTGGCGAGATCCCGGGCCTACTACGCCTGTTTTCATGCGGCGACCGCCGTCTTTGCCGGCCGCGGCAAAGCCTTCCGTCGTCATATCGGATTGCAGGCCGCGGTCGATACCGAGCTTGTCAAGGGGGGGCTCGTGCCGCCGGAGTGTGCGGCGTCGCTCAGGCAGCTCTACCAGGCGAGGCTCCGATCTGATTACGGAGACATCGCGCCCTCTTCGCGCGGGGAAGCCGCAGACGCCATCGCGGACGCCGAAAAGATCGTCGCCCTGCTCGCGTCGCTCGCCCTCCAGGTCAAAGACGACGCTCATTGACGTCCGCCGGCCATGCCCATGCACCCGATCATCGCCGAGGATGTCGCCGCCGTGCTCGCCCGCACGCAGTCGCTCTGGCCGGACCTGAAGCAAGCAAGCGTGTTCATCACCGGGGCCACCGGATTCTTCGGCATCTGGCTCTTGGAGACGCTGCTCGCGGCCAACCGGGAGTGTGCGCTCGGGATGCGGGTCGTGGCCCTGTCGAGAAATCCCGCGGCCTTCGTGGCAAAGGCCCGGCATCTGGCCGATGACCCGACCATCACCTGGGCCGGCGGCGACGTGCGTGACTTTGCCTTTCCTGCCGGCCCGATCACGCACGTGATCCACGCGGCCACGGAATCATCGTCGAACCAGAATGCCAGCGATCCGCAGGGCATGTTTGACGTCTGCGTGGAGGGCACGCGGCGGGTGCTCGCGCTGGCACGCGAAAAGCAGGCGGCCCGCATGCTGTTCACGAGCTCCGGTGCCGTCTACGGCCGGCAGCCGCCGGACCTGTCGCACGTGCCGGAAGACTTCACCGGCGGCCCCGACCCGCTGGACCGCCGCAATGCCTACGCCGAGGGCAAGCGGGCCGCGGAGTTTTTGTGTGGCCTGGCCGCCACCGACCCGGCCGCCCCGGTGCCGGTCGTGATCGCCCGCTGTTTTGCGTTCGTGGGGCCGCACCTGCCGCTCGACGTGCACTTCGCGATCGGCAACTTTCTGCGGGACGCGCTCGCCGGCGGGCCGATTCGCGTCAGCGGCGACGGCACGCCCTACCGCAGCTACCTCTACGCCGCCGACCTCGCCGAGTGGCTCGTCACGATCCTGCTGCGTGGCCGGCCCGGCCGGGCCTACAACGTGGGGAGCGATGAGGCCATCTCGATCCGCGACCTTGCCGATCGCGTCGCGGACGTCACGGCCGCAGTGCAGCCAAACGGCAAGCGGCCACAGGTGACGGTCGCGCAGCAGCCCGTGCCGGGAGCCGCCGCGGCGCGATACGTGCCCGACTGCGTACGGGCGGGTGCCGAACTGGGACTGCTGGTCGCCACGCCGCTGGAGGGAGCGATTGCCCGGACCCTGCGTGGTGCCGCCGGTGCCGGGCCCTCGGGCGGGAGGCTCGCATCATGACCATGGAGCCCGTCCAGTCGATTCGCCGCCCCGAACTGGCGGGCTCGCAGTCGGCCGACGAGCGGTCACCGGCGACTCCCGAGGGGAGCCACATTGGCCTCGTGCTCCCCTGCTACAACGAGGAGGGCAATGTCGAAGAGTTGCACGAGCGGCTCACCACGGTGTTCGCCGCCCTCCCGCAGTACACCTGCGAGATGCTCTTTATCGACAACGCCTCGACCGACGCGACGGTCGAGAAGATCCGGGCGATCATCGCCCGCGACCCGCGGGTGAAGCTGATCGTCAACGCCCGCAACTTCGGCCACATCCGCTCGCCGTTCCATGCCATGCTCGAGTCGGCGGGCGACTGCGTGATCGGGATGTGCACGGACCTCCAGGATCCGCCGGAGCTCATCCCGCAGTTTCTCGAGCAATGGGAGCGGGGGGCGAGCATGGTGCTCGGCAAGAAGAAGACGAGCCGGGAATCGCCCGCCTTTTTCGCCCTGCGAGGCTTCTACTACAAACTCGCCCGGGCGATGGCCGAGGTGCCGCTGCTCGAGCATGTGACCGGTTTCGGGCTCTACGACCGCCGCGTGATCGAGATCATGCGGGGTTTCGCCGATCCGTATCCGTACGGTCGCGGCATGATCGCCGAGATCGGGCTTCCGTACGTCACGATTCCCTACGACCAGCCGCTGCGGAAGCGTGGGATCACGAAAAACAACTTCTACACGCTGTTTGACCTCGCCCTGCTCGGCATCACGAGCCACTCGAAGGTGCCGCTGCGGGCGGCGACGATCGCGGGGTTTCTGCTCAGCGGCCTGTCGCTCTTGGTGGCGGTCGGATTTCTGATCCTGAAACTCACCGCCTGGTATTCGCTTCCCGCCGGGTATGCGCCAGCCGTGATCGGCATCTTCTTTCTTGGTTCGGTGCAGATTTTCCTCATCGGCCTGCTCGGTGAATACGTGGGCGCGGTACTGACGCAGGTGCGCAAGCGGCCGCTGGTGGTGGAGCGGGAGCGGGTCGGGGAGTTCGTGGGACCAGCCGAATCGCCGCCATGCGGACCACGGTGAGAGACGTCAGCCTTCGGCGTGACCAGCGAAGATCTGCTGCACGAGCCGGGTAGGCGCCTCCACGACCGCGACGTCTGGCCGCTCAGCGAGTACGCGGGCCGTGCCATAGCCCCATCCGGCGAGCAAGAATCGCGCTCCGATCCGCTCCGCGGCCGCCAAGTCGTCGAGGCTGTCGCCGATGAAGCAGCCCCGTGATAATCCCTCCTCGGCCACGAGCTGTGCCGCCCGGTCGGGCTTGGTGCCGTGGCCAGCTGGATCGCCTCCGACGACTCGCCGTACGAACCCGTCGAGTTCGAGGTGACGGACGATCTCCTCGGCGGGTTTCTGCGGTTTGTTCGTGACGACATAGAGGACGGCTCCACGGGCTGCAATCTCGGCAATGAGCTCCGCGACGCCTGGAAAAAGTGTCGTCATGAAGATGCCGACTGTTGCATAGTGCGCGCGGTATGCGGAGACAATGCTCTCGCGATACCCGGGCGTGAGATC
>Ga0214917_10004058_pt1 | contig 16555 bp, 10 predicted proteins | sample LL_1208_BB_MetaG_FD_177983 | JGI IMG/M metagenome (GOLD analysis project Ga0214917, IMG submission 177983) | Freshwater microbial communities from Lake Lanier, Atlanta, Georgia, United States - LL_1208_BB | ecosystem: Environmental > Aquatic > Freshwater > Lake | place: USA: Georgia | collected... | reverse complement strand
GTCATCCAGCCGATTGGGGAGTTGAGTGAGGCGTTGGCGCATCATCCGGCATGGTTTCATGTGGATGCAGCCCAGACCTTCGGGAAGCTCGTGGCGGAATTAAAACATCCCCGAATCGACTTGATCAGCGCCAGTGGACACAAGATTTACGGTCCGAAAGGGATCGGTGTGCTGGTGGTGCGGCATCGCGGCAAACAGAAGGTTCCTATTACGCCCCTGACCTTTGGGGGAGGGCAGGAACACGGACTTCGACCCGGAACCTTGCCGGTCCCCTTAATTGTCGGGTTGGGCAAGGCAACTGAGTTGGCCTCCAAGGATCATGCAGCCCGGGAGGTGAAATGCCGGGAGTTCCGGGAAAAGTTTCTGAACACCCTCGGGCCCCTCCAGCCCAAAATCCACGGGGAAATGGGCCGGGTGTTGCCCCATACCGTGAACGCGTCATTCCCGGGGTTGAGTGCGGAGGAGGTCATGTTGCGGTTGAAGGATGTGGTGGCGGTTTCCAACGGCTCGGCCTGCACCTCGGCCAGTTACCAACCCAGCCATGTGCTTAAGGCCATGCATCTGGGCAAAGAGGAGATGGTGGGGGCCGTGAGGTTTTCGTGGAGTCATCTCACGCCGGAACCGAAATGGCAGGAGATGGGGAAAAAACTGCGGGGATAAGGCGGGAGGATCAAGTTTCGGAAGGCACGCCGATTTCCATTCCAAGGTTCCGGGCGAGCCGGATGGCATCAGCGGGCAGTGGAGGACGTCGGCCGGAGAGGGTCTGAAGGTCGGTCAAATTCATCCGGTTGCGGATCAACCCGACCATGGAACCGTGTTCCCCTTGGTTGAGCGCCAGCATGGCAAATTCACCCATCCGGCTGGCGAGGTAACGGTCGGCAAACGTGGGCGAGCCACCACGTTGCACATGTCCAAGCACGGTCAGACGCACCTCCTGGTCCAAGCGGTCCTCGGCCGTGGCGAGCAGACGATTCATGAAATCCTGCCCGGTGCAGACGCCCTCGGCCACCACGACCACGCTGTTGTTATGGCGGCGGAGACGACGCCGGGTGAGGTTTTCGACAATCTTTTCCATGTCGTAACGGAATTCCGGAATCACCGCGACCTGGGAGCCGGAGGCGATGGCGCTCATCAGGGCGAGGTAGCCCTGATTTCTTCCCATCACCTCGATGATAAAGCAACGGTTGTGGGAAGCGGCGGTGGCTTTGATCATATCAATCAGGTGAATGACGGTGTTGAGGCAGGTGTCCGTCCCAATGCAGAGCTCGGTGTCGGGAATGTCGTTGTCGATGGAACAGGGGAGACCGAGAACGCGGTAGCCGTGCCGGGAGAGGGCGGCGGCACCGGCCAGAGACCCGTCCCCGCCCAACACCATCAACGCCTGAATGTTCTCTTTTTTGAGGATCTCGATGGCGTCTTTTTGGGCGGACTCCTCCTTGAATCTGAGGCAGCGGCTGGTGGAGAGCATGGTGCCGGCATCGCGGATCCGGCCACTGACCTCGACGGCGCCGAGGTTGATGAACTCCCGGTCGAAGATGCCTTGGTAGCCGTTTTGGATGCCCACGACCTCCACACCCAAGCCAACCCCGGTGCGGACGATCGCCCGAATGGCCGGGTTCATGCCGGGGGAATCACCTCCCGAAGTGATGATGCCGATACGCTTGAGCATGGAGGAACGACAATGGCCAAAGGTCCCAGAAGAAGCGAGGATGTAAGGAGTTTAGGGATTAAGGGTTTAAGGAAGGCGAGGAGCGGGAGAGGTGGGAGCGGAGGAAGGGGGCGGTGCGGGAGGTTGAGGAGGTAGCGACATGTTCAGGAGTGCCCTGGGCCACAATTTTTCCTCCGGCTTCGCCGCTTTCGGGTCCAAGGTCGATGAGATAATCGGCTTCGGCGAGGACGTCCAAATGATGCTCAATCACCACCACGGTATGACCGGTGTCGACCAACCGGTGGAGCAGGTCAATCAGCCGACGCACGTCCGCAAGGTGAAGTCCCACCGTGGGTTCCTCCAGCAGGAAAAGATGATGGGCGGGGCGCCGGGCCCGGCCTTTGGCCTGGGCCTGATCCGCGGCGATCTGGGCGGCGGCCAACTCGGTCACCAGCTTGAGACGCTGGGCTTCGCCTCCCGACAGGGTTGGACTGGTCTGGCCCAATTCGAGATAACCGAGACCGGTTTCCTTGAGGAGCCGGCACGGGGTGGCCAACCGGGGTTGGGCCGAAAAGAAGTCCGCAGCCTGTTCGGCAGAGAGGTGCAGGGCGTCGTGGATCGATTTATCCCGGTAGCGAATGGACAGGATCTCCTGCTTCCAACGGTGACCGTCACACTCCTCACAACGGACATCGGCGGGCGGGAGGAAGTTCATCTGGATCCGGACCGTGCCGGCCCCGTCACAGGCGGGGCAGCGACCCGGGCCGGCGTTGTGGGAAAAGTGGGAGGCGGTGAAACCGGCCTGCTTGGCCTCAGGCAGGGCGGCGAAGAGGGCACGCAGTTCGTCCATGAGGCCCAGGTAGGTGGCCACCGTGGAGCGCGGGGTTTTGCCGATCGGGGATTGATCGACTTCCACGACGCGGTCGACCGAATCCACCCCGGAGACGGATTTCCAAAGCCCCTCCTTCCTTTTCTTTTTGGCCGCGGCGGGAAGAAGGATCTCGTGGAGGAGGGTACTCTTGCCGGAGCCACTCACCCCGGAAAAGGCAACGAGCCGGTGCCAGGGCAGCTCCAAATTCAGATTTTGGATCGTTCGGATCCTCGCCCCCTTGATCCTAAGCCAAGGATCGGACTTTGAGATCGGTCGGCGCCTGCCCCGGCTGGGATGCCGGATGGGCGTGCCCAAGAGACGAGCGGTGGCCGACGCATCATTTTTTCCAATTTGCCTCCAGTTTCCCTGAGCCACGATTTCCCCGCCATGAACGCCGGCCCCGGGACCGAGATCGAGAATGTGGTCGGCCGCCCGCATGGTGTCCTCGTCGTGCTCCACGACGACGAGCGAATTGCCGCGATCCCGGAGGTTTTTGAGGATGCCGAGAAGTTTTTCGTTGTCGCGGGGATGGAGGCCAATCGTGGGTTCGTCCAAGACGTAGAGGACGCCCTGAAGATTCGAGCCGAGCTGGGCGGCCAACCGGATGCGCTGGGACTCCCCCCCCGAGAGGGTGGGCGCGGAGCGATCCAGATTCAGATAGTCCAGCCCCACGTGCTTCAGGAAGTGCAGGCGTTGCTCAATTTCGGGGCGGATGTCCCGGACGATGGCGGCTTCCCGGCCGGTGAAGCGAAGGTTGGAAAAAAAGTCCCCGAATTCCCGGACGGACATGCGGTTGATTTCCGGGACGGGCATGCCGGCAAAGCGAACCGCGCGAGAGACAGGATTCAGACGGGCTCCCTGGCAAGAGGGGCAAGGAAGAAGCTGATCTTCCTCCAACTCCTCCCGGGCCCATTCCAGTTCCTGCTCTTTCTCGGCCTCATCTTCGGCCTTGGGTTCGGGCGGTTCGGCAAAGATCGTGCCGTAGCCCTGACATTCCGAGCACCAGCCGTGGGGGCTGTTGAACGAAAACATCCGTGGATCCAGTTCATCAAAGGATCGGTTGGTTCCCGGGCAGAAAAGGTGATGGCTGTGAATGGTCGTCTTGCCCCGGTGATCGACCGTGTAGAGGGTGCCCCGGCCCAGCGACAAGGTTTGGGAAATGAGGGCGGGCAGGTCCTTCCGGCCTGCCTGCACCTGCGCGACCAGAACATCGATATGGTGCTCCCGGTAGCGATCCAAAGGCTGAAATTTGGAAGGTTCGACCCATTTGCCGTCCACGCGGAGAAGGGAGAATCCCTTTTTCTGGGCCCAACGCGCCACCTCGGTATGAAATCCTTTTCGTCCCCGGATGAGCGGTGCGAGAAGGCTCAGGTTTTTGGTGGAGCGAAGCTGAGCGCGGACGCGTTTGACGATATCGGCGGACGTTTGGCGAACCGCGGCCTCCCCGGTGTCGGGATCGTGCTGGACGCCCAGCTTGGCATAAAGCAACCGGAGGAACTGGTAGAGCTCGGTGACGGTGGCCACGGTGGATTTACGGCCGCCACGGGTGGTTCGCTGCTCAATGGCGACGGAGGGAGGCAGGCCGATGATGGCATCGACCTCCGGCTTTTCCATTTGTTCAACGAACTGGCGGGCGTAGGTGTTGAGGCAGTCGAGATAGCGGCGTTGGCCCTCGGAAAAAAGAAGGTCAAAGGCAAGGGTGGATTTTCCGGAACCGGAAAGACCGGTGACCACGACCATCTTGTCCCGGGGAATGGAGACGTTGAGGTTTTTCAGGTTGTGGTGACGGGCCCCCCGGACGGTGATTTCTGAAATGGGGTGGCCAATTTCCGGTGGGGATGGCAGTTCCTGCAGACGGTTTGATCGGGAGGGGCGCAGCAAGGGGGCGAGAAAGGTTGCGGTATGGGAAGAGCGGCAGGCGGCCACTGTTTCCGGAGTGCCGGCGGCGACCAATTTCCCGCCTTCGGCTCCGGCTTCCGGGCCCAAATCGAGCACCCAGTCGGCATTCTTGATCACATCCAGATGGTGTTCGATCACCAGCAGGGAGTTCCCCTGATCCACCAGCCGGTGCAAAAGAGAGACCAACAAGCGGACGTCATCCAGATGAAGCCCGGTGGTCGGTTCGTCGAGAATAAGGAGCGGGGATCCTTGGGGGCGTTTTTTTCTTTTTCCGCCCCGCCGGGGCTGTTCGTGTTCGGGGGAAGCCTGGGTAAGGTGCGCGATCAGTTTGAGGCGCTGCGCCTCGCCGCCGGAAAGCTGACTGAGCGGTTGCCCGCAGCGGAGATAACCAAGCCCCACCTCGGTAAGCAGTTTTAAAGAGGATGATATTTTCTGGTGGCACTCCCGCGCGCGGGGGGTGAGGTCCTCCGTAGAGGAGAAAAAGGAAAGCGCTTCCGCGGCAGTCATCTCCAGGAGTTGGTCGATGGTCCTGTCCCGGTAGGCCGCAGCCAGCACGTGTGGCTGAAAGCGACGGCCTTCGCAGGAGGGACAGGTGACAAACACGTCGGACAGGAACTGCATGGTGACCTTTTCGTAACCCATGCCTCCGCAGCGCTCGCATCGCCCCCCGCCGGCGTTGAAGGAGAAAGCCGAGGCGGCAAGTCCGGCGCTTTGGGCCTCTTCGGTGGAGGCAAAGAGTTCCCGGACGGCATCATAGATATCCAAATAGAGGAGGGGAGTGGAGCGGGGTGTCTGGCTTAAGGGGGATTGGTCGACCAGGATCACATCGGAAATCTCCTCCAGGCCTTCCAAAGATTTCAGCTGGGGTGGTTCCTCCATGGGCCGGCCCAACCGCTGAAGGAGGGCTTGATGGACAATGTCGTGAACAAAAGTGCTTTTGCCGGATCCGCTCACCCCGGAGATCGCGACCAGTCGCCGAAGGGGAAAAGCTGCGTCGAGGTTGTTTAAATTATGGCGGGTGGCTCCACGGATTTTGAGCCAAGGATGATTCTTCTCCAGGCATGGGCGGCGGGATTCGGGAAGAGGGACGGATTTTTTGCCGGAAAGGTAGGCCCCGGTGGGGGAGTCCTTGATCTTGGATAAGCCTGCCGGAGGACCGGAGTAGAGGAGTCGGCCTCCCTCGGATCCTGAGCCCGGGCCCAGCTCAAGGATATTTTCGGCGGCCCGGATGACCGACTCGTCGTGCTCGACCACCAGGACCGTGTTTCCTGACTGACGCAGTTCGTGAAGGAGGCCGAGGAGACGCCCGGTGTCACGGGAATGGAGTCCGATGCTGGGCTCGTCGAGGACGAAGAGGGTTCCGGTCAGGCCCGTGCCAAGGCATCCGGTGAGGTTGACGCGCTGAAGTTCGCCTCCCGAAAGGGTCCGTGTGGCCCGATCCAGGGTGAGGTAGCCAAGGCCCACACCCAAAAGAAACCGAAGCCGTTTCCGGATATTTTCCAGAGGCATGAGAGCCGATGGGTCCCGGGTTTGGGTGCCCTTGAAAAAACGGGCGAGCTCCTCCAGCGGCAGGGCGTTAATCTCCGGAAGGGTCTTTCCGGAAAGACGCCACCAGGTGGTTTGGGGCTGATAACGACGTCCTTCGCAGTCGGGGCAGGGGCGGTAGGAGCGGTAACGGGCGAGCAGGATGCGGACATGCATCTTGTAGGTCTTGGTTTCCAGCCAGCGAAAGAAGCCGCGGACCCCGTACCAGTCGCCCGAATCCCAGAGCTCCTGCAGTTCCCGGGTGGCACCCCCCTCACCCTCGATGACGAACTTTTGTTGTTCCGCGGAAAGTTGGGAGAACGGCGTATCCATCGGAATCCGGTGGCGGCGGCAGGCTTTTTCCAGGTCCCGTTGGCACTCCTCAAAGCTCTCCGTTTGCCAGGGTTTGACGACTCCGCCGGCGATGGAGAGGGAGCGATCGGGAAGGGCAAGGTGATTGTCAATTTCGATGACCCGCCCGAAGCCCCGGCACAGCGGACAAGCCCCCACCGGATGGTTGAAGGAGAAAAGAGCGGGAGTGGGTTGGTGAAAGTCCCGGTGATCCCGGGCGCAGTGATACCGGCTGGAGTAAAGTTGATGTTTTTGCGGCTTTTCCGTGAGGGCCACGGCGGCGGTTCCCTGTCCGAAACGGAGGCAGGCGGTGAGCGCCTCGGAAAGGCGGGAACGGTTCTGAGGAGAAAGGGTAATCCGGTCCTGGATCACCGGGAGGAGAAGTTTTTCCTCCGGCGCGTGCCGAAGAGCGTGGGTGAGTTTTTCCAGTCCTTCCACCTCGTCCAGTCGTACCGGCTTTCCCTCAAGGAAAACGCGACGAAATCCCTGCCTTGCGATGAAGGCGGCGGCCTCATCGGCGGGAGTTTTTTTGGGGAAGGGTACACGGAAGAGCAGCCACGCCTCCTGTCCGGGGAACTTTTTGAGGAGGTCCTGCTGGATGGAATGGGGGGTCCAAGGGCGGACCGATTCGCCGCAATCAGGGCAGTTCAATTCCGCGAGTCGAGGAAAGAGAAGCTTCAGGTAATCGGCGATCTCGGTGACCGTGCCGACGGTACTGCGGGAGGAGCGAACGGGATTGGCCTGGCCGAGGGCGATGGCCGGGGGGATGCCCTCGATCCGATCCACGCGGGGGCGATCCATGCGCTCGAGAAATTGGCGGGTGTAGGGGCTGAAGGTCTCGGCGTAGCGGCGTTGGCCCTCCGCATAGAGGGTGTCGAAGGCGAGCGAGGATTTTCCCGATCCGGAGGGGCCGGTCAGGACGTGGAACCGCCCGAGGGGCAGGTCAAAGGACAGGTTCTGCAGGTTGTTTTGTCGGGCGCCTTCGATACGGATATTTCCGGAGACGCTCATGGGCCGGGAAGGTTAGCCCCTTCCGGGGTGGAGAACAAATGACGGAGTTGGTTTCGTGGTAAACATTCTGCATGATGCGAAGGTGCAGGATCGTTTTCACCGATTACTTCACCGGATCCGACTCAGTCCGGAACACCTCCAATACGGCAAGGTGGGGAAGTGGCTGGGAAAGCACGGGGTGAATCCGGATTTGTGGTCGTTCCACCGTGGGCCGGTGGCGAGAGGTTTCGTTGCCGGAATCCTGGCCGGAACCAGCCCGTTTCTTGGCCTTCACCACGTGTTGGCCCTGGTCTTGGCGGTGGGCCTTCGTGCGAATGTGCCCACGGCCCTCGTGGTGCAGTTCGCCAACAATCCCTTCACCATCCCGGTGTATTACGCCTTCGCCTACCGGGTGGGGGAAAAAATCCTGGATCGTCCGATCCGTTACGAGGGCGGGGTGGAACATTCCATGAAGCTTTTGGCGGAGACGGAGGGGATTCGCCCGAAACTGAGGCTGCTGGCGGAAAACCTCGCTCACGCCGCCATTCCCCTGACCCTTGGGTGCACGGCCATCGGGTTGGTGGCCTCGGCAGGAGCGTATGGTCTGATTTATTGGATCTGGCCGCCTCCTCACCCTCTACCCACCCCGAAACCGCGTGCAAAAAAAGGCCCGGAAAAGGAAAAGCACCGGTCTTGACGATGCCAAGGCTTCAATCTTGAATCTATCCAATGCGTAAAGTCCTCATCTTCTTTGGTTTGTGGAATCTCCTGATCCCAGCCTTGCCAGCGCAGGACAAACAGGAAGTTCCTAATTTTCGGCCTGCCAAGGTGGATCCGACCACCAATGTGGTGGCTCCCGGCGCTTCGCAGGAGAGACCTCCAGACGGCATGAGTTCTGATTTACCCGTGGCGCTGGATCAGAGCGTGAGTCTCAACAAGATCTACACCTTCCTCAACGACCGGAAACAGAAGCCCACCGGCAACCCCATGCTGGATTATGAGAAAAAATATTGGAACCATGGGGCCATTCAGCAGAAAGAGATCGAGGGCAGGCAGGGAAACATTTTTGTGGTCAATTGGCAAAACGACGGGACCCCTGGGGACTTCACCGTCCGCTTGGACTACCGGCAGGCCAATACCCGCGAAAGGGTCATGACCAAAACGCAGGAGTACAAAAATTTTGGCGGTTATGAAAAAACGGTCATCCAAGTGGCCGGAGACGATTACATCCGCGGGGGCGTGGTCAACTCCTGGAGAATTTCGATCGTGCGCGACGGCAAAATCGTGGCGCAGGAGAAGTCCTTTATCTGGTGACCGGGCGGGTGGTTGTTTTTCTTCGGAAAAATCTTAGCCTTTGGCAATGCCCCTGACCTTCGAAAGCCCCGAAGCAAGGCTCTCCGAGGAGATGGAGCGAGAGCACGAAATCCGGAACCTCAAGGAAACCGTCGGAGCCCTGCGGGAAGCCCTGGAAAAACAGAAAGCCGGGACCGCCTCCGAGGTCGCCCAAGCCGTGGCCGAGGCCCATAGCGAAATCCGAGACCTCAAGGCCACGGTGGCCGAAATGCGCATCGAGTTGGAGCGTCGGAAAGCCGCTGGGGAAGAGGCGGTGCAGAAGGTAATGGCGCAGTCGGCCGAGGAGGCCAGACAGGCAAAGGGTTCGGTCCAAGCCCTCCGCGACCAACTGGAAACCGAGCGGGCCAAGCACGCCGAGGCGGAGCAGTTGCAGAAGCGAACCCATCGCGACCAGACCGCGGAGCTGGAGCGAACCATCCAGACCCTTCGGGCGGAGTTGGAGGCGAAACGTGGCCAAAAGTAAGAGCCCGGTGGACAGCCTTTCCCTGGCAGAAGCCAAAATCCTGCTGCAGGTCGCCCGCAAGGTGGCGGATGGGCGGACTTTGGATGAGCAGTTGGAGACTTTGGTGGCCCTGGTCACCGAGGCCACCGGCGCGGATCGCGGAACCCTGTTCGTGAATGATCCATCCACCCAGGAGTTGTACAGCCGCGTCACGGTGGGCGGGCTCAAGCGGGAAATCCGGATTCTCAACACCAGCGGCATCGCGGGGAAAGTCTTCCAGTCAGGGAAAGGCGTGGTGGTTCGGGATGTTTACAAGGACGAATCGTTCAACAAGGCAGTGGACGAACAAACCGGCTACCGGACCAAGACCATCGCTTGTGCCCCCATCCGGACGGTTCGGGGGGAGATCATCGGGGTGGTGGAAGTTCTGAACCGCAAGGGGGGCAAAGATGCCCATTTTAACCTCAAGGATTTAAAGCTGCTGGAAGCGATGGCCATGCAAGCCTCCGTTTCCCTGCAACGGAGCCTGCTGGTGGAGTTGGCCGAAAAGGAAAAGGCCAAGGAAGCCGAATTCCTCAGCGTGGTCTCGGAAATCTCCGGGGAAATCAAACTGGGCAGTCTGTTGGCCAAGATCATTGGCACCATCACGCGGTTGCTCCATGCCGAGCGCTCCACCCTGTTCATCAATGATGAAAAGACCAATGAGCTCTACACCGAGGTGGGAGAGGGTTTGGGAGCCACCCAAATCCGGTTCCCCAACCACATGGGCATTGCGGGGACGGTTTATACCAGTGGCCAGACGGTCAACATCCAGCACGCGTATGCGGATCTGCGTTTTAATCCGGGTTTTGACAAAAAGACGGGATTTTTCACCCGGTCGATCCTTTGCACCCCGGTCATCAACAAGGCCGGGAAGGTGATCGGTGCCACCCAGGTGCTCAACAAACGTGGCGGTGCCTTCACCCAGGAAGACGAGGCCAAGCTCAAGGCCTTTACCGCCCAGGTCTCGGTGGCCTTGGAGAACGCCAAGCTCTTCGACGACGTGCAGAACATGAAGAACTACGCCGAATCCATGCTGGAGAGCATGTCGAATGCCGTGGTGACCCTCAACGAGGAGGGAGTCATCCAGACCTGCAACAAGGCGGGATATAAAATTCTCAAGACCAACGCGAAAGAGATCCTGAAAAAGAAGGCCGGCGAGTTCTTCACCGGGAAAAACGCCTGGATTGAGGAGAAAATCCGCACCACCGCCGAATCCAAAGAAGCTGCCTTGGTGATGGATGCGGAGATGGAGTGGGGCGGGGAGAAGGCTTCGGCCAACGTCAGCGTGTTACCGCTCATCAGCGTCAAGGACAAGCCGCTTGGGTCCCTGCTGATGATCGAGGATATCAGCGATGAAAAGCGGATGAAGGGAACGATGGCCCGCTACATGGACCCGGCCATTGCCGACCAGTTGATGGCCTCCGGGAAGGATGCGTTGGGTGGCAACATCAGCGAGGCATCCGTCCTGTTCTCCGATGTGCGCAGTTTCACCACCCTCACGGAAAGCCTGGGAGCGCAAGGAACCGTCGGTCTCCTCAATGAATATTTCACCCTGATGGTGGACTGCCTCCAGAAAGAGGGGGGCATGTTGGACAAGTTCATCGGGGACGCGATCATGGCCGTTTTCGGGTTGCCGTTGCCGCGGGAAGACGACGCCGACCGATCCGTCCGGGCGGGGATCGGCATGCTGCAGGAATTGGACCGCTTCAATGCCGCCCGCAAACAACGCGGGATGATGGCCATCGACATGGGATTGGGGATCAACACCGACGAGATTGTCAGCGGAAATATCGGCTCACCCAAGCGGATGAACTACACGGTGATCGGGGATGGGGTGAATCTGGCGGCCCGATTGGAAACGGCCTGCAAACAGTACGGAGCCAAGATGCTGGTCAGCGATGCCACAGTCAAAAAACTCAAGGGCACCTACCGGATGCGGGAGGCCGACCGGGTGATCGTGAAGGGGAAGACCGAACCGGTGGTGATCTACGAATGCCTCGATTACCACACCGACGCGACCTTCCCGAATCCCATGGAGGTCATCAACCACTTCAAGGACGGGCTGGGCAAATACCGGAAACAGGATTGGGACAAAGCCAAGGCAGCTTTCGCCGAAGCCCTCAAAGCGCACCCCGGGGACAAGCTCAGCAAGATTTACACCGAACGTTGCGATTACTTCCAAAAGAACACCCCCGGGGAGAAGTGGGACGGGGTTTGGGTGATGAAGGAAAAATAGGAGGGGTGAAGGCGAACGGAAACATTGAAACTACTTAAACTTCACCGCCTGAATTCCTAGAAAACCCAATCCCAGCCTTCCCGGGACGGCGGGTGGACGGCTAAGAAGTTTTTGTTACCATCCCCAATTCGGGGGTCGTTAGCTCAATGGTAGAGCTGCTGGCTTTTAACCAGTAGGTTGTAGGTTCGAATCCTACACGACCCAGAGACCCCATGAATTTCCAAATCGAAGCCCCCTACGGACCGGCAGGGGACCAGCCGGCGGCGATCGCCGGTTTGCTGGAAAGAATCCGCCGGGGAGAAAAACACAATGTCCTGCTGGGTGTGACCGGCTCGGGCAAGACCTTTACGGTGGCCAACGTCATCCAGCAGGTTGGCCTCCCCACCCTGGTGATGAGCCACAACAAGACGCTGGCCGCCCAGCTGTACAGCGAGCTGAAATCCTTCTTTCCGCACAACGCGGTGGAGTACTTCGTCAGTTATTTCGACTACTACCAGCCCGAGGCCTACATCCCGCGGACCGACACCTACATCGAAAAAGATTCCTCCATCAACGAGGAGATCGAACGGCTTCGCCTGTCCGCCACCACCAGCCTACTGACCCGCAAGGATGTGATCGTGGTTTCCAGTGTTTCCTGCATTTACGGGTTGGGATCCCCTGAGGACTACGAGCGGATGATTCTGGCATTGGAGCCGGGACAAAAGATCACCCGGGACGAGTTGCTCGCCCGGCTGGTGGAGATCCAGTACGAGCGGAACGACGCGGCGCCGGAGCGGGGTCAGTTCCGGGTGCGGGGCGACGCCATCGAGATTCTTCTCGCCCATGAAGATGTGGCCATCCGGGTTGAGCTGCTGGGAGAGGTCGTGGACCGGTTGACCCGATTTGACCCGATCTCCGGCGAGGAGTTCGGCAAGCCTTTACGGGAGATTCTCACTCCGGCCAAGCATTACGTAACCCCGGGGGACAAGATGAAGCGGGCCCTCACGGCGATCCGGACAGAGCTTTCCGAGCGGGTCGCCGAGTTCGAGCTGGCGGGAAAGCTGCTCGAGGCCCAACGCCTGAAAATGCGGACGGAGTATGATCTCGATTTGATGGAGGAGATGGGGACCTGCAGCGGGATTGAGAACTACAGCCGCCATCTGACCGGCCGGGCCCCCGGGGAACGACCGAACACGTTGTTGGATTTCTTTCCAAAGGAGTTTTTAACCGTCCTGGATGAGAGTCATGCCACCGTACCCCAAATCGGGGGAATGTACGCCGGGGACCGGAGCCGGAAGACCGTGCTGGTGGAGCATGGGTTTCGCTTGCCCTCCGCGCTGGATAATCGGCCGTTGAAGTTTGAGGAGTTTCAGGAAAAGGTCGGGCAGGTCATTTACGTTTCGGCCACCCCGGCGAGCTACGAGTTGAACAAGGCCCGGGGACAGGTGGTCGAGCAGGTGGTTCGGCCGACCGGCCTTCTGGATCCTCCTGTCAAAGTCCGACCCCTGAAGGGACAGGTGGATGAGACGATCGCGATGTGCCGGGAGCGGATCGCGCGGCAGGAGAGGGTATTGGTGACCACGCTGACTCGTCGAACGGCCGAGGATTTGGCTGAGTACCTCAAGGAGGCCGGACTGAAGGCGCGGTATTTGCATGCCGAGGTGGATGCGATTGAGCGGGTGGAAATCTTGCGGGAGTTGCGGGCAGGGGAGATTGATATTCTGGTGGGGATTAACCTGCTGCGGGAGGGTTTGGATCTGCCTGAGGTTTCTCTGGTCTGTATTCTGGATGCGGACAAGGAAGGGTATCTGCGCTCCGAAACTTCCCTGATCCAGACGGCTGGCCGGGCGGCCCGGCATTTGAACGGCGGGGTGGTACTGTTTGCCGACCGGGAAACGAAATCAATTCAGGCCCTGATCCGGGAGACGGAGCGTCGCCGAACCAAACAGCAGGCCTATAACCGGGAACATAACCTGGTGCCACGGTCGGTGGTCCGGGGAGTGCAGGAGAGTCTACAGACGATAGTCCGTGCCGGGCGGGGGGTGGAGTCGAAGGTGATCGGGAGCGAAGCCCAGGCCGACGCGCAGGAGGTGTTGCGGGAATTGGAGCAGGAAATGTGGGAGGCCTCGGAAAAACTGGAGTATGAGCGGGCCGCGCTGCTGCGGGACCAGATTGAGGAGTGGAAGAAGATGCATGGGCTCGAAGGGGTAAAACCGGCGGGGAGAACGATGCGACCACAACGAAAACAGCCGGCATTTCAGAAGCGGAGGGTTGGAATTCGGTAGGCCAGCGTCGATGCCCGTGCCATGGCAGCCTCTTCGGGGCTACCCTACCCAGACTGGAATCAGGGAGGGTAGGCGGGTAGGCTTGGAAGATATGGATTCCTGGAAAATTGGGGATCGGACGTTTCAATCCCGTTTGCTGGTAGGGACGGGGAAGTTCCCTTCCGTTTCGGCGATGCAGTCGGCTCTGGAGGCCAGCGGGACGGAAATCGTCACGGTCGCTCTGCGCCGGGTGGACCTGACCGGCCAAAAGGATCCACAGGCGGACATGCTGGAGGAGATCGACCAGGACAAATACCTGGTTCTGGCTAACACCAGTGGGGCGATGAACGCGGAGGAGGCGGTACGGTTGGCAAGACTGGCCGTAGCGGCTGGGCTTCCCAAGTGGGTGAAGCTGGAGATCCATCCCGATCCTCGGTATCTGCTGCCGGATCCGATTGAGACGCTTAAGGCCACCGAGGTTCTGGCCAAGGAAGGGTTCACGATTTTGCCCTACATCAATGCCGATCCGGTGCTGGCGAAGCGGCTGGAAGAGGCTGGGGCGGCCACGGTGATGCCGTTGGGCGCACCGATCGGATCGAACCGGGGGCTCGAGACCCGGGCGCAGATTGAGATCATCATCGAGCAGGCCCGGGTGCCGGTGATTGTGGATGCGGGGCTGGGCGCGCCTTCCCACGCCGCGGCCGCCCTGGAGATGGGTGCGGATGCGGTCTTGATCAACACGGCGATCGCGGTGGCGGAGGACCCACCAGAGATGGCAAAGGCATTTCGTTTTGGCGTGGAGGCCGGCCGGATGGCCTATCAGGCAGGGTTGAGCCCGGCCCGGCGGGAGGCCTCGGCGACCAGTCCGTTGACCGGATTTTTGGACGAATGAGCGGAAGGCCGGGGAGCGCCCTGGAGGGCTTGCCGTTTGAGCGGACGGCCCAAGTGGCAAGGTTTGAGGATCTGATGTTCGGATCGATGAAGCTGGAGGAGCTCGCGGAGCAGGCGCACAGGGAGACGAGAAAAAATTTCGGCCGGACGATGCGGCTGTTTGCACCGCTTTATCTTTCCAACGAATGCGTCAACACCTGTCAGTATTGCGGTTTTTCCAAGGACAATCCGATCCGGCGAGTCACCTTGAGGCCGGAGGAGGTGGAAGTGGAGGCAAAGCATCTGGCGGGATCGGGTTTTCGCAGCGTCCTGCTGGTGAGCGGGGAACATCCTCGCGAGGTGCCGGTTTCCTACATCGCGGAATGTGTCCGGAGGGCGGTGCCGGTGTTTCCCTCGGTGGCGATCGAGGTGGCTCCGCTGGAGGTGGAGGAGTATCGGCAAGTGGTGGAGGCGGGTGCGGAAGGCTTGGTTCTCTATCAGGAGAGCTATGACCGGGCGGCCTACGCGGAGATGCATGTTTCCGGGCCGAAGCGAAAATTTGATGAGCGGCTGGAGGGTCCGGAGCGCGGGCATGCAGCCGGGTTCCGGAGAATCGGCGTGGGGGTGTTGATTGGATTGGCCGACTGGAGAAAGGAGCTGGTGGCGTTGGCCGGGCATATTTCCCATCTGATGAAGGTTTGTTGGAGGTCGCAGATCACCTTGGCGTTACCCCGTTTGCGGCCGGCGGCGGGGGGCTTCCAGCCGCGGGTGGCCATGTCTGACCGGGATTTTGTGCGGGCGGTCTGTGCTTTCCGGGTAGCCTTTCCGCATGCGGGGATCGTGCTTTCCACGCGGGAACCTGAAAAGCTGCGGAACGGGTTGATGGGGCTCGGGGTGACGATGATGAGCGCAGGATCTGAAACCGAACCGGGCGGATACACAGGGGTGGGAAAGGAGAGACTCCATCGGACGGTGAGGGGCCGGGAAGTGGCTTTGGAGGCTGGGGAATGGGAGCGGGCGGCGGCGACCGAGCAGTTTGAAATCTCCGATGAGAGAAGCGCGGAAGAGTTAAGCCTTACCTTGCGGCAAAAGGGGCTGGATCCAGTCTGGAAGGATTGGGATCGGGCCCTGACCGCCTGACCCATGGCCAACAAAGTCACCATTTTCGCCAACGGCAGGGCTCGGCAGGTGGATCCGGAGAAAACGATTGCGGCGATGATCCAGGACCTGAGGCTAACCCCGGCGGCCGTGTTGGTGGAGCGGAACGGGCGGGCTTTGCTACGGCAAGAGTGGGAGAAGGAAAAAGTGGAGCATGGGGATCGGTTGGAGTTTGTGAAGGTCGTTGCGGGGGGATGAGGATTTCGAATCGGGTGGGAAGGTTGTCCCCCAACGCCCGAATTGAGTTGGCCCGCGGGCCGTTAGGGACAACGGCCCTTGCCAAGCCTGGATACGAGAAAAATGGTGACTAGCGGAGGTCACAGCTTGGCCAGACGTTTTGGACATCGTCGTGGTTTTCCAAATCTTCGATCAACGCGACAACCTTGGCGGAAGTTTCGGTATCGGGAGCAGGGGCGGGATTTTCCGGTTCGTAAATAAAACGACTGGCGGCGGGAACGAGGTTCTTGGCCCGGAGGGCCTTGTCGACGGCGTCGAACCGGTCGGGGGGGCAGACGACCTCGGTGGAGTTGTCGCCGGCCGGGCGGACATCGTCGGCCCCGGCATCCAGGGTGGCTTCGAGGGCGGCATCGGGGTTGGCGTTCTCAAGGAGAAAGACTCCCTTGCGGCGAAACATCCAGGCGACGGAGTTGGCGCCGCCGAGGTTGCCCCCGTGTTTGGTGAAAAGATGTCGAATCTCAGCAGCTGTGCGGTTCTTATTGTCCGTCTGGGTTTCAACCATAAGGGCAACACCGCCGGGACCGTACCCTTCATAGGTGATCTCCTCAATGGAGCCACCACCTTCCAATTCCCCGGTGCCCTTCTTGATGGCACGGTCGATGTTGTCGACGGGCATGGACTCGGCCCGGGCGGCGGCGATGGCGGTGCGGAGGCGGGGATTGAAATTGGGGTCGCCGCCGGAGAGGCGGGT
>Ga0214917_10004056_pt1 | contig 16562 bp, 18 predicted proteins | sample LL_1208_BB_MetaG_FD_177983 | JGI IMG/M metagenome (GOLD analysis project Ga0214917, IMG submission 177983) | Freshwater microbial communities from Lake Lanier, Atlanta, Georgia, United States - LL_1208_BB | ecosystem: Environmental > Aquatic > Freshwater > Lake | place: USA: Georgia | collected... | reverse complement strand
CTCTGCGACGGCCCTCGCGTTGTAGAGACGCTGTGGGCGGAGGCTGAGCACCGCTCTGGTTGTGCAGTCAGTTTCCTGACCCATCACTGGTGTGATGCGGATAAGGGTATCCGAACATCTGTTCGAAAGGTAGCAGGCGCCACTGACAAGTAGGGTGTGTCGCGTGTTGATCCTCCTGCCGCCCTCCGAGAAGAAGGTCCAGACGGATAAGCCCACCCCGGCTATGAGCGTCTATGCGGGGGTTCTCTACCAAGCTCTCGGTTGGCCGACCCTCTCCCCTGCAGCCAAGAAGCGCGGTGAGACTGCGGTCGCGATTATCTCGGCCAAGTACGGCGTAGTGCGCCCAACGCAGCGGATCGAAAGTTATAAAGAGAAGATTGATAACAAGGTGATGCGCGATCCTATCGCTGCGGTGCTCGATCCCATCAAAACCAGCCTGATTGTCGACTGTCGTTCATCGACCTATAAAACTGTCTGGCACGCACCTGTCGACATCACGGTTGAAGTTCGAGTCTCTACCGTCGTTGATGGTGTGCGTACCGTTGTGACTCATATGTCCAAGAAGACCCGTGGTGAAATCACACGTTGGTTACTGCAATCCCGTTCGATACCCAAGACTCCTGAAGATTTGTATGCGATTGTTTCCGAGAAATACCCCTGCGCGTTGACTCCTTCAGATGGAGTCGAACCCTGGATTCTTGAAGTAATCGCCGTTTGATTTAGGGGCGAGAAAAAGCTGTCTTCTTGATGAAATCTACGGTGAGCTTCGGATAGTTCCACATAATCACATGCGCGCAATTATCGACCACAATCCAACGAGAGTGGCGTGGAGCAACCTCACGCTCTTGCGCGCGCGGATGTGGCAACGTTAAATCGTAATCTCCAAAGACAATGGATACCGGAATGTCTTCAGGGATAGTGGAATCAAATTTCTTAAAGCGCAGCGCCCGCCACATGGGCATATAACCAACTGAACGCGCCATCGCAATCACAGAATCTTTACACGATTCAAAAGAAAGTTCGCGCCACAGGTGGGTGATCTTCTTGTAACCCAGTGCCTTTAAAGGTGGCAAGTTATAGGCAAGGCGAAGAAAGTGCTGTGAAATCTTTGCCAGGATGCGCGCCAGCAAACTAGGTGGCAACTTCTGTGTAGGGCCTTCGCGCCATAAACCAGCTGGTGCAAGTGCGGTCACACTCTTTACGCGATCAGGAAACTCTGCAGCTAATTCGAGTGCAATCCATCCACCAAGTGAATTTCCGGCAACATGGAATTCAAGGACTCCATGATCTTTCTCCAGTGCTGTAACGATGGAGTGAGCAAGTGAGCGCGGATCAAGGGGTTCATCATGCAATGGAGCCATGCCGTGTCCTGGAAGATCAACAGGATAAATCGCAAATGAATCTTCGAGTCCAGGATGCAAAGTCTTCCAAATATTTCCAGCAGAACCTAAGCCGTGTACAAGAACGAGTGCAGGTAAATCTGGCTTCCGAGCAAATACTTCAGATGTAACGGGCATTCTTAGTACCGATACTTCTGCGTCTCATTGGGGCATTGTTTACAGACTGCCCGCCAAATTTCATCTGCTTCACGTCCTGCCGTAAGTGCTTCGTTGACAGTCATCGATCCAAGTTCGCTAATGGCAATATCTTGAGAGAAAGATGGCGCCCAGGCATCACCAAAGGAGAGCGCAAGCCTTTCGCGCAAATCTGAGATACGCATCAGTTAAAAGAGGGTGCGCTCTACAAGAAGCTCTGCTTGTTCACGAGATTGCTTGGGCGTGATGGGCTGAGTTACTTGTCCTAGTAACCAGCGCATTGCCAATCCGGTACCTGCCTCGGATTTTGTCGCTTCGTAAATACATGTTGCTAAAACAAGATATAAAGGATTTTCTGCATGAGACATGACAGCAATCAGAAGTTGCGCATCGTGAATACGCATTGCCGCAAGAGCTGTGTCAGCGGATATTTCTTTAGAAAGTGTCTCAAGAGCATCTGCTGGAGTTCCTGCGCGCTGTGCAAGATTTACCAAGCGTTCAACTTCGGCAGTAATGAGCGCCTCAAGGACTGCGTTCTTATCTCGATAATGGTTATAGAGCGTTGCTCGAGAAACTTCAGATGCATCAGCAATATCGATCATTGAAATATTTGAGATGCCATGAAGAGCAACCAGTGATTTTGTTCCTTCGAGAATTGCGCTCTCGGTGCGTCGATGGATTCCGCCTTGCAAGGCGTACTTAGGCTGCGTCGACAACGGAGAGCTTTGCGCTTTCACGAGATTTGAGTTCGTGTGCAACGCCAGTCATCACAGATGACAAGGTCAGACCAAGTGCTTCACAGATTGCATTCAGAAGTTCAGAAGATGCTTCCTTCTGTCCACGTTCTACTTCAGAGAGGTAACCCAAAGAGACGCGAGCTTCACGAGCAACATCACGGAGCGTGCGAGATTGAGAGGTGCGAGCATCGCGAAGTGTGTGACCGACTGCTTCACGTAATAGCGTCATCGCTTACCCCTTCCTTTCAACATCTTGCCTTAGCTAAGGATACGGGCAAAGGTGCCCATCGCGCTGGATATAGCGCCCTGGCGCACACCATCTCGCCCACTATCAAGGGTCAGATGCAAGGTTTGGCAGACCGGTCCGCAGATAGCGATCCAGACTGTGCCCTCGCGAATTCCCATGTAATCACCTGGGCCAGCAATTCCTGTTGTTGCTATCGCCCACGTTGTTCCAAAAGTGTTGATTGCACCTTGTGCCATTTCAAGGGCAACTTCTTCACTCACGACAGTATGCGCATCGATAGTCGATTGATTAACACCAAGAAGTTTTACCTTCACATCTGCGGTATAGGCAATTACGCCACCACTGAAAACTGCTGAAGCTCCGGGCACTTGAGTAAGTGCATGTCCTAACCCGCCACCGGTGAGTGACTCAGCGACAGAGATAGTTTCGTCGCGAGATTTCAAAACCTCGATAATTAATTGTGCGTGAGTCTTTGACGCCATTCGGTAAATCTACCGCTTGGAGTACCAGGAGCGTAAGTAGTCGAAGGCAGAAGTTATTGTCAGAACGATTGCAACGCTGATAAATCCAAATTTAAACCAGTCTAATGAGGCTGGCAGAGGCAACATGAAGAAGCCGACTCCAAAGCTCTGCATCGCTGTCTTGAGCTTTCCGCCTTTACTTGCCGGAATCACTCCCCCACGAATGACGAGCAATCTAAATATTGTGATTCCGATTTCACGAGCAAGAATCACAATTGTGATCCACCAAGGAAACCTGCCTAAGATTGAAAGTGAAATCATCGCTGAACCGATGAGAGCTTTATCAGCTACAGGGTCTAAAAAGGTTCCTAGCGGGGTGATTCGATTTGATTGGCGCGCCCATCGACCATCTGCAATGTCAGTTAATCCCAACGTGAAGAAGATGCACCAAGAAACAATCTGATAGGTGGAGTTGTCGCCGCCATCAAGAAAAAGTGTGTAGACGCCTACTGGGATTAAGAGAATTCGCGCGATTGTCAGAGTGTTGGGCGAAATGCCAGCTGGAGCCTTCATTGAACTTCGGCAACCAAATCTGCGCCCATAGAGTCGACAACAACTGCATCAACGTATTCACCTACTACAAAATCTGTACCGATAAATGTCGTTGTTCCATCAACTTCTGGTCCTTGGTGTGCAGCGCGACCTTCTTGAAGTTCCGCATCTTCAATAAGCACTCGTACGCTTTCACCAATACGTGCCTGTGCACGAAGTGAGACCATCTCATCTGCAAGGGATGAGAGCGCTTCTACTCTCTCGCGAATTACCTCTTCTTCAACTTTATCTGCTAGATCAAGAGCTTCAGTGTTATCTTCATCTGAGTATCCAAATATTCCCACTGCATCAAGCTTTGCCGTAGTGATGAAATCTGCAAGGTCGTTGTAATCGCCTTCAGTTTCCCCTGGGAATCCCACAATAAAGTTAGAGCGAATTCCTGCCTCCGGTGAGAGAGCACGTATTTGTGTAATGAGGTGGAGGAATTTTTCAGAGTCCCCGAACCGACGCATGCGGCGTAAGACTGTTGGGCTGGTGTGCTGGAATGAGAGATCAAAATATGGAGCGACCTTGTCGGTCTCAATCATGGCTTGAAGAAGTGATGGTCGCATCTCTGCAGGCTGCAGATAGGAAAGCCGGACGCGTTCAACTCCTTCAATTTCGGCGAATTCATGGAGGATCTTCTCCATCAACTTAAGGTCGCCTAGGTCTTTTCCGTAGGAAGTTGTATTTTCGCTGACCAAGAAGAGTTCACTCACGCCATTCTGAGCAAGCCAGGTTGCCTCTTGCAATATTTCAGTGGGGCGACGTGAAATAAATGAGCCGCGGAAATATGGAATTGCGCAGAATGAACATCTTCGGTCGCATCCAGATGCAATTTTAAGCGGCGCCCACGGCGCTGTTCCCAGTCGCTTACGGAAGAGTGAGCCACCAGCCCCAACAGATGAGGCATAGCTTTCATCGCGCGCAGCCGCCCGTTCGACTGGAGCAATTGGTAGCAAGGCTCGACGATCACGTGGAACGTGCGGTGTATGTGCGTTGCCACTTACGATTGATTGAAGTCTGGCTGAAATATCCTGATAATCATCGAAACCTAAAATTGCATCAGCTTCAGGAAGGGCTTCAGCGAGCTCCTTTCCATAGCGTTCAGCCATACATCCCACTGCAACAACTGCACGAGTTGTTCCATGTCCTTTGAGTGAATTAGCCTCAAGTAGAGCATCTACTGAATCCTTTTTTGCTGATTCGATAAATCCACATGTATTTACGACAGCAACTTCTGCTGATTCAACATCTTCAACCAGGGTCCAACCGTCGGCAGCTAAACGTCCTGCAAGTTCTTCGGAGTCAACTTCATTGCGGGCGCAACCCATTGTGACAATAGCAACGGTGCGAGACATGAGGGTGATGCTATCGGAAGGTGCGTCGAACCTCTTCATTTTGACCGCCCAATGGAGCTAAAGCTTTGCCATTAAGTGTCAGATCAAGACCGGCAGGGTTACTTAAGTAAATACTGATTGCGGTATTGCCTGAAAAAGACTTTGAATCTCCCTGAAATAGAGAACCCTTTGAAACGCGCTTACCATCGACAATGATGTCGATATAGGAATTACCGCGAGCTGCAACGATTGATAACGTGATGGGCCCGCTTCGGGTTACAGTTGAAGCAGAAGATGTAGGTGACGGTGTTGGTGATTGCGCAACTGTTGCCGAAGCAGTTGGAGTGGCACTTTGGGAAACTTCTACCTGCGGAGCTGTAGAAGTGGTATTACTTTGATTTGAAATAACAATCTGCGTAACAGCAATAACCACAAGTATGACAAGAGAAAATGATGCGGGTACTTTCCATGAAATCTTCTTCTGTTCGCGCGGAACTTGCATCACATTATTTTCAGCCAAATGGTCTTGAATCGCGCGGTGTTCGGTTGAATGTTCTTCGTTGTACAAGTCGATAAAAACCTTAGGGTCAATGCCAACCTTGGCAGCAATATTGCGCAAGTGTCCACGCGCATAGATATCTCCACCACAGTGTGAAAAATTATTGTTTTCCATCTCAGTTAAGAGACCCATGCGAATACTGGTGGATTCAGAGAGTGACTCAAGGCTTAAGCGCGCAGCTTCGCGAGCATCGCGAATCGTGCTTCCAAGAGTCATTTACATGCCGCCTTGCTTAGGGGAACCGAGTAGCTAATTCTAACTTTAGACTCAAGGGTGATGTAAGGGAGGTATCCCCTATTCGGTGAAATCACCCCTAGATAGCACCCAGAATTTATCTGATGTTAATAGTCGCGAAGCGTCGCAAGCACAGAATCAATCTCATCAGGCTTCACCATCACGGTGCGAGCCTTCGAACCTTCAGAGGGACCGACGATTCCGCGAGACTCCATCAGATCCATAAGGCGTCCTGCTTTAGCGAAACCAACACGAAGTTTGCGTTGCAGCATTGATGTCGAACCGAATTGAGTACTGACAACAAGTTCAACAGCTTGAATCAAAATCTCAAGGTCATCGCCAATCTCTTTATCAATATTCTTATTAGCTTGAGCAACTTGAGTAACGTCATCGCGATAGCGAGGTGAAAGTTGTTTCTTTACATGGTTTGTGACCGCTTCGATTTCACGCTCTGATACATATGCGCCCTGAATTCGAATTGCTCGGCTTGCACCCATTGGAATAAAGAGGCCATCTCCTTGTCCAATCAGCTTCTCTGCCCCTGGACTATCGAGAATAACGCGAGAATCTGCAAGAGATGATGTCGCAAATGAAAGTCGCGACGGGACGTTTGCCTTAATGAGTCCTGTGACAACATCTACTGAAGGGCGCTGTGTCGCAAGTACTAAGTGGATACCAGCTGAACGAGCGAGTTGGGTAATACGCACAACAGACTCTTCTACTTCGCGTGCTGCAACCATCATCAGGTCGGCAAGTTCGTCGATGATGACAAGCAGGTAAGGATATGGCTCGACGATGCGATCAGAGCCAGGAGGTGCGACAACTTTGCCAGCACGAACTGCCTTATTGAAATCATCGATATGTCTAAAACCAAAGGTTGCTAAATCTTCATAGCGAAGATCCATCTCGCGTACTACCCAGGTAAGTGCATCTGCGGCCTTCTTTGGGTTGGTAATAATGGGGGTAATCAAATGCGGAATGCCTTCATAGGCAGTGAGCTCAACACGCTTTGGATCAATCAAAACAAGTCGTACATCATCAGGTGTCGCACGCATCAAAATCGATGTAATCATCGCGTTAATCATCGAAGATTTACCAGCACCCGTTGCACCTGCTACAAGAAGGTGTGGCATCTTTGCAAGGTTGGCACAGACGAAGTTACCTTCAACATCTTTACCGAGTGCAACCAACATGGGGTGGTGATCTTGGCCAGCAACACTGGAGCGCATAACGTCACCTAAAGCCACAATTTCGCGGTCAGCGTTAGGGATTTCGATTCCCACAGCAGACTTACCTGGAATAGGTGAAAGGATGCGAACTTCACTGCTTGCAACTGCATATGAAATATTCTTTGAAAGAGCAGTGATGCGTTCAACTTTCACAGCATTTCCTAGTTCGACTTCATAGCGCGTCACTGTTGGACCGCGCATAAAGCCAGTGACTTGAGCATCGATATCAAATTGCTTAAATACTTCGGTCAGAGAAGCGACCACAACTTCGTTTGCTTTGCTCTTCGCCTTGGCAGCTGGTCCTAATTTGAGGAGATCTTGAGAAGGGAGCTCGTACTTGATATCACTCGTGAGAAGGAGTTGTTCAGGGCGCTTATCCGACTTTGGAGCTTCCTTCAGTTGCGCCTCAAGAGGGATACGAGGAACTTCGACTGTGAACTCTTCATCGAACTCTTCTTCATCAATCTCATCTGGTTCTTGATTCCAAGCTACGACAGGAGATTCAAAGGGTGGAGTATCCGAGATTTCAAAGTCATCCTGATTGCGAGTTGGTTTCTTCGACCAGAGCCAGATGGCGATTACCTTGATACGAATTCCGACTTTGGAGAGGGGTGTGGCGGTAGCAATGAGAATTCCGAAGAAGAAGATGGCAATCAACACTGGATATGCAAGTAGCGATGTCATGAGTGCAACGAGAGGTTTTGCTACCCAATAACCAAGTAGTCCTCCCCCATCGCGTATGGCAGTTGCACCTGTGGGATTGATTGCACCGAGTGAACCATTGAGTAGATGAGCCAAACCTGTCGCACTCACCAGTAACGTCAACGTTCCGACTGTGATGCGACCTGTGGTGTGTTTGTCATCAGGTTTTCTGAAGAGTCGAATAGCAAAGTAGAGAAGAACCAGAGGCGCAAGTATTCCGATACGACCAAAAGCGCCATAGAAGAGCGAATAGAGATTTCGGCCTACATAGTTATCTGCCTTAAACCAGGTGCCGGCAAATGCTGAAAGTGAGAGGAGCAGAACCAAAAGCGCTGCACCATCTCTATGGTGTTCAGGGTCAAGATCACGAGCTCCGCGAGCTACAAAGCGGATAGCTGAACCAAGTGTTTTTGCAAGTAGGCGCCAGAGAGTTGAGAGGGCAGAAGCAATTAACTTAAGAAAAGACTTCTTAGCTGTGCGTTTCTTCTTGGTAGCCACACCTTCAATCTTAGGTGGAGGGTATTTTTCAAGCCCGTAGGCGCGCCGACTTAAACCTCGACGACGACAGGGACAATCATCGGACGACGACGGTGTTTTTGACCGACCCATCCCCCGATAGTTCTACGCACTACTTGTGAAAGTTGATGTGTGCCGTTAACGCCTTCAGCAACAGCAGCTGTGAGTGCTTTCTCAATCTGCCCACGGACTTCATCAAAGAGCGCTTCATCTTCATTAAATCCACGAGCATGAATATCTGGCCCTGCAACGATCTTTCCAGTCTGAGATTCAATAACCACAATGACCGATATGAAACCTTCTTCCCCGAGAATACGACGATCCTTCAAGGAAGATTCTGTGATGTCGCCGATGCTGTCACCATCTACGTAGACAAAGCCCACTGGTACAGCGCCAACAACTTCAGCTTCATGGTTGATCAGATCTACAACAATTCCATTCTCAATAATGAATGCGTTCTCTCGTGCAACACCAGCTTGAATAGCAATCTCTGCATTAGCTTTAAGGTGACGCCATTCACCATGTACGGGCAGGACATACTTTGGCTTGACGATGTTGTAGCAGTACAGAAGCTCACCTGCAGCTGCGTGGCCTGAAACGTGCACCATCGCGTTAGCTTTGTGAACAACTTTTGCACCAAAACGAGTCAGTTCATTGATAACTCGGAATACTAAATTTTCGTTTCCTGGGATGAGTGATGATGCAAGAATGACAGTGTCACCTTCGCCTACACGAATCTGGTGATCTCCATTAGCCATTCGAGAAAGTGCAGCCATAGGTTCACCTTGTGAACCAGTACAGATCAGTACAACGCGGTCATCATAGCTATCGAGTTCACGCGCATCGAAGAGGATTCCTGAGGGGATGTTGAGGTATCCCATATCTTCAGCAATCTTCATATTTCGTATCATCGAGCGGCCAATAAATGCCACTCGGCGGTTATGAAGTGCTGCTGTATCAATCACTTGCTGAACTCGGTGAACGTGAGAAGAGAAAGATGCCACGATGACGCGACGTTTAGTAGATGCAATCACTCGGTTCAGTGCAGGCATGATTTCGCGCTCTGCCGGAGTAAACCCTGGGACATCTGCGTTGGTTGAGTCAACGAGGAATAAATCCACCCCTTCTTCACCTAAACGGGCAAAGGTTCGCAAATCTGTGATGCGACCATCGAGTGGAAGTTGATCCATCTTAAAGTCACCAGTGTGTAGAACGGTTCCGGCCTTTGTGTGAATGGCAACCGCTAGCGCATCTGGAATTGAGTGGTTGACAGCGATGAACTCAAGTTCGAAGGGTCCAACATCTTCACGATTTCCTTCGCGAACTTCGTGGGTCAGTGGTGAGACGCGTCGCTCTTTACACTTTGCCGCAATGAGAGCGATAGTGAGCGCTGATCCATAGATAGGAATATCACCACGTTCGCGAAGCAGATATGGCACCGCGCCGATGTGGTCTTCATGGCCATGAGTAAGGAATAGCCCTACGACATCATCGAGGCGATCGCGGATATAGCTAAAGTCAGGAAGGATCAGGTCAATTCCTGGTTGATTATCTTCTGGAAAGAGAACTCCACAATCAACAATCAGCAGCTTTCCATTGGTCTCATAGACAGTCATATTGCGACCGATTTCAGAGATTCCGCCAAGTGCAACTATGCGCAAGCCATCTTGAGGAAGCTTGGTGGGAGTGCCTAGATTGGGATGGGGATGTTGTGTCATAAATTAATTCTTTAGCGTGACGCCGCCAGCAATAAGATCTTTACGTAACTGTTCGATCTGTGCTTGCGTTGCATCAACGAGTGGCAGACGAGTCGTTCCTCCGGGAAGTCCCATGAGTGACATCGCAGCCTTGGTCAAAATTGCACCTTGTGTGCGGAATGTGCCGGTAAATACAGGCAATAGTTGCTGATGGATTTCCAGAGCCTTTGCTGAATTGCCCGCAAACCAAGCATCGAGCATCGCTTTGAGTTTTAAACCGACTGTGTGGCCACAGACAGATACAAATCCAACTGCTCCAACAGAGAGGAATGGCAAGTTAAGAATGTCATCACCTGAGTAAACAGGGATACCGCAACGCTTGATGACCCAAGAGGTGGCTGCAATATTTCCCTTTGCATCCTTAAGGGCAACAATATTGTCAACTGTTTCAAAGAGTTTAACGATGGTGTCAGATTCGATTTCTACACCTGTGCGACCTGGAATGTCATACATCATGATGGGTAGATCGGTAACTGCAGCTACTGCACGGAAGTGAGCTTCGATTCCAGCCTGTGGAGGTTTGTTGTAATAAGGAGTAACGACAAGAAGTCCGTCAGCGCCAGCATCTTGGGAGCGCTTGGCTTGTTCAACTGTGTACGAAGTTTCGTTATCGCCGGCACCAGAGAGAACTTGAACCTTAGAGCCAACGACTTTCTTAACAACTTTAATGATTTCGAGTTTCTCGGAAGACTTAGTTGTCGGTGCCTCACCTGTTGTGCCGTTGACTGCAATTCCATCGTGGCCAGTGTCAACGAGATGTTGCGCGAGCTTTTCTACGCCAGCCCAATCGATTGCCCCATCTTTATCGAAAGGGGTCACCATTGCGGTGAGAAGTCGACCGAAAGGTGCGTGCGTACTCATTTGGGAATCTTATCGCTTAAGGCGCGATACGACCAGATTTTTCAAATGCCCCGTAGGTAAGAGGCATTAATTTCGCGAATTCAGCCTCCATTTTTTCAGCAACCATCTCGATTTCACGTTGCGGATAGCTTGGGAAATGCGAACCCTCGCGTGCTGTACGTAGTGATAGGAAGTTCATAAGTGCACGTGCATTCATAGTGACATACATGGAAGAGTAGGTCGCAACAGGAAGGACTACTCGTGCCACTTCGCGCGCAACTCCGGCATCAAGCATCTTCTGATAAGAATCATAAGCGACGAGATAAGCCTCTTTCATAGCCTTCACGCTGATATCAAATTGTTCAGGTGTTCCATCTTCAAATGTATATGCACCAGTCTTGCCAACTTGAACCAATTTACGTTCCTTTGAAGGAATGTAGAAAACTGGCTTGAGTTCGCGATAGCGACCAGACTCTTCGTTATAGGAAGCAATGCGGTGGCGCATAAATTCTCGGAATACGAAGATTGGAGCTGAAATAAAGAAAGTCATTGAGGTGTGCTCGAATGGTGAGCCATGTCGTTCACGTGCAAGGTAATTAATCAAACCTGCAGAACGTGCAGGATCTTCACCGATCTCATCCATGGATTGTTCGCCGGCAGTTGATACACGCGCTGCCCAAATGACATCTGCATCACTGGCGCTAGCCTTGATGAGTTCAACTGTTACATCGTCTCTAAAAATTACGGTCTCAGACATGTCCGCACCTTATCTATCTACCCCCCTCCACCCATTGGATATGTAGGGCACAATAACCGCGTGTCCAGAGTGAACCGCGCCACCGCAACCCAGAGCCTGAGCGTCTCATTCGCTGTAGGGCTATATGGCATTGCCTTTGGAGCAGCTGGAATCGCTGCAGGGTTCTCGATTCTTCAAACCTGCTTACTATCACTCCTTACATTTTCAGGTGCATCACAATTCGCAGTTGTGGGAGTGATGGGTGCCGGAGGGAGTGCTCTCTCTGGAATTGCGACGGCATCACTCTTGGGAATTCGAAATACGCTGTACGGACTCAGAATGGCGCCGATACTTCGTTTACGTGGATGGAAGAAAATCGCTGCAGCCCAAATAACAATTGATGAATCAACCGGTGTTGCCATTGGTCAAGAAGATCTTGGCATCGATGCCATGAAACATGGTTTCTGGTTAACGGGCATCGGCGTTTACGTTTTATGGAACTTCTTCACCTTGCTCGGCGCACTTGGCGCGCAAGCGATGGGCAATCCTTCTGCATGGGGACTCGATGCTGCAGTTCCGGCTGCATTTCTAGGGCTGGTGTGGCCGCGACTTCTGGGCCACTTTGAAAGAACTCTAGCTATCGCTTCTCTCGGTCTTGCAATAGCGCTTTCACCTTTAATCCCAGCAGGTCTTCCGATCATTCTTACTGCCGGACTTGCTGCGATCTTCGGATGGAGGCAGCGACTATGAGCGCACTATGGATCGGTGTAATCGGATCAAGCATCGCGCTATTCGTACTTCGTTATCTCGGTTATTTGGTGCCTGAGAAATTCCTGACCAACCCTCGTATGTTGCGAATCAACACCTTGATTCCGATTGCGCTTCTTAGCGCTCTTGTTGGAGTACAAACCCTTACCGAGAAAGGTAAGTGGGTGATTGATCAACGGCTAGCCGGAGTTGCTGTCGCTCTGATTGCACTCAGCCTAAAAGCTCCGTACTTCGTTGTTGTAATTTCGGCTGCCGTTACGTCAGCAGTGCTTTACAGACTCTAAGTTAAAAAACGCTTCGCTTAGATAATGCCGAGTGAAGTGAGCTTCGCCTTCAAATCATTATCTGAAGGTTCTGTCAGGTGAGTTCCATCGGAGAAAACAATCACAGGGATTGATTTGGCTCCCCCATTGATCTCTTGCACCTTTGCGGCCGCTAACTCATCAACTTCAACATCAATATGATTTACCTGAACATCGAGCTCTTCAAAGAGGCGCTTTGAACGACGGCAATCTCCACACCAATCTGCGCCGTACATAGTGATATCTGCAAGTGCCATTTTGTCGCCTTTCGAATTACATGAAGTTCTCAAGGCCGAAAGTCAACCCTGGATGATTAACAACCTGACGAACGCCAAGAAGTACTCCTGGCATAAAACCTACTCGGTCAATGGAGTCATGACGAATTGAAAGAGTTTCACCGATTCCACCAAGCAAGACTTCTTGGTGGGCAACAAGTCCGCGAAGACGAACAGAGTGAACTGGAATATCTCCAACGGTTGCACCACGTGCTCCGTCGAGTGAAGTAGATGTTGCATCTGGCATCGGAGCAAGGCCAGCCTCTTTACGAGACTTTGACATGAGTTCAGCTGTGCGAGCTGCTGTGCCTGATGGCGCATCGACCTTATTGGGGTGATGCAATTCAATAATTTCAGCTGATTCAAAGAATTTAGCAGCCTTGGTTGCAAACTCCATCATCAAAACTGCTCCAATGGCAAAGTTAGGGGCGATAAGTACGCCTGATTTTGATGAAGAAAGAAGCGACTTAATCTTTGCAATGCGAGCATCATCAAAACCAGTAGTTCCGATAACTGCGTGGATATTATGAGAAATAAGAAATTCAAGGTTTGCCATCACTGAATCTGGAGTCGTGAAGTCAACAACTACCTGTGAGCCGTTGGCAACGAGCGCATCGAGTGAATCTCCCAAGTCGAGTGATGCAACGAGCTCGAGATCGTTTGCTTCATTGACAGCTTTGACAACTTCAGATCCCATACGGCCACGAGCACCGAGTACGCCTACTTTGATCATTTCTGAAGCACCTTTTCAAATTTTGATTCATTCTTAAATGGACCGACAAGAGCAAGGGTAGGCGTTTTCACCAAGAACTCGCTGGCAATTTCGCGAATGTCTTCGGCGCTTACGCGAGAGATCGCTTTGAGAATGTCATCAAAATCCATTACCTGGCCATAAACGATTTCATTCTTACCGATTCGGCTCATGCGTGAGCCTGTGTCCTCTTGGCTTAATACCAGCGAACCACGGACTGCACCTTTAGCGCGTTCAATTTCCTCATGAGTCATTCCATTATCGGCCACATCTGAGAGCACGCTACGGATAATTTCCACCACTTCAATTGCCTTGGTTGGATTGCAGCCAGCATAGAAGCCAAGCACTCCAGAACCAGCAAATTGTTGTGCGTATGCATAGACAGAGTAAGCAAGGCCGCGCTTCTCGCGGATCTCTTGGAATAAGCGCGAAGACATTCCACCACCAAGAGCTGCAGAAAGAACTCCCATGGCAAAGCGGCGTTCATCGGCGCGAGAAACACCTTCCATTCCATAGAAAATATGGGCTTGTTCGCTCTTCTTATATAAAAGCCCTACTGATTGCTGCTTTGTATTCTTCACAGGAACATTGGGGCGAATAACAGGAGCTGCAAGTACATCGAGGAAGTTATCGCGTGAGAGCGCTTGCTCGACCATCGCAACGACTTTCTTATGCTTAATGTTTCCAGCAACTGCTACCACCAAATCTTGTGGGAGGTACTTCTTCTTGTAGTAATTAAAGACTGTATTGCGAGACATTCCATTGATGGAGTCGATGGTGCCCAAAATGGGGCGACCAATTGGGGTATTCCCGTAATAGGTATCGCTAAAGAGATCATGCACCAGATCGCTGGGATCATCGTCGCGCATCGCGATTTCTTCGAGAACTACTTTGCGCTCTGCATCAACATCGAGCGCGGTCACGATAGATGAGGTAATTAGATCGCTGACTACATCAATAGCCATTGGAAGATCGGTATCAATGACGCGTGCGTAGAAGCAGGTGTACTCCTTCGATGTGAAGGCGTTCATCTCACCGCCAACGGATTCAATGGAAGATGAAATCTCAAGAGCAGTACGGCTAGTTGTTCCCTTAAAGAGAAGGTGCTCTAAAAAGTGAGAAGCACCAGCAGTTGCCGGTGCTTCATCACGTGAACCCACATTGACCCAGATTCCCACAGCAGCGCTGCGCACTGACGGAACTTCTTCCGTAACAATGCGCAGGCCACTTGAGTGAACTGAGCGTTTGACTGACATCTACTTATTCAGCAGCTGGAGTCGTTCCATCTTCGAGAACTGGAACCAAAGAGAGCTTGCCCTTTGGATCAATCTCGCCGATTTCTACCTGAATCTTGTCGCCAACCTTCATGACATCTTCAAGGTTTTCAATGCGCTTTCCGCCATGCATCTTGCGAATCTGAGATACGTGGAGTAAGCCATCTTTACCTGGCATCAATGAGACAAATGCACCGAATGTTGCAAGCTTTACAACGGTACCGAGGTAACGCTCTCCAACTTCTGGCATTTGTGGATTAGCAATTGCATTGATCTGTGCGCGAGCAGCTTCAGCTGAAGGTCCATCGGTTGCACCGATGTAGATGGTTCCATCATCTTCAATTGAGATTTCTGCGCCAGTTTCATCTTGAATCTGGTTGATGATCTTGCCCTTAGGGCCGATTACTGCACCGATCTGATCGACCGGAATCTTTACAGAGATGATGCGTGGAGCGTATTGGCTCATCTCATCAGGTGTATCGATTGCTTCATTCATGACATCGAGAATCGCAAGACGCGCTTCCTTTGCCTGGTGAAGTGCGCCAGCAAGAACAGATGCAGGAATTCCATCGAGCTTTGTATCGAGCTGTAAGGCTGTAACGAAGTCTTTTGTACCTGCAACCTTAAAGTCCATATCTCCGAATGCATCTTCTGCACCGAGAATATCTGTGAGAGCAACGTATTCAACCTTGCCATCAACATCATCAGAGATGAGACCCATTGCAATACCTGCAACAGGAGCCTTAAGTGGCACACCTGCTTGAAGCATTGAAAGTGTTGATGCACAAACAGAACCCATAGATGTTGATCCATTTGAACCAAGTGCTTCAGAGACCTGACGGATTGCGTAAGGGAACTCTTCACGTGTTGGAAGTACTGGAATGAGTGCACGCTCGGCAAGTGCACCGTGGCCGATTTCGCGACGCTTTGGTGTACCCACACGACCTGTTTCACCAGTTGAATATGGTGGGAAGTTGTAATTGTGCATGTAGCGCTTTGATGTTTCAGGGCTCATGGTGTCGAGCTGCTGTTCCATCTTGAGCATATTAAGAGTTGTGATTCCGAGAATCTGAGTCTCGCCACGTTCGAAGATTGCTGAACCGTGAACGCGAGGAATGACCTCAACTTCTGCAGAGAGCGCACGGATATCGCGGAGTCCACGACCATCGATACGAATCTTGTCGCGAAGTACGCGCTGACGTACCAACTTCTTTGTGAGTGAGCGGAATGCTGCAGGAACTTCTTTTTCACGGCCTTCGAAGGCAGCAGAAACAGATTCCTTAGTTGCAGCAGAGATCTCATCAATCTTTGTCTCGCGCTCTTGCTTACCCGAGATGGTGAGCGCCTTTGCAAGATCATCCTTGGCAGCCTTTTCAACCGCAGCGAATACATCATCCTGGTAATCAAGGAACACTGGGAAGTCAGCGGTTGGCTTTGCAGCAACTGCTGCAAGCTTTGACTGTGCTTCGCAGAGAATGCGAATAAATGGCTTTGCAGCATCTAGTCCCTGCGCAACGATCTCTTCTGTAGGAGCCTTAGCGCCTTCTGAGATAAGGCCGATTGTGCGTGAAGTTGCTTCTGCTTCAACCATCATGATTGCAACATCGTCAGCTGTTACGCGACCTGCTACGACCATATCGAAAACAGCGTTCTCGACCTGTGAATGGTTAGGGAATGCAACCCACTGACCGTCGATAAGTGCAACACG
>Ga0214917_10004055_pt1 | contig 16563 bp, 14 predicted proteins | sample LL_1208_BB_MetaG_FD_177983 | JGI IMG/M metagenome (GOLD analysis project Ga0214917, IMG submission 177983) | Freshwater microbial communities from Lake Lanier, Atlanta, Georgia, United States - LL_1208_BB | ecosystem: Environmental > Aquatic > Freshwater > Lake | place: USA: Georgia | collected... | reverse complement strand
CGATCACGCGGCCGTCGCGCGGGCTGCGGCGGTCGGTCGCGCAGATCCGGTAATACTCGCGGTGCTTCCGCCCCATCCGCTTCATTCGAAGTGCCACTGCCACGGTCGCTTGTCTCCGCGCTCGAACTCGAACCTGTGCACCGCCACGCGCGGACCGGTCCGAAACGACCAGCCGGCGGCGGGGAACCCTTGATCGTAGCAGCCGTGTGCCAAAACCCAAGATGGGTTCGTTGGCGGCGTATTTTACGGTCGTTCCGTGGGCGGAACCACCGTGTAGTTCCGGGACCGCAAGTGGCTCCCGGAAGCATGTGGCTCGCTCATGCAAGGGGCCACGAAGCCGGCAGCGACCAGGAAACGTCAGCCGACCGGCGGACCGTCGACGAACACCTGCGACACGTTGGCCGACTTGAGCCGGCCGTCCCACACGCGCACCGTGAACGCCGGCGCCTCTCCGGACTGGCCCATGCGCGGCGTCCACTTGATCCTGCCCCCGGGTGCGAGCAGCGGCTGCTCGAACCGGCTGGCGAACCGCGGCGGACGCGGCACGACCACCGTCCAATCCGCACCGTCCCAGATCTCGAGTCGACCGGTGGACACCCGGCCCAGGAGGAACTCGACGCTCCGCGTGGTCGCGGCGGGCACGTTGGCCGCGGCGAGCAGCGTGTCGTAGGAAATCTCGAGCGGCGTGTCCGCGGGCGTGGGCCCGAGCCTGATCTGCGAGGCGATCGTCGGCCGGCCGGGCGACGAGCGGCCGCGCACGAGGATCGCCGCGGTGTCGAAGCCGGCGAGCGTGTCGGTCGTCGTCACGGCGCCGACGGCGAGCACCCGCGGCAGGAGGCTCTCGCCGGAGGGCGTGTAGCCGAGCCGGCCGGCCGTGCGGAAGTAGGCATTGAGGTTCCGCGCGGTGCCGGTGAGCGAGATCTCGGGGCCCGTGCCGGTGCCGGCCACGGTGACGCCCCGGATGTTCCGTACCGCGGCGAAACTGCCGTCGCCGCCGGTGGCCGCGAGCGTGACGGTGAGTTCGCGGTCGGCCGGTCCGGTGAACGGCACGAGCCCCCGCGGCCAGATGAGGTTCGTCCGCCGCCCCGGCTCGGCCCAGAACGCGATCGGGACCCGCACGCCGGGCACGTCGCCGCGCACGACGTCGTACGACTGGCCCGCGAGCGGGATGCCGGTGGGCTGGAGACCCTCGGTGTCGGTGATGCCCGTGGCATTCACCATGTCGAGCCCGAGCGTCCCCGTGCCGCTGCCGGTGAGGGCCGTGACCGTCCACGACGTGCCGGTGCCGGGAGCCTGCACGACCTGCGTGATCCTCGCGCCCGAGAGGCCGGATGACACGAGATTGAAGTTGTTCACATTCACACCGGTGACCGCCTCGCTGAAGCTCACGGTCCAGCTGACGAGCGACAGCGACGTCGGGCTGGCGTTGGCCCGCACGATTGACTGGGCCGCCGGCGCCGTGCGATCGACCGTGTAGGCGGCGCCGGTGAACGGCACGTTGGTCACGGCCTGCGAGTCGGCATCTCGGACATTCGTCGAGTTCACCATGTCGAGCCCCAGCGTGCCGGAGCCCGAGCCCGTGGTGGCCGTGACCGTCCAGGTGGCGGTGTTCGTGCCGCTCGCGGGCGTCACGCCCGTGATCGCCGGCGTGCCGCCCAGGCCGCTCGCCGCGACCGCGAAGTTCGCCGCCGTCACGCCCGTCACCGGCTCGGTGAAGGTGACGGTCCACGACACGCTCGCGGCGCTGGTGGGGCTCGGGCCGGCCAGGGCGATGCCCTGCAGCTCGGGGCCCTTCGTCGGATCGTTCTTGTTGATCGTGTACGCCGCACTCGTCACCGGCAGGTCGCGCGGGGCCGGGCTGAGGCCCGCCGCGGAAGCCAGTTGCAGGGCCAGCGTGCCCGAGCCGGTGCCGGTGTTCACTGTGACCGTGTACTGCGCGTTGCCGCTGCCGGGCACGACCTGCACGCTCTGCACCGACGTGCCGACCACGCCGCCTGTCGTGACGGTCGTGAAGTTGGCGGGCGTGAGGCCCGTCACGGCCTGGCTGAACGTGACGGTGAACGGCACGCTGGCCGCATCCGTGGGATTCGTGCCGGCGATCGCGAGCGTGGCGGTGGGCCCGACGGGGTTCGTCGTGACGCGGTAGGTCTGCCCGGGAAACGCCGCCGACAGCGTCAGCGGCGTGCCCGAGGCGTCGGTGATCGAGCCGGCCTTCGTGAGGTTCACGCCGATCACGCCCGTGCCGGTGCCCGTGACGTCGCCGGTGACCGTCCACGTCTGGCTGAGGGCGGTGCCGCTGTTGGCCGTCACGCCCTTGATGTCGAGGCCGAGAGCACCGCTCACGATATTGGGGACGAAGTCGTCGAGCGTCACGCCCTTGACCCGCTCGCTGAACGTGACCGTCCAGGAGAGCGTGGTCGCGGTGGTCTGGGTCGGCGTGCCGGGTGGGCTCTGCGGGGGAATCGTGTCGATCGACGAGACGTACGGCGCCTGCGGCGTGCCGCCGTTCCACGGGTTCACGGTGAGCGTCATCGTGGCCCCGTCCTTCACAGTCTGGTCCATCTTCGACGCCGTCGCGGTGGTGATGGCCTGCCCGTTGGCGCCATACGGCGTTTCGTCCTCGGAAAATCCGTAGGCCAGGTTGCCGAGGTAGATCGACGTGGTGCCGGTGCGATCGGTTTCGCCCTCGAGGGTGCTGTAGTGCAGGAACTTCGAATACGGGCAGTAGACCGAGGTGAAGTTCGGGAATGCCGGGTTGGTGCGCTCGGTGTACCACTTTGAAGGGTCGGTCCAGAGCGTGTTGCTCTGGCCCGCGGACGTGGGCACGGCCTTGAGCACACCGTCGAGCACCACGCCCCGGCACATGGCGCCCCAGATCTGGTCCTGCACGAGCGCCTTGTCGCTCGTGGCCTCGGACGCGGGCACGGCCTGCCCCCACACCCATGTGGCGTTGGCGAGGCTCTGCGACTGCGTCGTGTATGTGGTTGGAAAGACCGACTGTGGCGTGGGCGGGTCGATGGTGAATGCCACCGTGCCCAAGGTGGCCACGCCGGAGTAGAAGTGGTAGCCCGTCCCGTTGAAGACGCCGGTGTAGGAGTGGTCCCCCACGGCGACCTGCAGGTAATTCCCCGCCGAGAAGAAGTTGTTGATCGTGTCGTCCCACCAGCCCACCATTGGATCGACGTTCGCCACGGCGACCGGCTGGTTGGCGAGCCAGTCCTTGGGGGCGGCGATCACGAAGAACTGGTTGCCCGGCACGGCCGGCGGGGCCGCGAACACCGGCGTCGAGAGCGTGCCGCCGCCGGTCGAGTTTCCGACCGTGAATGTCTGGCCGGTGGTCGTCGCCAGATACACCGCGTTGGCCGGCAGGCCGGACCCCGCGGGCGGGTTCTGGACGGTGTACGGGCCGTTCACGCCGGCGGAAAACGTGCCGTTCGGGACGCCGGAGAGCTGCACCGTCGAGCCCGCCGTCGGCAGAGAACCCGAGGTGACGGTGACGACGAGATTCCCCGTGCCGCTCGCGATCACGCCGGAGTTCGTCGGCGTCACCGTCGCCGAGGCGACGGCATCGGGGGCTGACGTCGCCGGATCCACCAGGAACGTGAACTGGCCACTCGCCAACATACTGTCAAGGGGAGTGTTCAGAACCGTGAACGTCTTGCCGTCGTACGCCGAACCGACTGCCGATACGGTGATCGACTGCCCGGGCACGAGGCCGTTTCCGGCCTTCGTGGCCGTGATCACCCCCGTCGGGTTGTAACCCGTCATGTTCGTGAGGGAGACATTCTGACTCTGACTGACCTGGACCGTGCCGGAGCCGTCCAGGTTGGTGCTGAGGATGGCGGTGACGTACGTGTTCGTCGCGACCCCAGTGCCCTGAATGAGCTGGTACTTTCCGATGGAATTCACGTTGTTCTGGACGGTCAGCGTGGTTCCACTGATCGAGCCCGAGAAGGTCGAGACCGCGGTGGCGGATTGGCCCGGCTGCAGCGAGACGCCCGTGAGCGGCGTGCCCGTCTGCGACGCCGGAGCCACGGCGAGCTGGTTCGCGGACAGGCCGCTGTCATAGAGCAGGCGGCCGAACTGGCCCTGGGTCCTCACGTCGTCGGGCTCGAGCGGGTTGTTGATGAACGCCGTGAACGCGGTGCCGATCTGCTCCCGGCTCAGGTTCGGGAGCGTCGTATTGAGCCCCACCTGAAACGGGCCCTTGGTGACGCTGTTGGGCGCCGTGGAAATCGTCAGCGGCAGCGCGAAGCCGTCCACCTGGCTCAGGTCGAACGTCGAATTGGTGGCACTGCCGCCGAAAAAGAACTCGACGATGTCGATAACGGAGTTGCCGATCTGCTCGCCCACGGAAAATGGGGCGGGATTGTAGTTGGCGATGTTGATCGTGCCGGAGGTGATCCCCAACGGAAACGGCGCTTGTCCGGCCGGAGTGACCATCGGCACGAGCTGCGAGGAGTAGGTCTCGATGTTCCCGTCGAGCGTGACGCTCGGCTTCTGCGTGGCCGGATTCTTCGGCAGGCTCGCGACGGACACCGGCGTGAGCGCGACGATCGTCACGGTGCTGGCGGCCGTCACCGTGGCGGTGGCGGCGGGGCCGGTCGTCGTGTACTGAAACTGGTTCGGCTGGAGGGCCGGATTCGTCTGCGGGTTCTGCGTGACCGTGAACATCCCGTTCCAGGCGACGCCCGACCCGCCGCTCAGGCCCGCGACGAAGATCGGCGTGGCCTTCGGGAGATTCGCCACGCCGGACAGCGTCACCGTGACGTTTCCACCCGCATCGATCGTCGCCTTGGTGATCGCCTGCGTCGACAGCAGCGTGGGCAGATACGCCGCGCCGCCCTGGCTCGGGGGGAGCTGGGAGGGCACCGTGTATTCAAACCAGGTGGGATTCGCACCGGGCTGCACGGCCTTGACCGTGAACACGCCGTTGTAGCCCGGCACGCCCACCCCATCGACGCCCACCCGGTCGTTGACCTTGAGCTGGTGGGCCGCCTTCGTCGTGATCCGCGCCGTCGTGCCGGTGCACGAGGCCGAGTCGATCTGCACGGCGGCCTGGACGAACGACCCGCTCGGTGCGAGCACCCGCAGGTCGGTCTCCGGGGCTCCCGCCGCTCCCGGGATGCCGTGGCCGGTGATGTACACCGAACCGGCCGTGCCGAGGTTCGTGTTGTCGAACACATCCACCGTGATGGCGAGCGCGATGCGGCTTTCGAGGGTCTCGAGGCCGACGACGCGGTGCTCGACACGGCGGACGGGCCGGCGCCGGGCGGCACGGAAATCGCGCCGGCGACGCTCTGGACAGAAGAGACTGGCGAGCATGGCAGGGCTCCGGGACGCGGGCGGACCCATTCGAGGTTAGCAGGAGCCCGCCGGGAGGGCGATCAAAAACCGGCCATCAAGGACGGTTTTTTTGCTCTGTCGGAAAGGAAAAGCGTTCACGGCCTTCGGCTCGTGCAGCCCCGAGTCGCGGCAGTGCGGGGTGGCGCCGGGCTTCGTTCCCGCCTGCTTCCGTGCGCCTACCCCCGGGACGGTGACAGAAGCCCCGGTCGAGCAACCCGCCTCGGGTCAGCGTGCCCCCGCATTGACTCAGCCTGTCCCGGTCGGATACTGATGAACAAACGTACTCGTTCCTGGCGTACTCGTTTCGGGGAGCCGTGTCATGACCGTCGAGGAGGTGCACGAGTTTCTGCACGCGCGGCCGTTCCAGCCGTTCCGCGTCGTGATGTCGAGCGGGGAGGCGTATGAGGTGCGGCATCCCGAGATGGCGATGCTGACGCGTTCGGCCGTCATCGTGGGCGTCGGTGAGCACCGGGGTTTTCCCCGCGGACACCGCACGCTGTCGCTGCTTCACGTAACGGCCATCGAGCCGACGAGCCTGAAGGACTCGGCCTGAGCCGATCTCGAAATGCCCGCCAGCCCTAGCGACGGCTCACCGCCAGCGGCGGAACGGCTCCTCGATCCGCACGGTGAGCAGCAGTTCGCTGGCGCTGAAGGCGCTCGAGAGCCGCGAGGTGTCGACCGGCACGCCGTCTTGTCTCGACGTCGCCGTGATCGATCCGCCGTCGATCGCGAAGAACCGGTCTGCCTGTCTGTGTGCACCGCGCATCCGCTCGGACTCACGGCGTTTTCCTGTCGCTTTGCTGGAGTCGATCCTGCGCGGCGTGCCGCACGGTCAACACCACAACCGTCTCGTTGACGATCGTGAACACCGCCCGGTGCGTCGGCCGCGACCCGAGTCCGAAGTGCAACTCGCGGAGCGGATACGGGAAATCACTGTCCTCGAGCGCCTTCGGATACCGATCCGGCTGCTCGGCCAGACTCGCGATCGCGCGACGAATGCCTGCGTACCAGCGTTCCGACTGTTCGACCGATCGCTCCCGCGCCCACCAGGCCGCGAAATCCTCCAGTTCGCGGGCCGCTTGCTCGGACACGGCGACCGCGTAGGTCATGCCGAGAGCGGCCTGCGCAGCCTTGCTCGGATGCGGGCATCGAGTTCTTCAAGTGAGACGACTCGCCCGGCCTCCATGTCGGCGATCCCCTCCCGAATCGCGTGGCGGTCCGCATCCCGCCGTAACGTTTCGAGCGTCGCCTCATCCACGAGAAAGTACATCTCTCGCGTCTGTTCATCCTCGACCGGAAGCGGGCCCCGATGCTGCTGCAGGGCTTCACGTTGTTCGGCGGAGAGCTTCAGCGTCATGGGTTCAGGATAGACCGGGCGACGGCTCACCGCCACAGAAAAAGGTGACAGTCACCAAATTTGGAGAATCTGGGCACCTTGACGGCACACTTCGGTGTGGTATACAAGCGTGCATGTCTCGTTTGCCTCGCATTGCACCGGGCGGTGTGCCGTTCCACGTCTTAAACCGGGCGGTCGGGCGGCGCACGATCTTCGAGAGTCCCGCCGACTACGAGTGCTTCCGCGAGACGGTCGCCGAGACGCTCCGGGTCCGACGCATGCGGATCTGCGGCTACTGCGTGATGCCCAACCACTGGCACATGGTGCTCTGGCCGCAGGACGACGGCGACCTGTCGGCCTTTCTTCACCACCTCACCAACCTGCACGTGAAACGGTGGAAGCGTGCGCACGGCGAGATCGGCTGCGGCCACCTCTACCAGGAACGCTACAAGTCGTTTCCGATCCAGACCACCGACTATTTCCACACCGTCGTCCGCTACGTGGAACGCAACCCTCTGCGGGCCAATCTCGTGGCCCGCGCGGAAGCATGGCCTTGGTCGAGCCTCGGCCAGGTTTCGGCGGCCAGCCCGATTCCGCTCTCCGCCTGGCCGGTGCCCGGACCGGCCGACCAGCACCGGGATCTGTGGATCGAGCATGTGAACCGACCCCAGACCGAAGCCGAGCTCGCCTGTGTTCGGGTCAGCGTGCATCGGGGCCGGCCCTACGGCGACGACGGCTGGGTGACGCGGGTGGCCGAACGGCTCGGCCTCGGAGCCACGACGAGGCCACGCGGTCGTCCCAAGAACGCAAGCGGGCTCACGCCCAGCCCTGACCAGCGGCATCCTGCCCAGATTTGGTGACTGTCACCTTTTTCGGCGGAACGGCTCCTCGATCCGCACGGTGAGCAGCAGTTCGCTGGCACTGAAGGCGCTCGAGAGTCGCGAAGTGTCGACCGGCACGCCATCTTGTCGCGACACGGCCGTGATCGAGCCGCCGTCGATCGCGAAGAACCGGTAGCCGAGGTCGAGCGTGATCCGGTCGGTGACGGCGTAGTTCACGCCGCCGCCGGCCTGCCAGGCGAATCCGCCCGTGGCCGAGTTGCCGTCGACCGTGAAGTTCTCGGCCGGCACGGCCGACGAGAGCGCCACGCGATACCCGCCGCCACCGATGCCGCCGCCGGCATACAGTGAGAGTTTGTCGGTGATATCGATGTCGCGCCACAGGTTCACCATCGCCGACCAGCCGTCGGTCGCCCGAAACGCCGCCGACTGTTCGGCGTCGGCCTCGGCAAGGCCCAGGGCGTCGCGGCCGCGGCCCTCGATCTCGAATCGCAGCCGGCCCGCCTCACGATCGAAGGCCCAGCCGGCGGCACCGCCGGCGGTGAAGATCGGATCGACGGCGGAGGGAGGCTCGTCCACCGTGAGCGTGGCCCACGACGAGCCGATGATGCCCGAGATGTAAAACCGCGACTCGGCGGCGAACGCGTCGCGCAGGTCGAGCGGTCGGAAGAAATCGTCGGTCATGGCCGAAGCAACGCCGCCGAGCAGCGACGTCACGACCAGGGAGCACACGAAAACGGCATGACGCATGACCGGCCTCGCTCGAGCGGCGCCAATGAAACTGGAGACGACGTGGCCCGCGTGGTATCGCTTGCCCAATCCCCCACCCGCATGGTTTCTCGGCGATTCCGAGCCCGCCGATGTACCGCCCGTCCTGCCGCCCCCGCGATCGTCACGACCCTCACGACCGTGCTTCCGAGCAGGCAGTCGCGCATCGTGCGGCGAACACTCGTACCCTTCTGCGTGAGGCTGTGGAACTACGAGAAATCCATCGCGCTGCCCGACAGCATCTTGCCCAGATTTGGTGACTGTCACCTTTTCCACCTTTTCCCCCGGCCCCAACGCGGGCCTCACCCGCGGGTCTGGCGGCGCCGGCGGCGCTCTTCCTTTTCCCGCTGCTTCTTCTGCTTGCGGCGCTCCTCGGCCGTGAGCCGCCGTCCCGTGTCGCCCTTGGGCTTGGCCAGCCGGGCGGCCGGGTTCGAGAGTTGGGCCTGGAGCCGCTGCACCTGCTGCATCCGCTCACGCATGCCGAGGCCGGCCATGCCCTTCATGAGCGAGGCCATGCCGTCGAACTGCTTGACGAGGTCGCTCACCTCGTGGGCCTCGACGCCCGCACCGGCCGCGATCCGCCGCCGCCGCGACTGGTCGATGAGCCGCGAGGGATTCCGCCGCTCGTCGGGTGTCATCGAGTCGATGATGCCGAAGAGCCGGTTCATGTCCTTTTCGAGATCGGCGTTGCCGATCATCTCCTGCATGCCCCCCATGCCCGGGATCATGCCGAGCACCTTGCCGAGCGGCCCGAGCCGCCGCGTCTGCGTGAGCATCTTCTTGAAGTCGTCGAGCGTGAACTCGCCCGCCTTCAGCCGCTCCTCCTGGCGGCGCATCTCCTCCTGGTCGAACTTGCGCTGCGCCTCCTCCACGAGCGAGACGACGTCCCCCATGCCGAGGATGCGGCCGGCCATGCGGTCGGGGTGAAACTCCTCGAGCGCCTCGATCTGCTCGCCGGTGCCGATGAACTTGATCGGCACCCCCGTCACGCTCTTGACGGAGAGCGCGGCGCCGCCGCGGGCGTCGCCATCGAGCTTCGTCATGATGACGCCGTCGATTTCGAGGGCGTCGTTGAAGGCCTTCGCGCTCGTCACGGCGTCCTGGCCGGTCATCGCGTCGACGACGAGGTAGACCTGGTCGGGCCCGACGGTGCGGTCGATTTTGGCGAGCTCCTTCATGAGCGCCTCGTCGATCGCCAGCCGGCCGGCGGTGTCGAGGATGACGGCGGAGATCCCCTCCTTCCTCGCGCGGGCGACGCCGGCCGAGCAGACGGCGACGGGGTCGCTCGCGGCGCTCGGCGTGTCGGCAGGCACGTGCACCGGCACGCCGAGCTGCCGGCCGAGCACGGCGAGCTGCTCGATGGCCGCCGGCCGCTGAAGGTCGGCCGCCACGAGCATCACGCCGCGGCCCTGCGCCAGGATCTTCTTGGCGAGCTTCGCGCAGGAGGTCGTCTTGCCGGAGCCCTGCAGGCCGCAGAGCATCAGGACGGTCGTACGGCCGGCCTCGAGATGGAGCGAGTGATCCACCGGCCCCATGAGGTCGCAGAGGGCGCGGTGCACGATGCCGACGAGCTGCTGCGCGGGGTCGAGCGACTCGAGCACCTTCGCGCCGACGGCGTCGGTGGAGACGCGATCGAGAAATTCCTCGGCCACGTCATAGGCGACGTCGGCCTCGAGGAGCGCGGTACGGACCTCGGCGAGGCCCTCCCGCATGTTGGCCTCGGTGAGCTTGCCGCGGCCGCGCAGCGACTGGAGCGCGGAAGAGAGCGAGGCGGTGAGGGACTCGAACATGGCGGGCTCCGCGTGACGGGAACGCCCACACTATAAACCCCGCCGCGAGCGGGCCGCCGGCCCTCGTGCACACTCCTCCGGGCGACGGGCCGCCCGAATCGGGAGCAGGCACCCAACGTGCTGCTAGCCCGACGCGTGGCCGGCAGGGCGGCGCGTCGCCGGAAGGAGTGGCGGGTGTCGTCCGCCTGGATCAGCTGAACGTGCCCTGGGGACTCGGGGACGGCGCCGGCACGCTCTCGGCCGGCGGCAGCGCCATCGGGCCCGACATGGGCGCCGACGAGGGAGATGAGAAGATCACCTCGCCGTCGTTGCAGCAGGGGCCGGCTCCTGCCGCCGAACCGCACGGATCGCCGCAGGCGGGGCCGCACGCCGGGCCGTGGGCGGGTCCGCAGGCCGGCGCCGCGACGGGGGCGTAGACCGGGGCGTGCGACATGCCACACGGCTCCGCGCGTCGGCCGCAGGGCGAGCCGAACTCCATGAACGAGGGGCGCCGACAGCTCGATCCGCCGCCGAAACAACTGCTGCAACCGGGTGCGGCCGCGAGGCCGAGCACGACCAACGACAGGCACATCAAGCGCGACATCCGTGATTTCTCCGGCGCTGGCGGGCGCGAACGGCCCGGGACGAGGGGAGCGTCGTCGCCGACGACGCCACCAGAAACGTAGCCCACGGTTTCGGGCGCGGCGGTGCGGGACGCCGCTTTTTCGTCCCGCGCGCCACGGCAGACCTGACGGCCTGTAGCGACTGTGCGCGATCGGCGGTCACGGCCGCCGTCATCGACACGAGTCCGCGCCTGTCTGCGGCCGCGGCGCGCGCGGGCGCGTGCTAGTTTTTCGAGGGATTCAGCGGCGTCCGCTCCACACGGTCATGGTCTTCGTTTCCAAAACCAGTCTTCGAAGCGTGGCATCACGTCGGTACGGTCGCGGTGCGGCGGGCTGGCGGAACGTCCTGCTCATAGCGGTCATGTTTCTGGTCTCGGGCCTTCTCCGGGCGCGGGAAGTCAGCTGCTCCGAGCTTCCGGCCGTGGGGTCAGGATTGCTCGAGGTGGGGGCGTGCGCGCCGTCGGTCGCGCCCGATGGCCCCTGCCCCGGGAGCCCATGCCGCGACGTCTGGGTCGTGAGCACGCGGGGGCTGCCGGATACGTGTCGCCGCCCAGGCTGTGTCGATTTCGGCGTGCAGCGGCTCGACGACAAGGCCTGTCGCTGGGAGCCCGGGACGTTGACCGATCTCTTGTCCGACCCCGCCCGGCCGCTCGTGATTTTCGTCCACGGCAATCGCTATGACGCCGACGCGGCCCGCGAACAGGGCCTGCGGCTCGCCGACCGCCTCGGCCGCTACGTGAATGCGACCGAGGGCGCGACCGAGGGCGACGTCCCCGGTGGCTCGCCGCGCACGGTGGTCTTTTCGTGGCCGAGCGACCAGCAGGGCATCCTGGTGCGGGACAGCCGCCGGAAGTACGACCGCGCGTTCAGCGACGGACTCTATCTCTCGTGGCTCCTCGGGCAGATCGATCCAGAGCGGCCGTTGGCGCTCGTCGGCTACAGCTTTGGCGGGCTCGTGACGCTCGAGGCGCTCGCCGATCGCATGGAAGCGGATGCGGGAGCCTGGGCGGAACGCCCCGGCCGCACCCATCTCGCGCTCGTCACGCCGGCGGTGCGGAGTGACGGACTCCTGCCGGGGGGGCCGTATCGAGCGGCGGTCGAAGGCGTCGACCGATTGACGCTTCTGATCAACTCGCGTGATCGGGCGCTGCGGTTCTTCCGCTTCGTCGATCCGTCGGTCGGGGCCGATGCGCTGGGGTTCGTCGGAATGTCCGCCAGCCGGCTGCCGGCGGGGGTGGAGTATGTGGCGGTCGATGCCGCTCCGGTCGTCGGTCGTGAGCACAGCTTCCGACCGTTTCTCGATTCGCGACCGCTCGCGAGCCGCATCGTCGGCAGCCTCCTCGGCGGGCTCGCCGACTGAAGCCCGGCAACGGTGGCCGCGCCCGATCAGCCCTCGCTCACATGAGGGGAGGCCGGCCGAGCTCGGCATTTTGTCGCGACCCGCGCATTGCGACACGCTTGACTCCGGAGTAAGAATATCGATTAGGGGAAAGGGAATTCAGACCATGGAATTGCATCCGGGGAGAACAGCAATGCGAGTCTCGGGAGCGGTCTGGCTGGGCCTGTGGTCACGGCGTGTCGCGGGCCTGCGTCTCGGCGATCACGCACGACGTGGTTTCACGCTCGTGGAGCTGCTCGTCGTCATCGCGATCATCGCGGTGCTCATCGGTCTCCTGCTTCCCGCGGTGCAGAGCGCCCGCGAGGCCGCACGCCGGTCGCAGTGCGCCGGCAACCTCAAACAGCAGGGACTCGCGCTCCAGAACCATCACAGCGCGAAGAGGGCGTTTCCTTCGGGGGGCAGCGGGACCGACATCCTGGCGGCCAACGGCGGTGGCACGCCGGAGCAGTGGGGCTACTCCCAGTGGGTCGCGATGCTGCCGTTCGCTGAACTCAACGACGTCTTCGAGGCGCTCGACCTGCAGGCGCCCACCGCGAATGTCGGCTGGGATCACGGCCCCAACCGCACCGTGTACCAAAACGCGCGGGTGCCGCTCCTCTTTTGTCCGTCGTCCACGCTCGACATGAGGAGTTCGCCACAGGGCGGGCCCGGAATCGGCCACAAGTCGCATTACTTCGGGATCTCCGGAGCCATGACGTTCGGGACGTTCACCGACACGTCGCAATTGTGGCCGTCTCAGTCTTGGGGTGCCTCGTCGGGCAGGGGCATGCTCACCAACAGGCGAAGCGACGGCGACCGCTCGCGACTCGGCCAGCAGATAAGCTCGTGTTCCGACGGCACGTCCAAGACGCTGCTCGTCGGCGAGATCAGCGACTTCATCAAGGATGCGACGGGCGTCCAGAAGCAGGATCGCCGGCCGGGTCGCAACTGGGGGTGGCACATGGGCGGCCTCACCAATTGGGGCAACGGGTTGCCGCATTCGGCCAACGTGACCGTGCGGTATCCGCCCAACGCGCAGGTGCTCGGGCAGGCGGGCGTCACCGACTGGTCCGGTTGGGCCGATGCATCTCCCGCCAACTGCCCGCTCGCGTCGCCGCATCCCGGCGGCGTGCAGGTGCTCATGACCGACGGCGCGACCCGGTTTCTCCAGAACAGCATCGACATGAACGTGCTCACGCTCATGTCGATTCGCGACGACGGCCAAGCGTTCACGGACCAGTAGGAAAACCCATGTCACGTGCAGTCGTTCATCAGGCCGGCGCGGTTCTCGTTTCACTTCTGGCGTTCGTGGCCGGCTGCGGCAAGGCGGCCGACGGCTTCTCCGGACAGCGCGGCAAGGTGAGCGGGAAGGCGACGCTCGCGGGTGAGCCCCTGCCTGCCGGCTGCCAGGTGCTCTTCATCGCGAAGCAGGGGGGCTACACCGCATCGGGGCCCGTGGGTGCCGACGGGACGTTTGCGATCGAGTATCAGGTGCCGCAAGGTCTGCCGGTCGGGGATTACGTCGTGCAGATCTCGCCGCCTGCGACGACGACCGCCGCCGCTCCGGTCGATCCCGCGGAGATGGCCCGAAAAATGACGCTGTCCGCGGACGCCAAGCCCGCCGGTACGCTGCCGTTTCCCGAGCGCTACGCCTCCACCTCGACGAGCGGCCTGGCATTCACGGTGCAGCCGGGCGCCAACACGTTCGAACTGAGCCTGAAGAAGTAGGCGACGCCTCACGGCGCGACCGCACGCATCCCATTCGGGTGCGGGTGTCGGGCGATGTCGAGCCGGTCGGCTCGCTCAGCGCCACCAGGTCGGGGCGGTGGGCTTCCAGCCCGACGGCCACTTCGGCGAAAAGTCCCAGGTCCAGTTGCGGGCCTCGCGGGGCGGTGCCGGAGACTCGGGGGCTGACGTGGTCGGGGTGGGCAACGGGATCGTCTCCTCGATCGCCGGCAAGGTGAGCATCGGACCACTGTCCGATGGGAAGGAGTCCAGCGGGAAGGCGCGTGTGGGGAAAGAGGTCACCGGCTGGGGCTTCGGGCTCGGGATCGGCTCGGCCTGCGGGCCGGGTGCGGCCTGCTTCGGTTCCGGCTGTGGCACCTCGTCGGTCTGGCCGTCGGCCGGTGCGCCGTCTTCCGACAGCGGCCGGTCGGAGATGATCACCGACGCGTCGGGCATGCCGAATGACGGCTCGCACCCGCACGGCGCTCCGATGAACGGGAAGCCGTTGCCGTTGGTGCGCGGATCGTCGGCGAGTTCGCGCTGGTCCTCCGGGGGCATCTCGCGGCCGTCGCGGAACGACCGGCCGCCCCGGCACGGCCCGCCGCCGCCGCAGCAGGCGCTGCACGCGATGAGCGCCTGCTCCGCGGCGGTGCGCACGCGGCTGCTCGACTCGAGAAAGCAGCCCTTCTCGTCGCGGCCGTAGGCGAGTTCCTGGAGCTTCGCGCGGAGTTCGGGCGTGCAGCAGGAATTGCGCCCCTTGCTCGGCGGGCAGTCCTTCTTGCAGGGATCCTCGCACTCGCGGCCGAACGTCATGAGATCCTTGAGTTTGTCGTGCTCCTTCGGCGGCGCCTTGCCGCAGAGGCGGTCGCAGGCGTCGTGCATCGCCTTGTCCACCTTCTGCTTCCACATCGAGAAGGCCTCGTGGCACCCCATCGCCTTGCGGGCGGCCTTCTTCTGCTCGTTCGACATGCACTCGCCGGCGCTCTGGAGGACGGCCTTCACCGCCTCGTAGCGCACCGGCTCGTCGGGATCGCTCATGCCCGCGAGGATCGCCTCGGCCACCTCCGGGCGCTCCGGGCTGCAGCCCAGGTTGCCGAGATACTGGAGCGCCTTCTTCTTCTTGCAGATGTCGTGCTTGGCCGCCTTGAGCTTGGCGGCCGCGGCGATCGCGGGGTTCGACGACTGCTGCGCCGAGCCGATGCCGAGGAAGCTCCAGATCGTCGGCGCCTGCGCAGCCGCCTCACCGCCCCACGCGCAGGCGAGCACCACGAGCAACGCCCGACACAGCCCCCCACGCCGCGTGCCCATGAACCAGACGCCCCCCCGACGACGAAGACGTCGCCCGCTGCCTGCGATGCCCCACGAATCGCCCTCGATCGGAAGGATCGACCGAAAGGGTTTGCTATCTGGTGAGACTGGGCAAAGTGGAGGGTCGCGCCGAGCGTACCGGTTGTGGGGTGCGGCTCGCCTTGAGGGCGGGCCGTGTCCCGTCGGCAGACCTCCTGCCGGCACCGGCATGGACGACGCGGAAGAACGGATCAGCCGGCGTCCACGATCACGTCGGGCGTGGTGACCGAGATCTGGCCTCCGTAGGCGCACATGCACTTGCTCGAGGCGTCGAGGGCCGGCATCCCGCGGAGGAGCACCGTGGCCACGCCCGGCGTCCAGGGCGTCGTGACCGGCACGCAGGGCATGGGGGTCAGGACACCCAGCGCCGCGGCCGTGGCGGCGGCCACGGTCGGGTTGGCGGGAGAGCGGCACATCCCGAACGTGGGAATGTTCACCATCGGCGCACAATCCATGATGTTGGCGCCGGCCGGCGTGGCGGCCGTGACCGTCGGCACGACCACCGCGAGGCTCGCGGGCGCCACGCCCATCGTGCACTGGAGCATCGAACCTGAATTGACGAGCTTTCCCGGCATGGCGGACCTCCCGGCGACGAGCGATCGAACGTCAGAGTCAGACGTGTCGCGAGTGTAAGCGTGATCGGTCAGAGGAGCGAGGCGCATGCTTGCAGGCGGCGGCGCGTGCCGGTATACCCGGGCCGGCATCGCGGGGTGATTTCGCGCCCGCCATCGGTCCACAGTCAGCGATCCAAAGTCGGCGAGCACTTCCTGCTGCACGCATGGCCGCGCCCCTCTCGTCCGCCGCGTCGGTCGTCCGTGGCGTGAAGGTCACCACGGCGCTCGGCGACACCACTTTTTCGCTGCGGTCGTTCCGCTACCGCGAGGCGATCGGCCAGCCGTTCGAGGGCGTGGTCGACGTCGTCAGTGCCGACGACGCGGTCGATCTCGAGGCGATCCTCGGCCGGCCGGCCACGGTGAGCGTGCCCCTGCCGGCCGGTGGCACCCGCCACTTCTCGGGCATCTGCCTCGAGGCGCTGCAGACCGGCACGCTCGGTGACGCCTTCGCGTATCGCCTCGTGATCGTGCCCTGGCTGCGACTGCTCGAGTTCGCCTCCGATTGCCGGATCTTCCAGCAGAAGACGCCCAAGGATATCCTCGCGCAGGTCTTCGGCGAACTCGGCTTCACCGACCACGGGCTCTCGGGCATCGTCGGCGACCTGCCCCAACTCGAGTTCTGCACGCAGTACGACGAGAGCCACCTCAACTTCGTCGAGCGCCTCACGCAGCGGTTCGGCATCGGATATTTCACGGAGCATGCCGACGGAAGCCACACGGTGGCGTTCACCGACTCCCACTCGTCGCACAAGCCGTTTCCGGGCTACGACAGGATCCGCTACGCCGCCGGTTCCGCCGAGGCGATGGGCGCGGAGCAC
>Ga0214917_10004054_pt1 | contig 16569 bp, 18 predicted proteins | sample LL_1208_BB_MetaG_FD_177983 | JGI IMG/M metagenome (GOLD analysis project Ga0214917, IMG submission 177983) | Freshwater microbial communities from Lake Lanier, Atlanta, Georgia, United States - LL_1208_BB | ecosystem: Environmental > Aquatic > Freshwater > Lake | place: USA: Georgia | collected... | reverse complement strand
CTTTTTTCCTGGAAATTTGCTCATGCATTTTAAGGATTAAGCTCAAAGAAGGCAATGATATTGCAAAAATTGTTCATGGTTTGGACATAAGATTGATAATAATTTATTTGGCACCGAATGAATAGGATAAATTATACACTAACAATTTATCCTATTCATATGGGTTGAATTACAATAATTGGGATTGTAAGAGTTGTTTAGGAAACATTCCTTGAAAATATAAGTAAGCCTTTAATCCCAAGCTTAATATTGTTCCAAGCTGATTGGCAAAATCCCAGTTTAGACAAACTGCTGATATTAAATCACAAATACTTATAATAATACTAAAAGCAAGATAGGTTTGATTAACAGCATCCCGAGGCAATTTATTTTGATGGTAGCGATAAATTTGGGGGATAAAATGCACCAAAAATAATACGCGTGATATGCCGGCATAAAATTTATAATTACTAAACATACAATAACTGACTAATGGCCAGATAATAATAAGGCAACCTAACAGTAAGAAATAATAGCGGTTCCTGCTTTTTAAATATTTAAACCATTGGAGATGCTGTATAGCAAGACAAAACAAACCAATCATGCAGACACAGAGATATTGCCACGGCATATTTCTAAGTAGTGCATAGCATAAATCACAGCTATATGCTTGTAAAATCATTAGATGCATGAGAAAACTCATATTCTCAAATGCTGTGTGACGATAATTATGATAGATTTGAGGAAAATATAAAATAAGATACAGGCAAAAAGCAATATTAAGAAATAGATTGCCAACTAAAACACTCATACAACAATTGCTCTGCTCATTAAATAAATGCTATTCTGCATGATATATTAAGAATAAGCAACACAGGGATAGAACATGGCAAAAAAACGCGGCAAACGCATCAATATACCTTTTAGCAGAAGATGTATGATTGATTTTATGTACTTTAGCCAAAAAACATCCAAAAATCTTGTTAGTGCTGAATTAAACCTTGATCTAAGCTCGGTAGCCGCAGCCCGGCTAGCTGCTAATCCAAAAGTCAGTTGGTTTGCGATTTTTATTAAAGCTTTTGCGGAAATATCATCTATATATCCGCAATTGCGGCAAGTATTATTTTCTTATCCATTTCCGTATCTATATCAGTACCACCGTTCTGTCGCTATGCTGGCTATTGAAAGGGAAATTAACCAGGAAAACATGGTAATGTATTTAAAAATAGATAGTCCAGAAAAGCTCTCACTGGCCTCTATTCATCAAATGATTGTTGCCTCAAAAACTATAAAGCCTGAGGATGACTTAAACTTCAGAAGGTTTTTGAAATTCAATCGTTTCCCATTTTTATTACGTCGACTATACTGGTGGATGGGTATTAATTTGCCAATATTTAAAATGCATTATTTCGGTACTTTTGGCGTTACCGGCGCGGGAAGAGGGCTACGTTCCTTGTCAATTAAGTCGCCCGTAGGGGTTAATTTTGTATTTGACACCAATTCAGGTTTATTTAGATTATTCTGGGACCATCGTTTATTTGATGGCGTCATAGTGACTAAAATGTTATATCAAATGCAAGACATTTTAGACAATATGATTTTAAAAGAGTTGCAAGATATGGCTGAAGCCAATACCGGGGCTCGCAATCATTATTAGAGGCTAGCAATCATTTCTTAATATTGAGTCTCTTGATCAATTCACCACCTGCATTGATCAAGAAGTTGACAATAGCTCGCATTTATAGTAAATTTGCTCTTTTAGTTTCCATTAAGGATGGGGTATGCAGTTTCCGAATTTAAGTTTCTTAAATCCTTTATCAGAAGACGCGGGCGTTATGCTTGCTAAGCATGCAGAACCTAGTTATAGAAAAGAAGGCCATGATAAAGTTCAGGATATGACTGTATTAAAATATGCGAAAAAATTAAAAAAAGACCTAGAAAAAGAAAAAAATTCTGAGCACTGTGGTATACCATACTATTGTACTTTGTACGAACTTTTGGTTGGTAAACATTATAAATTTTATTGTTATGAAACTCCAGAACAAAAAAAGACAATGCAGCCAAAAGACGGTTTTGGCTGCATTGGAGCCAAAGGGTTGTTAGATTTTTTGATTTTCCCTTTAATTGCGCGCAAGTTATTATGGGATAGTTACTTATTTATAAGCAAAGATGAAAGTTACCAATTTACTGGCTTATTTAACTTCTTATACAAAGGTTTTTGCTGGTTAGCTCTAATACCAAGTATTGCATTAGGTGTCAGCTTGGAAATAATTAGAAATCTTACTGGAGTTCTAATTGCAGTAGCTACTTACTTTCTTGTTCCTTTGGTGCTGGCTGCTTGCGTAATTATAGCAGTTATAACTTCTCCGCTATGGTTTCCAATCTACTATTATCATTCTAAGGATTTTAACTACAGCCCATAATATTCTGGAAGTACCCCATTGATTCATAGATAATTCATGTTTTTTCCTACCAAAGAAAGGACGTGAAGTTATGTATAACAATGAGCTACGAGATATTTTAAATGATTACTTCGGTTGGAGCAAGGCTAGGATGGCATGTTTTGTTGGTATGCTGGTTGCGTTGTTTAAAGTCAGGACAATAAATTTAACTGAACTGGCGTGCGGTTTTACGATTGATTTCTCACTTGTTGCGTCATGGGTGATTCAATTTTTCGGATTAACAGATAAACAATTTTATTTAATTGTGGATCGGACTAACTGGCAGTGGGGCAAGAAGAGTATTAATATTTTGATGCTCTCCATTAAGTATAAAGGGATTGCTATTTGGATGTTCTGGAGCCTATTGGACAAAAAAGTAAACAGTAACTGTCAATCTGCACCCTAACTCAAAGAATTTTTAATTTACCCAGTTGGTTAAAAAATAAATTTCAACTTCAAAGTTACGGGTTTTTATGTATAATTTCGGAATGTTATGGATGCAACGTATTATATAATGAATGTTTTTAAAGAGGAACAATTTTCTGCAGCTCATTTAGGGCGCCTTGGTTTAGTAGCAGATAAAATAGACAGCTTGAATATTGTTAGTTAGTGAGGCTCATGGCGCCAAGATAAGTCACGGTGAGCGAGTTGCAGCAATGATTATGAACGGACTTGAGTTCATTGATAGTCTACTGTATTTATTAATTGATAAACCGCTTAATCGACATGTAAAAGCAGAATGGTTTAACGATGAAGCATCTGGACAGTGTTTCATACCAAATTATTTACGGAGTTAAGTCTTGCTATTGGGCAAAAGCGCCCATATTGATACAGCGACATTGAGTTTGTTTGGTGATTTTGAGAAACCTGAAATTGAAAGCGATAACAGGAGCAGCTAATTTTCCCTTATGGATTTAGTCCCATAAAATAAATAAGCTGTGTCGAGAGCTTGCCAATACGCCTGATTTTATTTATGTTGATCAATATAGACAATGGCTTATGTTTTTCTCTAAGGCAGCCTATCATCGTGAAGTTAAGATATTAGATAAAAAAATTAAACTGGAATGTGACAATCAAAATAAAGCCTGGTGGCATCTAAGTAATCAAATTTTCAAGCAGAAACGCAAAAAAAGTTGTTAAAATATCATGAAGTAAATTACTTAGAAAGGTCGTCCAAAAGCTGGTGCATGTCCAGAGACCGTTGGATATAAGATTGAATTCTGTATGTGTTTAAATGAGCAGAAATTAACTGAAGAGGTTTTGAGCGAATATAAAGGCCAGTCTGGCACAGATCCTGGTTTTAAATTTGTTAAAGATGATACATTTCAAGTTGATTCGGTTTTTTTGAAGATACCTTAATCTCTGTAAGAAAACAATGAAACCAACGAATAAGCTTAGTTTACGTTGGGGCTATTTTTTATTTTGTGTCGTAACTGAATTTGAGATCATTTTCAAAAGTTAGTTGTAAATTTAAATGGGACTGTAAGGAAAATAATACAGCATTTTGGTTCCAGAGCCAGTGCTATTTACTTAAATCCAGCTGGAGTGAGCACGATGTAGCAAATAATAACAGCGCCATATGCCAGCTCTTCAAGCCAGGTAATGATTTAGTGAATAGTAGAATTATTATTGTAATAAAGCCTATCGAAAAAACAAAGCTAGGAAAAATTGATGATGATTTTTTTTGAGCATATACATGTAATTAGAAAAAGTGCTAGCTATGTTGCGGAATGGCTGATGAGAAAAAACCTATTGAGATTAAAAAACACGGACGAAAAGCGGTGAGTTATTTTCGCTATGGGCTTGATGTACTACGTGATATTGTTTTAAATGGTGTACAGCATTTTTTGGATCACCTAGTTGGGTTTTTAAACATTAATGCTTTGGGTGGAGCTGGAACATAATTTTTGTCCCGTACTAAGATATCGGCTATTATAGAGTTCACTTCTGCGCTGTATAATCTACCATTGTTTAGTTCTTGCTGAATTACTTCTTTAATAAAATTTAATGAAGTTAAATTAGGATATACTTTTAATAAGTCAATAATGGTAAGTATTTTTGATACCAGTACATAACTTCTTTTTCTGTTTGCACTGCCTGCAAAAAAACATTCAAACCAAATTCCTTTTCTAAAATTAATTGAGCCATCGCTATTTTTATTCTTTTCTATTCTTTCTTTATACTTATTGATTTTAGCAACTTCGTTTGCAAAAAAATTATCTGATTCTAGGCTAACAAAATCATTAGCCGAATTTATAAGCGTTAGTAATTTTTCTTTACAACTCTCGAGGAAGTATTCTCTAGATGGCTCATCAAGGGATATGGCAATATGTTTGAATTGTTGCGCTGATGTCATAACCTTATGTATATATTTTAAGACGAGCATACGAACATCAAAATTAAAAAATTCTATTGCTTGAAAATTGTTTAATAAGTATCTCAAAAAATTATCGGCTGAAGACAAAAAAACATCTATGGCTTCCAGAGGTGCAGTAAGTAAAAAACAACTTCCATCATTATTGTCATGAATAACAACTTCTATAAATTTAATTTTATTGTTTTTTAACAATGCTTTTAAATATCCTGGTTCAAATAGGCTGAGCATTGATGAATTATTAGTATCAATAGTGCCAATGCTTAATGGACAATATTCAGCAATGCTTCTAGTTATGCTGTGGGTCAGTGTGTCTATTGAATCTTTAGATCTCTCTACATAATTGCCTGGCTTTGACGGTAAAGCAATAAATGTACTCAAAAAGTCTTTAATTGTATTTTTTGATCTATCTATCGCAATTAAATTAGAAATTTTATAGGGATTATTATCGATACCAATAATATTTAATCCTGGCATCATAATTTCTAACGCATGAGTTGATGGGAATAAATCAGCAATTTTTTCTGCTATGCACATCATATGTTTAGTAAAACGGTGTTCTGGCATTAGAGTATAATCTAAACAACTGCCTTTAATTTTTTCATAGTGATTTTTTAGCCAGCCTTTTATTTCTCCATTGCTTCGTGATTCCGTAAAAAATTCTTTTAATTTAGCCTGAGAGAGATTACAATGCTTTTCTATAATAAAGTCTAGCAAACGTTCTTGTGTCGACAAGTCTGTTACTGTTTGATTGAGTGAATTTGATCTGCTACAAGAAGGTCTTGATGTATACAACTCTGCAATAATATTCTTGAATATGTCTTGGGAAGGGTGTTGTTTATCTATAAAATTCTCAATAAGTTGATAATATTTTTCTAGGGTGTAATAAGGATAGGAATCAATTCCTATTGTTTTTGCCTTTTTCTTTGTTACGGGAGAAGCTTTAGCAAAGTTATTCACTAAATTTTTTATTACTTGATATGTAGTATTTTCTTGAATAAAACGCCACTCAAGCTCGACTTTTTCACTGTTGGTAGTAATTATCGGCACAGGGTTTTCTATAGGAGATGTAACAACCAAAGTATCGATAGCACTGATTTCGTTCCAGCTATCATTTTGCTCGTCATAGTAATAAGTTTTAATAATATCAACTCAGTTAACAAATTTTCTTTATATTTTAACAAATTGTTTTTTTTTGTCAATTTTCTGTATTTTATGACGTTATTTAGAATGCTATTTGAGTGGCTTAGCATCTCTGCAGCGATTAGTAGCAAATACATTAAGAGCGATTGACGCTAGTTTGAAGTTATGAAGCGTCTTAGAAGTGTTAATTTCATAACTCTTAAGTAGTTGTGTTTAAAGGTAAATAAAGCCAGTAATATGAGTGATATGAATACAGGTGTGTCGCCATAAATGACCCAGGGCGTTATAAAATCATTCAATTTTACTTGTCCATTGAGCTGACTTTTTTGCCAAGCAGGGAGTTGTGCAATAATTTCCCCTTGGTTATTTATTAGGCTTGAAAGACCATTATTGTTGACAAATACCTGGTACTTCTGGGTCATAAAGGAAAGAACCTGGGCCATTTGTAAGTGCTGATGTAAGGCAAGGGAATGACCAAACCAGCCGTCATCGCTAATTGAAACAATAAATTTTGCCTGAGAAGCTTGCGCTCGAAGTAGCTCTGGGTAGGCTAATTCATAGCAGATTAAGCTGGCGATTTTTTGATTAAAAACGGTTATCAATGGCTGCATTTTGCCGCCGGGAACAGTGTTGACTAAATTGATGTTGAGAAGTTTTAGGACTGGAAGCAATAAATGAGGAATGGATTCCCCAAATGGAACTAGTTGTTGTTTTTTATAACTTCCGGTAGCAGAGCCGAGAGCCATGAGCGTATTATAATAATCAAATTTTGTTGACAGCTCTGGGATACCGATTAAAACAGCGCTGTTTGCAGTTTTAGATATTTTTTCTAGTTGAGTTAATTGTTGGGCAAGATATGAGCGTGGCACTGATAGTGCTGCCTCTGGGAGGATAATTAGTTGTTTGTTTGCAAGATGTTTTTGAATAGCCGCAATATAATCTGCAAATTGCTGCCAAAAAAATTGTTCATCCCATTTGTCTGGTGATTTTACATTACCTTGAATAATGCTGACATTTAATGTTGGTTGCGTGGGATTAATGTGTTCATGAGCATTGGGAATTAAACAGAGTAATATCCCGATTAGGCCGTAGAGTCGTTGAAGTCCGGTCTTTTGTAGCGCTAAGCCCAAATATCCCATGCTCAGACAGATTAGAAATCCTGGGGCATAAACACCAAGTATAGGTAGTGTGCTAGCAAATGGGGTGTTAAGGGTCGCAAAGCCCAGATTAAGCCATGGGAAACCGCCAAATAAATGCGACTTGAGCCATTCGCCGCTACACCAACAGGCTGCAAACAATAGAGGTTGTAGACTAAAATGAATTTTTTTGCACAATTGCCCATAGAGCAAACTTATAAATCCGTAAAAAGTGGCGACATACAAAACAAAAAGTACGGTTAATAGTCCAGATAATATATAACTAATATGCCCGTATTCATAAATACTATTAAATATCCAAGAGGTCCCTATGGTGTTTATTCCAATGCCGAGAAAAAAGCCTGCTTGGAAAGCTTGTTTGCGTTTATTTAGAATTAAATAGAAGCATAAGATTGCTAGAAGCAGTAGTTGAAATTTATAAAAAGGCGCAAATCCGAGAGTAATTAACGCGCCTAGGCTAAAAAGCTGAATAAAGTTTCTAATCATTCTTTGCGCAAAACGAGAACGTCACAAATAGCATTGTCGGATAAATAATGCGATAGGTGGGTGAATTCACCTTGTGAGAGCGGGTTAGATGATGATCCAATTATTAATAAATCGGTTTGTAATTCAATGATTGTATCTAAAATAGTTTGCCTTGTTGCGCCTTGCCTAATTAATAAATGATTTTTATGTAAATTAAATTGCTCTCCTAAGGCATTCATTACTATTTCAGCATTTTTAATGGGTAGAGGTTCATTTTCTGCAAAACCAAGACTTTGAGCAATTTGCCACGAGTCAGGAACCGAAAGAACATGTAGAAAAAAAATTTCTGCATGAAGATCTTTGGCTAATTTAACAGCTTGCTCGCAATGGCCAAAGTGTTCTTCTTGCAGATCGGTCGCATGAATAATAGATTTATACATACTTTGTTCCTGAAATTTTAAATTATCATCATACTGTTAATAATTGGCGGCTGTCAAATAAGTAATTTAAATTAGAGGGTAGGGTGCAGGGTTTTTTGTTGTTAAACAATGCTTGCGTGTCGAAACTATTAGTATAGTAGGAATTAACAAGCGGGCTATTAAATTCGAGCAGAGATTTTTTTACAAAACATCGTTGCCATATCTGTGGATGCGGCAGGGTTAACTGCACTGTGCGCAGAGATATATTGCCATATATCAATATATCTATATCTACTTTGCGCGGTCCCCAGGCGTTAGTTTTAATTTTGCCAAGGTTTTTTTCAATGGCAATAATTTTATTAAGTAGGTCGAGAGGGGTGATTTCTGTGTAAATCTGTACCACTTGGTTATAGAATATAGGTTGACCAGTAATTCCAAATGGGGCTGTAATAATTATTTCTGAAGCTTTGAGATATTGGGTATTACTTAGTTTACGTAGTTGATCATTAGCCTGATTTAAAACTCTAACTGGGTCTTGTTGGTTGGCTCCTAGTCCTAAGTAACACTCCATCATTTTTTGCGGCGTCTTTTTTTATTAGCAACAGGTTTATTTAATGATGCTATCATTTTAACTTGTTCTTCTTCGCCAGCTTCTTGAAATGAGGTCCACCATTGCGCGAGTTCTAAAGACTCATCTTGATTAATAGCTCTTAACAGTAAAAAGTCGTATGCAGCTCTGAACCGTGCATGAGCCATCAACTGCCAAGGTTTTTTTCCAACGCGCTTTTCGAAACGGTATTGTAACAACCAAATTTCACGAATGATTTGTGTATAGCGGCGCGGAATGCCAATGGTTTTGGATTGCTGATTTAGAATTCTTCCCATCGCATGCTCTAGAGCCTCTAATGGGTGGAGAGTATCATTTTCTTGCAGTTCTATAGCTAAATGTCGCATAGGAAACCACAGTAGCACGGCAAATGTAAATGCTGGCGTGGTTGGTTTTTGAGCTTTAATTCGAGCATCAGTATTCTCCAAAGCGTTTTCAATGAACTTCTGCTGATTAGGATAGTATTGATCAACCGCTATAGTTAATGGAAACAGATATTGTATAAGCTGATAATGGTGTAATAATTCAAAAGTTTTTTTAGCTTCTTGGCATTGCAGGATTTTGATTATTTCATCGCACAAACGGGCGTTAGATATGTGTTGTAACAGGTGGCCTAATGTGAAAATGGGTGTAGAAGTGCCTTCGGCTATATTAAAATTAATTTTTGCCGCAAATCTAATCGCTCTTAGCATGCGCACCGGATCTTCTTGGTAGCGCACTTCAGGTTGTCCAATAATATTTATTAATTTATTTTGAATGTCTTTAAAGCCACCAGTGTAATCAACAATAGAGCTATTATGGATATTATAATATAGAGAATTGATTGTAAAATCTCGCCGCCATGAATCTTGGGCCAGATTTCCATAAACATTGTCTCTAATAACCATGCCTTGAGCATTAGTTTCTATTTTTTCATCAGGTTCGTTAGATCGAAACGTCGATACTTCAATAATTTCTCTTTGAAAAGTTATGTGTACTAATTTAAATCTTCTTCCGATAATACGAGAGTTTTTAAACAATTTTTTGATCTGTTGCGGAGTAGCACTGGTAGCGACGTCAAAGTCTTTAGGTACCTTATGAATTAATAAATCTCTGACACTACCGCCAACTAAATAAGCTTCATGCCCGTGATTATGAAGCTTATTAATAACTTCTAGGGCATATGAATTTATATCTGCTTTTGATAAATTATGCTGGGAGCGCGGTATAGAAAATTCTTCCAGTGATTTATCAATGGCTGGATGCGGATTTTTGAGTAACTTCTTAAAAAATTTGATTAAGGGCATAATCCCGAGTATAAGTATATATAAACAAACATAATTATAACTAAGGTATTAAAGAAAAGAAATGGTCATGACAATAGATTCCGTCTTAAGTTTAATTTTTTTAATTATTATCGAGATAATTCTTGGTATTGATAATATAATTTTTTTAGCAATTCTTACCGAGAGATTGCCTGAAAATCTGCGCAGCAAGGTGCGAGCTATTGGCTTGTTTGGGGCCTGGGTCTTAAGAATTATTCTGCTTTTTTCAGCTTTATGGATAAGTAAAATTCAGCAACCATTATTTATGCTATACACGATTGAATTTTCATTAAGCGGCTTGTTTTTTATTTTTGGCGGCTTATTTCTAGCCTATCAAGCGGTAGTAGAAATAGGAAATGAATTAGATTTTCTAGAGCGCAAAGACCAAAGCTCCCCAAAAACTATGCAAAGTTTAGCAGGAATCATCCTGCAGGTAATGCTTATGGACCTTGTATTTTCATTTGATAGTATTCTTACTGCCATAGGGGTGTCTAAAGTGTTTTTTATCATGGCAATCGCTGTCACAGCATCAATATTAGCCATGTTCTATGCTACGGAAGTGATTTCTAAGTTTATTCATAAATATCCTTCTATAAAAATGCTAGCATTAGCTTTTCTAATAATTATTGGTGTATTTCTGATTGCCGAGGGCTTAACTTATGAAATCTCAAGAAATTATTTATATTTTGCCATGTTTTTTTCTTTTTTAGTCGAAGGATTAAATTTATTATATAAACATCGTAAAAGAGAGAGAGATTAAATGATTTTATGGGTAAAGGCTTTTCATATAATTGCTATGGTGGCTTGGTTTGCCGGCTTATTTTATTTGCCGCGCTTATTTGTATATCATGCAATCAGCGATGATAGTATATCTATTGAGCGTTTTAAAGTAATGGAAAGAAGACTATATAAAGGTATAATGATTCCTGCTGCTGTGTTAACGACTGCTTTGGGTATTTATATTGTTACTTTAGCTCCAGAGTATTATCTTCATCAAAAATGGTTTCACTGGAAAATGTTAATGGTTGCTTTTTTATGGGTTTATCATGGCTTTTGTGGTTATTATCTCAAGTGCTTTGCGCAAGATAAAAATAAAAAAAGCAGTGGGTTTTTTCGTTTATTTAATGAATTACCCACTGTTTTACTGATAGCAATTGTGATTTTAGTAGTAGTTAAATGTTAGGCTTCTATTAATTCAAAGTCATCTTTAACTGCGCCACAATCAGGACAAAACCAGTTCTCCGGGACATCTTCCCACAGAGTGCCCGGCTGAATGCCATCTTCAGGCCAGCCCAATTCCTCATCATAAATAAAACCACAAATAGTACATAAATATTTTCTATACATAAAACACCTCCGCCGATATGGTACTTCCATAAATAAAATTACGCAAGATTGCCTTCAGAAATAAATTAACTAATGCAAGATGTAGATACAGCATAATTGCTCTTAAAACAGCAATTTGTAATTCAATCAAAACGGATTTGTTAGTATGGAGCCATTACGTTTTGACCAACTTATGGATCTCCCTGTTTCCTCTGCCATTAAATTAGTATATTTAAGTAATTGAATCTCGTGGAAATGAATTAAGTGAGCAAGCAAGACAGTTTCTAGATACATCCAGCTTAATTTACCATGTTCTCCATTTTCAATTAAAAAAGAAAACGTTTTTTTGAACTGATCATATAAAACTTGATTTAATCCATATTTAGTTATGTAGTGTGAGGGGGCTGTTTGATAATGGAATTTTGGTAATTTAAGATTGATATGTTTGGTTACAGTCCCTTGTAAATTAGCACCAGAATGTTGAATTTCCATTTCACCAATGATCATCGGTGAAATTATGTTTCCAAAATTGGGAATATACTTTGCTCTATCAGAGCCAGAAAAAAGATTGTTGGGGTTTTTGGCAACCAGTAATTTACCCAAATAAATCTTATTTCGTTCAGGATTATAGCCATTTTCATATAAGGGCTGCATGTGCAATTCATTATTTTTGCTGTAACATTTTAATCCAAAGCCATATAATAACGCATGTCTTGGTATTTGTCCCTCTGATAGATAAGGCATGCCCTGTTTTAAATCCTCAGGGGTTAAGTGCATAGAATCGTAATATTTTATCAGCTTGCCTATAGCTACAATATTCTGGCCTTTTGCTATTGACGGTGCGTTTTTTACCATATTAAGATAATGCGGCAAACTTTCAAAAACCATTTTAAATTTGTAATAATCATTTACATAATAATATGAAAATATTTGTTCCAAAGAAAATAGTTGACTTCTTTTGTGTTGTGAATAAATATCCCGCATATCATTGAATACAATTTGCTTCCAGTCAGAAAATTTTGCTTTAATATTATTTGCAAGCTTAAAAAATTTTTTCCATTTATTAGCTGCTTTAATTAGTTTCTTATTATTCTTTTGAAGTGTATCAGTGCCCAATTGCTTTAAACAACTTAAATCATAATTTTTATGTTTTTGTTGTACCTGCTCGTCTTGTAAAACAAATGCTTTAGTATGTTGAGCTATACTTGTTTGAGTCATTGCGAACGTTTTGCTAGAAAAATTATGTTCGCCAATCCAACTTGCGCGCGTTGAAAAAAATAATTCTTCTCTACTTATAGTATCCGACCATTTTATACCACGAAAAGAAGGGACTACTGTATTAATTAGAGTTTCTTGAATATTAGGCCTTGATGGCAGAGCATCTAATAATTTTGCGGGGCCTCTTAAAGGAGCAACAAAAATTGAAGTCTCACGTTTTAAAGTTTCGGGATGAAAAGCCCCATCAGTTGCATTTTTTTTGATTAAATCCTGATGAGCCCTGGGTGGTTTGTTAAGTATTTCCGTTTTAGTTAAAATACTATGTAAACGTTTTAAAGTTAAATCCCCAGCCATACTTTTAATTTCAATGTCTGAAATTCCTGGATAAGAGTTTCTGTTTACGATATCTTCATCATCGCTACTATCACAAAACTCATCAATACTTTTGATATTTGAAGTAATAACATATTCATCTGAAGCACTAGCATTCATTTTAATGGAAATATTTAAAGGTTTTTTGGTTTTCCTGGCCGGATTTACTAAGGATTTAGCAAACATATTTCTAAAGCAGGCATCATAAACTAATTGGACATAGTATCAAAAAAAAATATATTTAGTCAATGAGTGGATATAAGCGCGTTGCATTATGTTGTAACCGTCTTTGTTGGTGATTTGTGCTTAACTGATTTATGATACTCTTCAATTCGCCACCGTTTCTGGTAAACTTCATATCGGTGAAAGTACGACCGAGGTAAAAGACTCAAGCCTCGTAGCTTGGGAGACATCGTGACGCGAGAGCAATGGGATACTGGATAAGACCTACGTGCCCGGTATCGATAACCAGAAGTTTGAAGACATCGAGACCCATGGGAGGTCTAAATTCCTAAAGACAACGGCAAAACAAGGGTCTTACAGATTACTTGCGTCCGCAACCGAGTGGAACAAGGCGCATTAAAGCTGCTACTTGAAGCCATATTTGAAGCAGATTTTTGCCAAAACTCTTATGGGTTTAGCCCCAAACTCTCACAACACCTGCCTCTGGCGTCTAATGCAAAAGCGTAATAAGAATGGGCCGTTAGTTTTAATGACTCCAACCCGTAAAGCGGTGAAAGCAAAGATACGCGATACATCGAGAGGCTCAATGCCATAATCGGTGGATGGGATACTTATTTTCGAGTTGGCAATTCTAGCCGCGCATTTAGTGAAGTGCGAGACTATCTAGCAATGAAGGTACGCACTTTGCTCACGCGACGTAAGCGCAGAAGAAAGACGAGTGCTGGGTGGCGGAGATGGAGTAATGAATACCTATACGATGTAATATGGTTATATTGGGACTGGAAAATACACCCATTACCCGGGCTAGGTAAAGGAACATGAAAGTAGCTGCCAGCTCAACAGGACACATAACCCTGTTGAAGAAAACTAATGGGTGAGCTGTTTGATGGAAAACATCTCGAGCAGTTCTTAAGGGGAGGCACTAGAAACGGGTCCTAAAGAGATACCGCGCCAGTTCTTTACCAGAGCCTCCTTGATTAACACTCCACCAGAGCGTTCACGTGCGCGAACTGGTTTTTTGACATATTGCCTAAATTCATTAAGCCGCAAAAATCGCGTTACTTTGTCGTGGCTAATTTCACCTTCCAGCATCTCAGTGCATGTTTGTTTTGACAAATTAAATAGTCAGTATGAATATTAAGCATGTCTATGCAATTTCTCCATAAAATTAGAGGAAGATGTTAATTTTGGTCAATGTTATTCGTTGAATATAGAGCATGAAGTAAAAGTTTCATGTTGATTTAAAAGCCAATGTAAAATTGGTCTACGACGGTCTAATTATTGCCAGCACGGACTACTAAAAAACATATTGCACTATTGCCCATGGCGAGCACGCCTGCTTTATTGACAAATACTGATCAACGCGCTAATCTTTGAGCCAGATTAATGTTGATGACGTTAACTAGTTTAATAATTTACGGGAGATTTCTATGAAGTTAGATATAGAACAGATTCAGAAACAATATGAAGAATCAAAAGGTTGGCGAGAACTCAAGAAATATGCCTTTGTTATAGGGACTTTGGGATTAGGTGCACTATATTTATGGGCAACTACATCTATTATTAATAAAGGTGAAATCGGGTTGCGACGTAATAGTCGAGGCGAAATGATTTTGTTACCGCCAGGACGACATTCTAATTTTCCTTGGGAAACATATCCTGTAGAACCGCAATCTTTGTCAAAAAAAGAAATCTATCTTGGACCATATAAAATTATTAGTGTTGAAACCGGCTATATTGCCAAAACCTTAAACAAAGGTGCACTTGAAATTCTTAATGAAGGCCAACATATACTGACAGATGCTTCTCACGTCTTTGACAGATTTTTCTCAGTTAAACAAGAAACTAAACAATTGGAAGCAGTTACAGCCTACACAAAAGACAATGTTGGTTTAACATTACATGCCGATGTGCGATATAAAATTAAAGCTCCTGAAATAGCGATTAGTCAAATTGATGATATTGATAACTCAATCAAACAAATTGCAGAAATTAACATTTCACAAATAGTGAGTCATCATAATTTAGCAGATTTTGCTCCAGTCACTAGTATTGGAGAGGGCCAAGGCCAAGGTAATGGTATTTGTCAAGTCATTACTGAATTAACAGAGGAGATTACGAAAAAATTGTCTCAACTTGGAATTAATTTGTTGAATATAGGTATCACTAGCTGGCGTATCAATGATCAAGTATTAGCACATGAATTGGCCCAAGGCGCTGTGATTAAATCACAAGTCCAATCTAAAAAGCACATAGCAGAACTAGATGCTAATGTAAAGGAAATTTCAACAAACTCAGAAGTAAACCGCATTTTAGCTCTTGCGGATGGTGAAGCCAAGGCTATTAAAATAAAGGGAGAAGCATTCATACAACTAGCGAAAGATTTTGGAAATAACCATGTCGCGCAAAGTTTATTTTCGCAATCACAACAAATTGGCATGGTGCAATCAGCTAATAACCCCAGCCTGAACTTTCATCAGCCACTTGTTGGTGTTAATCAACATCTTTTTTCTTTATAATCAGGACCTGGAGTAAATATTTAAGCTCCATCTTAAGCCCTGGTTGCACTATCCAGGGCTATGAACACACGACATAAATTACGCGTAGATTATAATCCACTGCAAAAAAAGCGTATAGCATTTAATTAGAAGAATGTTACGAAGTTTTTTGCTCTCTTCCGTAATTCCCGTGGCATGCCAAGATTTAGATCAAGTAAATTATGCGTGGCCGCTCAAATCTAGTGATAATCTTTGAGACCTTAAAAAATGAGTGACAAATTGAATGATGCATGTTATCTAAATGTATTTTTATTCAACAGGACATTGAAGCGGAAGAACATGGAGCTGTTTTTTTATCTCATGCCACTAAATACCATACACATACTGTCGTGAATATAGTTACAGATTTAGCAGAAAACAAAGCTCTATCAGTATTTTTTGCGGCGCTATTAAATCCTTTGGCGGCTCTTATATCCGACGTTTTATCTTGAAAAACTAAAATCAAAGTATAACCGATTGCCATTTTTTTAAGAGAACACATGTAGTTGCAAAAAAAGAGAAACACTAGACAAAGTAATACCGAATTTACAAAAAAATTGTTGCTAAATCACGATGGATATTTTTTTAGCGCACATTAATTGCATATTGCTTGCTTTTTGTTACATATGTTGTATAATATTACGATAAATACAACAGAGAGATATATATGATAAACAATTACCTTGAAGCAAATGCAGTAGCTATTTGCAATAGCTGCAATAGCTGCAAAAGATCCCAGCCTGATTGTTTTTGTAAATTTGGAGATTTTGCTAGTAGAGATGAATATATTATTAGCTGGAGTCATGATGATGGGATTAAGAAAGAATGTTTAGATGCTAATCGTAGATGTCAAGTCCGTAAAAGCGATAAAAAGGATAATTTCAGTGATAAAAAAAATCGTTGTATTAACAGGGATTTTTATGACAACATGTTTATAGGGAACTCGTAATTAATGGTTTACCCAGCTTGGGGTAAAATTTTAACATCCCATTTAGGCAACTTGTCAGAACGCCTGATCTGCGCTTGATACTTCTGCATTTCTTC